>Ga0265780_10006865_pt1 | contig 14067 bp, 25 predicted proteins | sample P1T30metagenome_FD_192432 | JGI IMG/M metagenome (GOLD analysis project Ga0265780, IMG submission 192432) | Plant litter microbial communities from East Loma Ridge, Irvine, California - P1 T30 | ecosystem: Environmental > Terrestrial > Plant litter > Unclassified | place: USA: California... | reverse complement strand
CCACTAGCCGCCGCCAACAATTCCTCTTTTGACGGCCGATGTGGTGAACCCGATTGTATAGCATTCGAACTAGCTATCAAGCGCCTAATGAACGGCGTATAATCTTGTGCGTGATCTTTCCTTACTGATTTGCTCGGTGGAGGTTTGGTGTGGGTGGGGGGTATACGACGTTCTGAGCAATTTTCACATCCATCTTGGGGCTTATTTGTATTAGAATTCCATCTCCTCTGTGTTTTCGATCCTATCGTCGTTGGGACAGTAGGGGAAAGAGCTTGACGGGTAAAAAAAGCGTGTATAGTTGTATATCGATCGAAATGAGCGGATCGCGTGACCAATTGTCTAGGTCTACTCGGGCCAGCGACTGGCAGCGTGCGCAGCGCTTGCCTGATGGACGACGATCCCAGCATGATCTCTCCTCTGGTACGAGGCGGAGTGAGCGGAAACTGGCGGGACTGTGAGATGGGGGGAGTATGAGGACAGAGAGCTCAACGACGTGAGCAAAATTAAGACAGACGATCTCATGACGGCATATGGAAACACGTGGTACGGGTGTGATTCACTCTCCATTTCTCGGTATGGTATCGCATAACACGAAGCAGGAATAGCGGGAGTAAGAGGAGCTGCCAATCCAGTCCAGCCAGATCACTGTATGGTGGTGTCTATGCATAGAAGTATTGTATGTCGAATGTGTCTGAAAGGGCCCCTTCTGGACCCCCTAATCTCCCTACCAAAACTGGTTCCGGCTTCTCCTAATCTAGTCGATGGCGTGACGAATTATGGCTCGACTCGAGACTTGATTATCTGGTTGCATCATCTATCACAATTACAACAATACACTATGGCACCCTATACTCCCCATACAGCCACAGATCCACCTTCACCCACCGATACATCGCTAGCCACCTCAATCTTTTCTTCAGACAACAACAGTAAAGCTTCTTCTGAAGTCGACCGGTCAGCAAAGTGGAGGTTCTCTACCCTCTGCGCAGCTGTTGAATCCAAAGATCAATATGGTGCTAGCTCTACCCCAATCTACCAGACTGCTACATTCAAGGGTATGGATGGGCAGTATGACTACACCAGGTCCGGAAATCCTACCAGGACAGCTTTAGGTTAGTACCTTTCACTGATATATCAAGAGTGCGTGCTGATGCCAGAAACGCATCTTGCTAGATTGTATGGTGCTCATCGAACTTTTGCCGTCTCAACGGGAATGTCATGTTTGGATACCATTTTGAGGATGGTCAAGCCCGGAGAGACTGTGCTTGCGGGAGATGATATTTATGGAGGAACACATCGACTTTTGACATATTTGTCGTCTCATGTCGGCGTCGATGTCCGCCATGTCGATACCACTCGAGTGGAAGAGCTTGAACCTCATTTAGGACCTGGAAACAAGTAAGTTTCTCCGTTTCGAGTACAGGATGTGAGTTAATATCAGGGTGACCATGGTCTTACTCGAATCACCTACAAATCCACTCCTGAAAGTCGCCGACATCAAATTGATTAGCTCGACCATCAAAGCCGCCGCACCCAATGCCATTATCGTCGTCGACAATACCATGATGTCTCCATATCTCCAGCGTCCACTCGAATTAGGTGCCGACGTAGTTTATGATTCCGGTACGAAATACCTATCAGGTCACCACGATTTGATGGCCGGTATCGTCGCTGTCAGCAGTCCAGAAGTTTCACAAAAGATCGGTTTCCTCATCAACTCGGTCGGATCGGGTCTGGCCCCATTCGACGCATTCCTGCTATTGCGAGGAGTCAAGACCATGGCCCTAAGGATGGACAAGCAGATGGATACCGCTCATTTGGTTTCGCTATACCTCAATTCTCTTGGATTCTTGGTTCATTACCCAAGACTGAAGCACCATGCTAAGCGGGATGTTCATTATCGACAAGCTACTGGAGCTGGAGCTGTCTTGTCTTTTGTCACGGATGATAAGGCTTTGAGTGAAAGGATCGTCGGTGGAACAAGGTTATGGGGTATCAGTGTATCTTTCGGTGCTGTCAACAGTTTGATCAGTATGCCTTGTCTCATGTCGTAAGTTCCAGATCCAGTTTCAGTACTACGCTGACGACTAGACACGCCTCAATCTCGGCAGCTGTGCGAAAAGAGAGAGGTTTACCAGAAGACTTGATTCGATTATGTGTCGGTATCGAAGATCCCCAGGATCTCATGGATGATCTCGAACACTCCCTCCTTTCAGCAGGAGCTATCGTTCATAATCTATCCTACTCCCCCATCTCGCAATCACGATCAGACGAGCTATATGCGACAGACAAGGAGGCTTGGATCTTGGAACGAGCAAAGAACTTTAATCGACCCGATACTGGGATCGTTGATCGGCTCGTTGATGGAGTATCGAGGACGCTAGGTCTCAAGCAGGCCGAAAGGAAGCAGTTGGACGGTGATATTGTCGTCGCCGCACCGGGAAAGGTCATTCTTTTCGGTGAACATGCTGTCGTTCATGGTGTGGTACGTGCAGCTGTGATGTACGCTGGATTAGCTGACATATAGACTGCCATCGCCACAAGTGTCAACTTGAGATGCTTTGCCGTCCTCTCGCCTCGAGCCGATGGTAAAGTCGGTCTTGAGGTCCCAGACGTCGGCGCAGAGATGGAATGGGATATCGCCTCCCTTCCATGGAGTTTGGTACCCACACGAAGCCAGAACTCCAAGACACAAGTCGACATAGATCTCAATCCGGAGCTATTGAGCGCGATTGAGAAAGTTGCCGATAACGGAGATAGGGACAAGAGGGAACTAGGATCTGCTGTTGCGTTCTTGTACTTGTACATGTTGATTGGCGGAAGTGATCAGAACTCGTAAGCTCCCTCGCCCTCTTGCCGAAGTCATGCAGCTGACACTCAGGCCCGGCGTTACATTCACTGCTTCAGCCAATCTGCCTATCGGAGCTGGCCTCGGGTCTTCAGCAGCATTCTCGACCTGTGCGGCATCATCTCTTCTCCTCGCTCATTCTGTCATTTCCAAGCCCCAGAACGAGAGGTTCTCCACTACCGAGACAAACCTGATCGACGGATATGCCTTCTTGGCTGAGAAGGTCTTACATGGTAATCCGAGTGGTATTGATAATGCAGTCTCCGTGCGAGGAGGGGCTGTCGCTTTCACCCGTTCTATGGGCGGTAGGCAGGGTGGCTTAGTCCCACTCAATGGGTAAGCTCAACGTCGCGCGCTTGAAACTTTAGCTGACCATGTCTAGATTCAGTTCGATCCGGTTGCTACTCACCAACACGCTTGTACCTAGAGATACCAAGTCGCTTGTCGCTGGAGTATCTGCCAAACGGACAGTTGAGCCACATATCGTTGATCCAATCATGGAGGCTATCCAGGAGATCTCTGATGAGGCCAAGCAATTACTAGGTGGTGGGGAGATGGAACGTGCTCAGCTCGTCTCGAGATTAGAGGTCAGTATCGTGTATAGAAATGTGGACCACAAACTGACAAGCAGCTATTGATTCGGGACAATCACGCCCACCTCGTCACACTTGGTGTTTCGCACCCATCGCTGGAGATGATTGTCGCTTCGACCGGATCGAAGCCTTTCAACCTAGCTACAAAGCTCACCGGAGCAGGAGGTGGCGGATGTGCTCTGACTCTCATTCCCGATAGTAAGCTGTCCGACACGTCGCAATGTTCAAAAGCTAACGACAAGATTTCCCAGAATCAGAGTTGAACTCCCTGATCTCAACACTTCAGAACCAAGGATTTGAACCCCATCTCACTTCTCTTGGTGGGAATGGAGTCGGAGTCCTCGCTCGAGTATCCACATCAGCAGAAAGTAAGGTCGAGTCGGATGAAGGGAACGTCGCTGCCGCTCCTTTCCGAGCTGCCTTGAGGGAATCTAATTCGGCCGGGCTACAGAGTTGGTCAGAGGGTTTGGGTCAGTGGAAATATACCTAAGCTTAGTGCTTGAGATTGTAGAGCTTCTTGTATGTATTGTATGATGACTATGAATCGTCGTGGCAGGCTAGATGTAGTGGCCGAATCGCGCTCCATCTTCCACGGCTACAAGCCTCAGGGTCCTGGACCAGAAGGAAGGGCGCTGCGCTATAAGGTATCGCTGTTGGTAGCAAGCGCTGTCGCGCTTCTCCGGCGCTTAGACCCGTATTTCCAACCGAGGTCATCTGCCGCCCGGAGATCGTAACGACTCAACTAATCATCTTTCTTGTATTGGTTTTAAGTATCTGTTGTATATATAATAAAGGGCATCAACTTACAGTTATCGATCGATCCAGTCGAGCGACAGGCCCTCAATCAGTAGCAATGTACATCCGCCCCGTTCACGCCGAATTGAGCATCCCAGCTCTTCACGCTTTTATCCGTGAAAACCCCCTTGGACTCTTTACCACCGCCATCAAACATTCCACACATGCAACAATCCAAACCACACATATACCATTCGTACTCGATTCCGACGACTCTATAAACTGGGATAAACAAGATCCTACCACCCCAACCGCACCTGGATCCTTGGGGACATTAAGGGGTCATATTGCCAGGGCGAATCCTCAGACTAAAGTCATTTGTGATCCCGCATCTCATACTAGTAATAGTGGAGGAGGAGAGGGGCCATCAGAGCTGGAAGAGGAAGTCTTGATTTTATTCAATGCCCCTGCACATTCATACGTCTCGCCGCGATATTATAAAGAGACTAAACCCGATACTGGTAAAGTAGTTCCTACATGGAATTACTCGGCAGTTCAAGTATATGGTCGAGCCAAGATATTCGATAAGGGGCCTGTCGCATCTCAATTCCTCCTGAAACAAGTCAACGATCTAACAAATATCAACGAACCTAAATCAGGTGGATCTTGGAAAGTGAGCGATGCGCCCGAGAAATACGTTGATTTGTTGAAGAAGGGAATTGTTGGGATTGAAATTACGATAGATAGGGTTGAGGGACGATATAAGATGAGTCAGGAGATGAAAGGCGGGGACTGGAGTGGGGTTGTTGAAGGGTTCAAGGAGATGGGAGGTGAGCTGGGTAAGGAGATGGCGGGGAGGGTAGAGGAGGAGGGTAAGAAGAGGGATGATAGGGCGGAAGCTGCTAAGGTGGATAGCAGATTATAAGCTGTGAGGTGACTAGTGGTTCTTCACTGTGTATTGTTTGTCTAGAATGTTATACATTGCATGCTATATCAGTCTCAACAACATCTACACCCGGACCATTACGGTCCCCGCTCAGCCCCTGAGAGCCTTTCCAAGCTTGCTCTCCCATCCAACAGCATCCTCAAACCCATTCTTGCCCTCTCTGAAATCCCTAACAGCCTCCATAGCCTGTTTCTGAGTATTTAGTACGAAAGGCCCATACTATTAATCAGTACCATCCGAACGAGTAACGGCGGACATACCTGAACAACCGGTTGATCCAGTGGTTCACCAGCTATTAATACGAACCGAGTTTCACCAGTCGAGTTCTCGGGCTTGGTGAGTTGGACGCCGTCTTCGCCGTCTTTGGAAGTCAGGACGAGGGTATGGTATTTCTCATGCGTCGTGGCGTCTTCTCCGAGTTGAAGGTGTCCGTCGATGACTACCATCAGCTGGGCCTAGAGGAAGGAGAGAAGTAGCTTACTGTAAGTGAAAGCGGTCCAACCTTTGGGTAGAGGCTGGAAGACGGTGGATCCAGGTTCAGTCATTCGGAAATCGAGGAACCAACATCCTCCCACTGGTCGGACGAATCCCTACTATCAGTTTTTCTCATCAATGGCAGGAGTCGACTAACCTCAACACCATCGGATACACCAGAAATAACCTTCACACTAACCCCCTTCGCAGGATGAGCAGTCACGATACTACTAGTCAGATTCCGCTCGAACGTCCACACACGGTACGTGGACTCACTCTGCAGCCTTTCTCTCTTGATAGCTCGGTTCGCAGAATTTATCTTTAGCGGGCAGATCTATCCATAACTGAAGACCTTCACTGTTTTCTTCTTTTGTCGGATCGGGGTCGAAGTATGGCATTTCAGAGTGCATTATTCCTCGACCGGCTGTCATCCACTGGACATCTCCTTTCTCCAATCTATCATCAGCTACTATCAGGCACAGGAACCCGCGGAGGAAACACTTACATGCCAGAATTGCCTTTGGAGTCTTCATGAGCTATCATACCTCTCATGAGATACGAAACGGTAGTCTGCCCTCTGTTTGGTCAGATATCTGATAAGACACGGCAAGGCCTAGCCTACCGGTGGGGGTGATCTGGGAAACCTGAGCCCTTCTTGATAGATGCGTGATCCAGCCTTTGTATCAGCAGGCGGAGCGGTGCTACAGGAGGTGGGCACCTCACATGAGGAAAGGGGACAGATTCTTGAGAGCGGGACTTCCGATAGATCGTCTCACGATCGCACCTACTCCCTCTGGAGTTTCTCTGGCGTAGACTGCCTTAGCAACTGATCTAGAGGTAGACATCGTAGTATATGATGTTGATGTAATCCGAGGTATGTTCTTGTTGATGATGGAGTGTTGGATTGTTTTGGGAAAGAACATGAACTGGGACCAGGAGTCGCGATTTATATACTGATGATTGGCAAACTTTAATCACCTTCTGGAGTGATACGGATGATGCTAGAGTGATTGAGTAAGTGTGACCATGGATACATGCGAGTCAGATATTGTTGCTGATAGATGGAACGGGGAATGATGAGCAAGATAGTACTGGTATTAGTTTATCCGGCGGATATTTCCGATATGCCAACCAGATCTATCGGATTTCTCCGAACAGCTGATAGACAATCGTTGACAAGCCATAGGTCATTGTCGTGGCAGTCTATCTAAACGCAATGACAGACGCACACCAAACCCACCAACTCCGAGCACTCCTCGGAACAACCCTCCGGCTCCTGCTCAAAGATAACCGCACAATCCAAGGATCTCTTGAGTCAATCGATAATTCCTCACTTCTCCTTTCCAGAGTCCTCGAAACCAAAGCACCGCCGACTACCGAGGAAGAATGGGAAATATTTGAGAACCGCGATAGATATTATCCTAGGACTGATGGTGGGATGTATGAGATTGAGGGGATGGGAGTAGCTAGAGATATTGGAGCTGTTCTTGTCCAGATGGGGGATGTGATTAAGGTTGAGGTTGAAAAGGGGGAATGGGCAAGGGTGAGGGGTTTGGATGGGATCATATAGATTGCAACAGTCAAGTGTTGGCGTATACGATACTTTAAACTAGGTTGAGCGACTGTGAGGGCATATCACTCCAATGATGGCTTCAGCTAATGTAGTAGAGATTTATCTCACAGGACCCCGGAAATCGGAAACCGCAGATCCAGAGAACGGCCCGTGAAGGCGGTCGGGATTAAGCTCGAATGAGAAACCGTATTATGGAGGGTGCATGTATGGATGGACTAAATAGGTGCTACAGATGAATATATATTTTATGTAAATGATGACGATCGGATCATTGTCCGCGCAAATGTCCGTTTCCCTCCCGCTCTCGGCGACAGCGCTCAGGCTTATCGTGCACCCCTCATCGACTGCATCGACTGACTATGATGTGCTTGACGTTGCGAGTCTGATGAGTTTGTCTGGTGGATTCTTGGTGGCTTCGCTATCGTCGATCTACTAGATTGAGAAGAAGGCATTCGTTCGTGTTGATAAGATCCTCCATTCTGGTACATTTCTGATAGTCAGTTGTCTTCCAAGTGGAGCACAGTGTACGTACCCAGTTCGGAAGCTGCTCTACTCATACGTCTGTTCTGCCCTCCGTCGAAACCAACATCAAACCCCTGAGGTGGTTTTGGTGTTGCCCAGAAGAAATCGCCTGATGAATCTGGCCTTGCACCCAATGGTTTTGGCATTTGAGGTTGAATGACTCGTCCACCGTGAGGGGCGTGAGGTTGTAAGTATCGACCACTTTGGCTTTGTGCGCGTGATGAGATCGATGTCATACTCTGTGGCCTGGGGTATCCGCCATCTGGGTTGAAAGAATGCCGAGGGAAAGTGGAAGGTGAAGGTACACCGTACATGGATGGATGGGGTGAAGTGGCTCGGGACGACATTTCACCATTCATCGACATGGATGCTGGCGATGGGGCTCTTTCGGATCCTTCGTATCGGAGCCTGTCTATAGAGGATTTATGTTTGGGCAACACACCGAATTCCTGGTCGTTCGAGGAGTCACTGCCCTCTCGGCGTAAGCCGGTATTGAGCGGTGCGAGGACAGGCTTCATCACTGGTGTACCATGACCGTGGCCAGAGCTGCCGTTCGGCGACTCGGTACTGATTGAAGCGGGCATGGGAGGGGAGTCGGGCAGTGTGGAAGGAGTCGCAATGGGGTAACTCTGGTAATATGATGGACTTCTCGATGCAGATGGATACTGCGAGGACGGGCGGCCGTTCTGGAGCACTACTGGTCAGTGCTGTATAATGTATTGGAAGACCGGACATACGAGTAGAGTAGGAGTTAGCACGGTGTGAAGCCGACATCATGTTATTGGAATTCATTCCAGGACGCGAGGAACCATTGAATGTCATCTCACGGAAATCACGAGGGGGACTAGGCATTAGCAATTGCTCAACAGCGACTGAGAGTGAACATACGGAGGTGCAACCCTGTTCTTCTTCTCCTTTCTTCGCCTCAATAACATCCAGAGCAAGACGACTAGGACGATACCTCCTACTACTCCTCCTGCAATCCCACCGATAGCACCACCGCTTAGACTAGATGATTTCGCGGTTGAGGAAGCTTCAGCCGAAGCTATCGTTGCGGCGGTCGTTCTGGAAGCAGAAGCGGAACTGGAGCTAGAGCTGGCGATGGCGCTGGATGATGCAGCTAACGAAGAAGCGGATGAAGCTGCGGCCGATGATGCGGCTGAGGAGGATGCGGCCGCTGATGATGCGACTGCTGAGGAGGCGGCAGACGAGGCGGATCGGCTTTGACTGACTGCTGCTGCAGAGGATCGAGCGGCATTAGAGCTTGCCGCTGGAGCGTTCGAGCTAGCAGCTGACGCAGTGCTCGAAGCGGCTCGGGCAGTAGATGCTGCTACGGAGGAAACCGGAGTTGCCGGGTTTGGACCAGCTCGCGTAGCCATTTTGTTCTATCCTCCAGGAATGTGTATTGAAATCGACAGTAGTCGGTGGTAAGGTGTTGATGTCGTAAGACGAGATGCCAAGAAGATAAAGTCTTGGGTGTTAGCTGCGGGATGCGAGTGTCCGTATCTTTTTGGTATTTTGTTGTCGCGTCGACTGGGAAAGGGTCGTCAATAGGTCTAGACGATGCCGATGATAGGATGATAGCAGTTGATGAGGAGAGTATAGGTGGGTGCTGTAATTAGGTAGAGTGGGTACCGGGTGAAAATTGTAGATTAGATCTAGAAAAGTGTTTGGTAATCTGTTTCGTAGGATGTCTCAGTATGACTGAACAGTCCGGGTTTCGGACAATAGGTAGAGTAAAGTACAGATGTAAGCCTAGAGAAGATCAGCACTGTCTCGGTGACTTGTCACAACACAGAACAAATGACCGGGCGAATGGGTGACTAAATATCATGCTTTAATTTCTTCGTCCTGATTTCCTTCCTGCATCGCCTCGCCGCAGATGACGTGCTAAGGCTACTTTGTCCAATCCTATCCCTTTGTTACCTGCCAATCGGGGAGGAAGGGGAAGGTCCCCGCGAAAACATGCCAATCTCTCCTTTCATTCCGGTCTGATTTGATGTTTACTCACTTGATTATATATCTACTGGCGGGTGTTTATCCAGTGTCCGAGGGGCTCGGCCGTCGATCTGTTTAAAGATGGAGTGTACAGTATGATAGAGTCCAATCCTTGGTATATTCACAGGATGAAGTGAAGTTGTCTATACAGCAAAGCAAGGATGCAATCCTGACCGAGCAGATACTGGTGGCCGTATGGACTGTTTTGGTTTTCCAGTTCCTAATCAATTTAAGGGTTCATGACGATGCATCTTGCATTCAGGGCAAAAACAAGGGTTAAAGGGGTAATTGCCCTCCCGGGTTGCCGTAGCCTATGTCAATGTCCTCTCTCTTTACCCTCTTTCATTCCGGCAAGAGACATCCGCCACCCCTTGATACAACATGTTCATCTGACCGACCATCAACACCCGTTCTCCAAACGCTAGAGCAGAACTAGAAGTAAGCTAATTGGTAAGACTGCTGCGTCACTAGCGTCGCACATTGATCTCATGATGACTTTCTACTGCGCTCGAGATCTTCCGTCTCCCATCTCTCGCCCACACCTAATTGTCCACACCCCCTCAAAACACCAAAGCGGTGTAATTACGCAAATACATTAAAACCCCCAAATACCCATATACAAACTCCCCGTTCCTGCTTTAGGTTCCTGAAAGCTTACCAAATCCCCATCAGCCAAGGCAACTTGGATTCCTTGGGCATCAAGAGCTATTTCAAAAGGCGTCTTTTCATAGACCGCATGCTTGCGTTGTCCACGTCACCTGTTGTCAGCTGTCGAGACCTGCATTGCGGACCGTATTAAGGGGTATTTTGCATCTTGTTATCGGAAGTTATTAAGGAATTGAGTTGTAGATCCCCCGATACCGTACACCTGGAATCTCTGTGGGGGTTTAATAAACTTCGGAACGATGGGTGTCTCAGCAACGATAATTGGCGTTGGCACCGTACATACATTCTGTATCGCTCTAGCGGTCGCTAACTTTCCGCAGCCAAGGAGGTTCCGCGACGTCGGCATCGAAGTTCGGCATTTTGAGCTATCATGCTATACACGTGAACATGTATGCATGTATGGGGAACATTGCGGCATCTATCAATTAAACATGAAGGTCATTCATCGCTTTCGGGCATGCAGCCTGCTTCGCCCTACTGGCCAGTCCAGCCAGCCTTCCCCCTGGCACCAAACCACTCCTCAAATTCCTTCATACCCCATTTCCCTTCCCCAAACCCACCTCTTGCCTTTACCAACGCCCTGACCTCCTTCCTTTCAGTCGTATCTCGGAAAACATTGCTCCACCACCTATCAAGACTCCCGCCGTGATAAGTTCCCTCGCTTAGATTGATGTTCCCTTCTGAATGCTGAGCTGTGAAATACAGTACGAGGGGTGCGGCGTGTGGTTGAAGTGGTTGTATCTCGGAAAGATGTTTGAGGATACGGGTTATTCGGAGGAGGTTGTGAGGGTTATGAGATAAGTTCCTGACTACTCATTAGCTCGTCGCTGCCCATGGACTGCGGAATAGCTCACGTCTTTGCTTCGACTCGGAGGAGGGACGGAGGTGACCTTCATTGAAATCTATCCCGTAGAATGCTAGCATCTGCTATTAGCTCAAGCAGCAGGTGAGGACACATACAGTCTGATAAGAACGGAGCAGGCGACTCAGTATCACCGAACCAGTCGACATGGGTTCGGTTTCATGCGACTGTAGAGGAACAGCACGGCCATTGACTCCGTGTTCACGAATAGGGAAAAGCCCTATACATCAGCCGGATGCCCAAACGGATGACTGGAGCTTACATTGGATGAAACCGCTAAAAAGTCAGTAACCTATTTGGAGAACGACATACTGATTGGCTTCCAGCTCTTCATAGTCCCTACTGTTCTTGTTCATCCAGTCCTCGTATTTCATGCTTCCAGGTTGCATCTTGCCTTCGTTCTTGTAGAAGGCTACATTGGGCTGGGAAGTTGTATCGTCCGATTGACCGGGGTAGGAAGCGAGGAAGGTTTCGATGTCTGCTTGTCAATGTGTTTAGTGCAATGGGCATACCTCTTGGGAGCGACATTGTGACCAATGTACGAGCAGCTGGAACCGCAATCCGAGAGGGAACCAGGAGTAGCGTATTGTAGCTGAACGACTTGAGATGATGACGAAAAGTTCCAAGCGCTACCGTGTTCATTCAGCTTGTACTCATAGGAAAATCAGGCTCAACCAGCGATATTGGCGTTCTAGTTTCCCTTCGAGAGTTTTCTCAGAGAATACCTGAGCCTTTGAATGGAGTAATGTAGCTCGAGAAGCGAGACCTGCATGAAGCGCACCTTCGTACCCCACTCACGACATGTACATGTCATCTATTGTCGGCGGAGCGGAGGTCAGTCAATCTCCGTGCCTGAATTCGCCAACCTCTCAAGCCTCCACTGAAAAAGTTGGCCGACACTTCACCGTCCTCAACGCCATGTCATTCCTCGTCCCCGCTAGGCAGACCGCGCCGAGATCAGCAATATTACAAGCGATCCGACATGCTTCGTCCTCAGCAAATGCCCCCACAAAAGTCGCTTCCTCATCGGTTCAGCGAGTCGATGAGCAACTTGCGCTTCGTCAGAAACAGCAGGCTGCACTGAGACGGAGTGGAAGACAGATGGACATTATGTCTGCGAGTATACAGGTCTTAGGTATGTCTGTCGAAGAGGGAAGTAGAGGTGCTTATCGTAGAATCGACTGTTGAGCCTCCATTTAAGCCAGAGTGGATATTGCAGAAAGGGTTCTTTACATATATGTGGGACCGAGCGAAACGTTATTGGGGAGGAACGAGAGCCTCGTGTGTTTCTCAGAAGTGGTATTGGGGGAGCTCGCTGACGCTTAGTCTACTGCAAATGCGTAAGAGAGGAGCGGCGCCAGCCCGACTCGCTTCATCAACATCACAAAGTCTTATGATGTTAATAACGAATCGTAAACCTTCGCTGCGTTTCCTACCTATGTTGAAAGATTTGCGGCAAATATACGGGGAGTACAATCTGGCTATCGCTGAGTAGGTCCACTGCTTACTTGGGGTCAATAAGACAAGCTGATGAGCAGGAATGATGGTGTTAAATTACGGGCTATATCGATGGGACAGGCTTTATCACATGGTCAATCCGTGTTGAAGGCTAACAAGAGGATGGAATGGACCATGTCGATGGGGGAAACACCGCCTAAAATCTTATGGGCCAGGATCGCACAGGTACATGAGGAAACGGAAGTTGCTCAGGTAGCAGTCAGATTCGACTCGAATCAGGTATGTCAATCTCGTCTCCTTCGTCGATTTCAGGAGAGTTACTGATATCAGGTATTAACCACGGTGACCGCAGGGAAGAAGACGAAACGTAGTCAGAGAGTCATTGAGAATTACGTGTTCGAGAGGATGATGCCAGTAAGGGATGGGTGGAAGATCAAGCAGAGGGTTGAGAATACCCCACCACCTATTGGTGATCGATACAAGCCATAGAGGAGGGATAAGGGACATGATGTTGGGAGTTTGACGACCTTGATGTTTATCGCATGCATTACTCACTCATTCTGTCGATACAACACGAATCCTCGCTCGATGATCTTATCAATAAACGCGGCACAATCATATGGGCGGCTCCCTAGCCCACAAATGCGATGGTACACTCTCATGCACCGTTGCCAATCGCGCACGCAGAAGTCGTCAATCAAAATAGATGGTCGAGCTCCCGCCGCTGTGTTGAGAGTCACGCATGCAACCCCATTATATCGCAGCCGCGCTCGGATTGATAGTATTGTGATCAGCCCGAGGACTAGATCCCACCGCGGGTGATACGATTCGCTCCGTATACAAATAGAGTGCGCTTGCCGTCCGCGCGCGATCCGAGATAAGTTGATCATTGACCATAGATTGCGGGCCTGAACTAGCATCGCGAAGGAGAGGAACCCCAGTGAGCGAGAATAGCAGTGTCCTGGTGGTCGGCTCGCTACTACATGAAGTCGACATTCAACATTCCAGTCGAATGTCATATGCACGTCATGCTGGTCCGTGACCCGGACGCAAACGGCATTGCGGACCGGGTTCTGCTACAATCAGGTTGATCAGTGATAATCACACTGCGTTAAAGGTATGACGTGTTCGACTGCGAAGGCCAGATCTGTTTTTGGGTCGCGCATTATCGCCCTGTTCATCTAAGATCACGGCGCCCGACTTGACTATCGGACTGTTCAGTAGACTGCGCAGATGAGATCTGTACACGCGTCATGTGTAAGTCCCAAGTGACAGGGACTAAGAACGTCGATGTTACAACTACCATCGATCACCCAGCAATTGCCGATGACCAACGGTGTGTTAACAATACGTTCATGAACACGTGTTTGACGACCCGGCGACAAGTGCCGA
>Ga0265780_10006864_pt1 | contig 14068 bp, 14 predicted proteins | sample P1T30metagenome_FD_192432 | JGI IMG/M metagenome (GOLD analysis project Ga0265780, IMG submission 192432) | Plant litter microbial communities from East Loma Ridge, Irvine, California - P1 T30 | ecosystem: Environmental > Terrestrial > Plant litter > Unclassified | place: USA: California... | reverse complement strand
TGTTCTCTCTCTCTCTCTCTCTCGCCCTGGTTTGTAATTAGCAAGCGTTATAGTAGCGGTGTCAGTGCTGTTAGTGCTGAGAGGGTGGGAAGCAGGAGTGACGAGTGCTGAGCTTGGTTGGTGCGGGGCGATCAGACTAGGCACATATGCGGCAATTGGACCCTGCGCCGTCGTCGCATGAGAGAAGTGTAATCATTGGAGCAACAGTCAGCAATTACATAGAATACGGTGTCGCCTCGGCTTGTTGCGATAAAGGCGGTGCTGAAAAGCATTATTAATGTCCGTAGCCCAAAAAGCTGCTGCAACCTTGCACAGTTCAGCAGAACGGCGGCAGCTTGTACCATACAGCAGGCGACAGATGAAGTGTTTCTGGGTCATCCGGTGGTAGCCCATAACCCCCATCAATGTCACCGCCCACCGCCCCGTCGAGTGCAGGTACGCATTACAGTAAAATGGCCCCGTGGAGCCCAAAGTCGCTGATTCGTAGCTATAGATATTTTTCTGCCCAAGGTACTTCCCGAGCAGGTGGGAGCAAAGAGACGAGTCCGGACCAGGCGCCATGGACCCCCTCAACTCCAGTTTGTTACGGCCACCGATCTCTCCCACTTCAGAGGCGAAGACGCGAAACGAAGCGTGCGCTCCCAGGCCATGATCTATCACAGGAGCAGGTCGACCACCATTCCAGCCGTGAGCAAGTTGGCGGCTGACAAGGCGGGCCCAAGGCGGCGCAGAAAGGGGCCTGTGACAAAAGGGCCGACTAGCACTAAACAGGTCAGATCTACTGATGGACAGGACGAAATGCAGGACAAAGGTCGTTCTAGCCTCGCACTTGGAACCTCATCAGCAACCTTGACGTGTGCGTCAAGTGATGAGGAGGAGCACGGATGGAGTACTACTGTTACGCTCAGGCAACATCCACGTGACCAGCAATACTTTGTGTTTGCAGCACACGAGGAGGCACCTTGGCCCATGCCGGAAAGCGAGGAAAATCTCAGTGACACAACTTCAGACGTCACAACTGACCATGATAGCTCTTCTTGTGGGCAGCAGCTAGTACGCGATGCTCGAGTGCGGAATACAATACCAAGGCCCACAGGCAGAGTGGTCAAGTACGAGTACACTGATACCCAAGAAGAACGTCAAATACGCAGACTGCTTGCCAAGATAGTCCCCATCCGCCCTTTTGGAGATGCAGTTGACCCATTTGGTATAATACCACGTTACAAAACCCCGGGAGTAGATAGTCTCCTTCTCACGCGCGCCTGTAAGTACCAGCATGACTAGCCTTGTAGATATCCACAGCTCGCGCTAACAAATGCAGGTATGCGAACATTCGGCTCAGAGGGACTTCTCTCCAAATGGTTCCAAGGAGAGTTGAACCGAGACGTCCTACTCAGTGCTTGTGTCCTGGCATCCGCGTGGATTGATATGCATACTGGGTGCCCAGATGACAGTACACGCACTACAATCGCCAAGATGGAAACCATGAGAAATGCTAGTGAACGGCTAGCCCAGCCTGACACGCGGCTCGATAACTCAACCCTCATGGTCTTGATACACCTACTTGCCGGTGAGCTGTGGAGCTGCAATGAAAAGACGCTCCGGACTCACCAACACGGCCTTGCCTACCTCATCACGCAGCGCGGCGGCATGGATGGCTTGGGGAACCCGGTCTTCGCCGAGATATCTGCAGCGTAAGTTCAAGTCCCTCAATGCAAAAACGTATATGCTCACACACCCGTCAGGGGTTGCTGGCATATTGACATTGCCTGCGAAATGAAGCCCTTGGTGATATTTGGATCCTGGGAGCCCGCAGAGTACGCCGCGGTCAACAACGGTCATCCGATACCGGAGTCGCCAATATTCTGCCCCTGGCTAGATTTTGCGGTTATACCCGACGACTTGTGTTGCTCCACAGCCACATGTGCCCTACTACGAGATATGCGCGATTTGACTGATCTGTTCGTTTCGTGCAATGCCGCCGCATTTGGCACTAACCAAGCTACTAGTGCCACGGAGACAAACTGTATAGATTCCGGTGATACTGACTACAAGTCCAAGGCTGCTGAGGTACAGAAGCGGTTAGTTTCGCTGCCTTCCGCCCACACCCCAGGCCTCACAACGTCGCGGGATTGGGTGTACGAAGCGTGCCGCATTGCTGCGCTCATCTACACAGCGTCCATCATCTTTCGACTACCATTCTCTGTGACCGCGGACCCGTGCCGAAATCCACTGGTCTTTGAGGCCGAGTTCTTCAGCAGCGCTGATGCAGGTAGAAGTCTGCGCACCACTCGCTTGAGCAACACGTTGTATGAAGTGCTGAATCGCACCGACTTGGATAATGTGTGGGGAAACATGTCTGGTGTCTTATACTGGATCTGCGCGGTCGGTGCTGCTGCAGCTCGCTCGCCTGCTACTGTCAACATGAAGCGACGCTCGTCAAGTCCCAGCGAAGCCAAGGCAATATGGATCAGACGGTGCCTTGTCCTGATCTCGGTGCGTGTGATGTCTCTACTGGTCTTTGATCACCCAATACCCGTGTTACGAGCACAGAAGAGACTTCTCAAAGTGCAAGAGCTCATTGGGACTTACGGGCAAGCCAGCAGCAGCGTCGTTGGAGCCAGTGCACACAAACCTGACGACTCGCAAGTCTCATGACGAGAATCAGCTTGTTCGTGGTGCAGTAGTAGTTTAGATTGAGCTTCGATCTTTTCTCGTCACTGCATCATGTTGGCGGCAGCGCATTCCCCGCTTGGCACCGAATGCAAGGAAAGCAAGTTTCGCATCGCACCACTGCAGTTGGACCTCATGCGATGATGGGTCGATGGACTAGGCGCGTATTTGCAGACTTGAAGGCGTCTACCAGAGCGCATCTGGTAGGGTTTGCGGGTGAGTGCACCGCGTAGCTTTCTCGCCCGGCAATGGTCGATCACCGAATTGAAGCCGTCGGGTCTCTCGGACTGCGAGCATCCGCATGCTCCGCTGTAGCACTCCGCATGCTAAACCCCACCGCACATGTCGGAACTTTCTTTTCTTTTCTTTTCTTTTCTTCCTCCCCCTTTGTGTGTGGAGCGGACTCATGAACAAACATGCGCCTGTTTTGCCAAGGTGGAAACGGTGTGGGTAGTCGAGAGGCGGGGATTAGCAGACAGGCACAGGGCTGCAGCAGTCGTCTCTTAGCGCACTTTGCAAGGTTCACGTCTTTATTGTCAGCTTCCAAGGCGTCTTGCATGACATGTCTCATCTCGCGACCATGATTGCGCGCCAACGGTCGCTTTGACCGCTCCCAAGGCACGTCATCTCCATCGTCATCGTCATCTTGGTCCGCAAGGCTGGTGTTCCAGGATCCGAGCGCGCAGGTCGTACACGATGCCGTCTCCGTCCGACCGTCCGCAGGCCATATTGATCCATCTGCAGGCCGTAAGAGTTTCGGGCATGGCGGGAGTAAAAGGTTTGCAGCCGGCCTGTGGGGTTGCGGGAACGTCCGATTTGCATTGCTTGACCTTCTTGTCCAGATCTTACCTCAGGCCGGCCACTGGCAACTTGTAGTCAGACAGGGCTGGTTTGTGTAGATTTGCAATTGGCTCAAAGCGGCCAACTGCCCACTTTGCTCGAGGCTGCTGGCTTGCTGACAAAAGAAGCGTGTCGAGTCTGTTTGTAATCACTCGACTGGTCGGCGTCTTGACATCTGACAAACAAAATGGAGCGAAGCGCGGGAGAGGAGGCATGATTTGCGGTCATGAGCAATCCTGGGCCTGACCCTAGCCCTGGGCCTGGTGTTTGTTGTCGCGTCTGCAAGCAAGGAAACGGCAGCCAGCTCGTCCGAGAGCAGGCTCGAGTCGCAGCTTCCCACCATGTCCGATTGGGCCAGGCCGCCTGGGCCCGGTCAGATCGGCAACGGTCTAGTCATCCACTGACAACCAGCCGCATCTGTATAAAACTGCAGCGCCCGCCAAACTGGCCATGCGTGCAACCGGAATCATTGCAGCGAGCGTCATTCCCCTTGTTTTCTTCCTAGCTGCCATGGCACTCGTTACCCGCTTCCTGCAGTCCAGGCACGCAAAGCCTGCCGTGACGGAAAAAGACCTGCTCACTACAGACGACAAGGCGCTTGCTACCGACCCAAAGACGGAACGACAGGTCCAGTTTTCGCAGATATCGACCGCCTGGAAGCGTCTGCTGGCCCCGAAGCAAGATGTGAATAAGATTCACTGGGTTCCAAGTTTGTCGGCCATGATCAAAGCCGGGGACGAGGGTCTGTTTTCCTCGGCCATGTTCGTCAATTTCCAGGGTACCCAGGGGCCAATACCACTCGAGGCGCTGTACAATGCATTCGCCAACGAAATTCGAGCCGAACGAGCCTCTTACCCTGGCGACATGACCAGGTTCCTTGCTCAAATGAAGAAACCCGCGGCGAGACCTGTGCCTGGGGGCAGCGTTGGTCGCTCGAGGTCGATGTTGAACAGGCGGGCTGACCCAGGCATCAAGACGAACAGAAAGAGCTTGGATTTGTCCGCGGCAGAGATGGGTTTGACACGAGCACTGTCGGTGAAGAAACCGCCGGCCGTCTTTGTTTCTATGCATAACGGATTACCGGACGCTGGGACCCAAAAGGCCTCGCAAAAGTCTTGGGTCAAGGACGGCCAAACTGCAAAGTGCCAAGACCATATGATGAGCATCAAAGTCACGCCTTCCGAGCTTGCTGCTCTCTCTGTCATCCTGGGAACGGAAATCACTGGAACAAACACCCAGGACTTGCCATCAGAAGCGGGCGCATATGGCATTTCTATAGTGTCCGAGTCAACGGACAAGACAAAGTACCATGTTACCCTACAACAGAACAAGATCAGTAGATTGCAGCGGCACGCCCAACGCTCAGGCGTCTCACCGCTATTCGCAAAACATCTTGCAGCCGGCTCTCTGCCCTACTCACAAGATAAGATTGGCGTCTACAGCATTCTCATCACCGAGGAGTCGTTTGAAGCCTTGCAAGCCGGCGCTTCTCTATATGCCCACCCATACGTCGCACGCACGCCACAGGCCAAGTTCCTCGCTTCACTACCCAGCTCGCGCGAGACGAGGTTCCACATTCTCGCTACATCGACCGAGGTGCAACCTTCCACAACACTGCTCGACGCGATTGCAGCCCTACCATTCTCCGGAGGTCTCGCACCTCTTGCCTCGGCACCCCTGATCAAGACAGTGCGATTCATCGCGTCAGCCGGTTTGCCCCCGGCAAAGCTACTGCAGCGGTTGGAGGGCCTGGTTGACAAAGTGCACCGCCACTCGCCGCAACACAACATATTTGGGCCGCTGTACGAGCCGCAAAACGCCGGCGCACTCTACCGCGAGCGAGAACGCCTAGGCAGACTGGCAAACGACCCCAGCACGCCAGACGTACTCGCAGACAAAACAGCGCGCATGTCACGCTACATCACACTGCTCGAGCGCCTAATGGCCCTTGTCTCCGACATGAAGAGCCAAGATGTGTTGGAAGCCGTGCAAACGGCAACCAAGGCAGAGCTGCAGCGTGCCTATGAGCAGGCCGTAGTCGCACACAGTACCTCAACCACAAGGAAGGCTTCTATCAACTCAACAACCTACCAGGTACCTGAATCCACGTCCACCAAGAATAGACGCCACTCCGCATCGCCAAAAGCCAGCCCCGGTCGTTCCAACCGTCTCAGCATAATCTCAAACCACACCATACACACCGACACTAGCTCCACGTCCTTCAACGACAAGGGGTCCAGTCTAGCAAGGCAAATTGAGCAGGTACTCAAGGCCGAGCTACCGCTTGATGTGGCTACCATTGCGTTTGTGGCCCGCATGGTCATTGTGGCGTGGACGTGCAGTGTGGATACCGTGGCATGGGAGGACGGCCAACCGGGTTTCCGTGTTCCGGATGTGGATGCGTTGCACAAGGCAATCATGTCGTAAACGCAGACACGTCAAAGGAACACAAACTGAGGGAGCCGTAATGTTTTCAAACTTGTACAATAAAAGCGTTTACGTATAGACAGGCATCTGTTGTCCTTTGTCGATCATGAAAGAATGAGGGTTGGCGTGGATATCCCGTTGGGCTTTTTTTCTTGTTGATGGATTGTTTCGTTGGTCATGCCGGTGGCTGTGGTGGTGTTTGTTGTCCCCTAGAAACCACCAAAGGTACCATTCCCCCCCTCCTTCTCCACTTGTTTTCTTTCCTACAAGATACCACGACATAGTCAGTTATTATTTCCTCAAATCTTTTAATTTCAGGTCTGCATTAATAAATTATTGATACGTCTCGCACATTACATACACATACATCTACACCACCACCCCTCTCCTCATTTCTAAGGGACATCTCTTATGATAATCGGACTGGTGGTTGGCGGGTAGACAGCGATTAATTCAACGATTCATTCAAAGAAGAAAAACACCATAAACATGATAAATTACCCCCCTCGCCGCGCCTTGACCCCTCAATCGAGAAGCAAAAACACCTTTCTCTCTTTCCCCGCCTCTCTCTCTCGCTCTCGGCTACCGGCCCAACCCACCATCCGCCCCACACATCCGGCCCCGTCCGTCCCCTCCGCCCACCACTACGTGCACATCCTCGTCATTCCGACATTGTCAGCGCCAACCGGACTAAATAATAACGATAATAAAAATCTCTCCTCATCCTCCCCTTCATCTAAACTTGACATTGAAGCAAACCACTCCCACGGACGAACCCCCTAATTTCTAACAGCCGTCTTACCTTGTTGATTACTCTGTAGAGTTGTTAGCATTAGATGCCTCAAAGAAGCATCTTATACGATACACTACAATAAACCCCTTCCTCCTTCACTGCCAAGAAACCTGCGACTTTTTATACTTTGTACACAGTTTAAACTATATTTTTTAGTGCGTGTGTGTGTGTTTGTGCATGTCTTCTCGTAAAAGAAATACGAGGTTCGTTTCGGTTGTGGTGTAGATCCGGTATCCGGATAAGCAGTACGCAACCATAACGCTCTTCTAAGATGATCGTATGAATACACCGGCTGTACACGTGTTCGTACGGCGTATGTTGATATACGAGCCCTCGGAAGTTTTCTTGGAGAGATTAGGTCTCAGGTAGCAAAATCAAGCAATGCATTCAAATAGGGCCTTCTTTCAACTCTCCGTTCATTATTCATTCATAACCAAGTCGCACCTGAGCCATTCGAATTTATACAACAAGAGGGGAAAAAAAAGCCTCAACAGGCATGCAAGACACGTGTCATCTATACATCCGTCTAAGAACATTTCACGAATAATGCCGTATGATCTCCCGCAGGGCCCCAACATCCTAGTCTGGCCCCATAATTTCGAGACCCCGACATACGCCCACCCAGCCATCTCTCATGCCTTCCCAAACAACCTCCATGCTCTCCTCTTCTAGCCCGTCTTGCTTCCGTTCTTTACGCTCCACTTTATCTCCGGTACCCTCTGCCATCATAGCGCTGACTCTGTCGCGCTTGCTGCCTCTGTCCAATAAGGATGAGTTTGTCTTGAGGCCCTTGCCGTCAAGCTCGCCTTTGACTTCCCAGCCCTTGCGGACGGGGCCGTGGACAGTGGCAGGTGAGATGAGCGTGCTGTCGAGGAGGGCGTTCCACCGGCTGAGGTACATGCCAGGGCCGTGTGTTGTGCCCTTGGCATTCTGTGATGACGAAGAGGGCCTCATTATGGATTCCAGACGCGTATGTGATGTTGATTTGAGTGTGGTTAGATGTTTCTTATGCTGGTCTAGCAGAATCTTCAGCTCCTCTTGCTTTTCTTTGCCGAGTGTCTCGAACAAGGAATGTAGCGGTGCTGTCATGTTGCCTGCCCCCCCTTCGCCTCTTTCTTCAGCTTCGTTGGCACGGTCATCGACGCGGAACTCAGAGAATATACGCTTGGCATAGACGAGGTAGTCTTTGGCGAGGTCTGGTGCGTTCTTGGTAACTTGATGGAGAAATTTATGCATGGATGGCGCATGCTTCCTGAGTAACTGCACAAAGTCCTCCACGGTTGGGGCGTCGCTGGCTTCCTGGTCAAGTATGCTGGCAGGATCCGGCGAGCTCGCGCGTGACTTTGAATTCTCGCGACTCTTGTTACCGCTCTTCTTCTTCGGCTTGGCAGTTTTGACCAGGTCCGTGATGAAGGCTTCCGCATCTGTGACAGTTCCAGATAGATCGACGGCATTGTGTATCGCCCGGATGACGGGGTCCATGCCTGCGACGGCATCCCGAACCGTCGAAGTCAGTACATCAGGATTAGACTTGCAAAGAACCTTTGTAAGTTCTTCGCGGTCGCGGATTGAGAGGTATGTGCTGAGGTATTCCATGGCTACACTGTGCTGGTGCTCATTGAGAGTCTCAGCGTCAATCTTGAACGGCGGATCAGATGTCTCGAGGATGACAGCTACGATGGATTTGGACTCGGACATGGACTGGCTCCGTGCCGCCTCGTGCCTGTCTCTTGAGGCGTAGACAAAAGCCTTCAGAGCCTTGAAGACCCTCTTGTCCGGTGCATCGCGCGAAGACTCGAGCTTCGTTGCACGCTTCTGGAACTCGGATGTATCCCATGCCAACACTGTCGATATGATTTGCTGCAAAAGATTCATGCCGTCATTGGAGTTGTTCGTGAGGCCTATCCAGTTGGTCATGGCCGTCACAGATAGCTTTGCTAGTACCAGTCTGACCATGCCATTGATCATAGTAGCCGCGTTTCCGACGCGCAACGTTTGCTTGATGACTGTGTATGGAATGAGGCGGTGTAGGTTCTCGACAAGGCGGACAAGGTACTGGCCGTCGGGCGACATGACGAAAATGTGGTGGAGGAAGGATGCGGCACTGCGGTTGTTAGCAAGACCCCAAGCAGACGTCCGCGTACCTACTTCAACAGCATATACTCATGAGCTGCCTGGAGGCAACTCGAATGGTCTTCCAGCCTTGGTGTAGCCTTGACCTTTTCGTACAAGTCTTCCAGAGCATCGCCGTATATCGCATCACGCACCAGATCTTCAAAGCCCTGTATAACGTCCTCCGGGTTATTGATGTCGTACTCGTTCTTATTCGCCGTCGTCTTCTTGGCCGCATAACCGCCTAGCATACCTCTAGCGACGTATTCAGCGATGCTGCTTGCGGCTGTGGCAAGTGCCTTTCGACTGCCAATTGCGCCCTTGTCATAACTCTCGCTCAGCTCCGCCTCTGCCATTCTCTGGACCAGTGTCTGGATCTTGTCTGCCCACCAGCTCTTACCAAAGTTCCGTATGGCGGGGTTACACAGCGCAAACTTGTTGAGCATATTCTGCAGCAACGGGCTCGTCGACTGTACGCCATCGGCTTTCCGGAACGGGTAGCCATACTGATCGATGGTGGAGGGGTACTTGAAGGCTTCGATTTCAGAGTAGACCTGGTGGTGGATCAGGATATCAAACAGGGCGTGCGTTTGCGCGGGCGTCAGAGGTTTCGGCGTCGACATGGCTGTGTGGGGGTGAAGCATGCTAAAACCCCAAAACTCGTAACGACTCCATGGCTGATGACGATCATGGTTGACGCGGAACGACGACGCGGGGTACGTCATCGCATCTGCGGCCTTGGCGCATAAGCGACTGCTTTTACATCCCCTTTGGTTCTGGCGCCGAACTGCGCCACCATTGGAGAGCGGCAATACATGGAATTTTTGACATTACAAACTTCCCAACTCAGCTATATAGTAGGGATATGCACCGCATTGTATTTTGGTGCGTAGGGTTTGATGAGTATTCGTATCATGAATCGTGGCATCGTTCTTCCGTCTGACAGCTTCTATGTCCTTCCTACTAATTCAAAATCTGTAGTAAACTAGCGCATGCTGAAGTATTACAACAACATCTCAATCAGTGGGCCGGAATGGGCTCCATGCTGTATCTTAGTATGGCTACTCTTTAGTGCCAGATACACACACACATATATATACTCGGCATGAACCTTGTCGTGGGTGGAAAGTCACGTGCGAACAGTACACTTCCTGATATGTTCCAAGATACTTGTTTCCACAAGTGCATTGCAGCTCTATCAACCTTTGTTGGTCTTGTCGCACGTGATAGCGTGACAGCGCGTTGACGCATCAAGTTATCATGACGGTATGTAGCGGAAGCTGAAGCTTGCATAACTTGGTGACAGGTCAGATTCACAGCGCGGGAAGCTAAAGAAAACAGACATGACGATGGAAATACCACAAAGAAATATAAAAGAAGGGTTGGTTGAGTAGGCTGCATCGCCGATTACAATCAAGCCACACGGCCCAAGCTCCTGTGATGCGGGGACGCCGTACAGCCACACCTACATTGCCATCTTGACATCCAGCATGTAGAGGCTCTACCCCAACACAATGCTGGTACTCCTATTCACCCTGTTGCTGGACGCTTTGGCCAGCGCAAAGTGCTTCGAGCCCAATATCGCGCATCCTCCGCCTGGGTACGATGCCCACGATCCTCTCCTCCAAGAGGCGTTCGAGTCGATGAATACGGCGCTTACGGTAGCCATTGCAGCACCAGAGTTTGCCCGGACCTCTTTCTCTGTCGAGATAACTTCTTCAAAGCAGACACTTTGGTCGAAACACCACACGGCGCGCGAGCGCAATGCTTCACGCCCCGATATCCCGCAGGTCAATGGCGACGCTCTCTACCGCATTGCCAGCATAACAAAGACCTTTACTGTGCTCGGCATACTATACCAACATGATGCTGGAAACCTTAGCTTGGACGAAACGGTCAACACGTACCTAAAGGAGTTGGGAGATGAGTCAAACGGCGGCATATCGTGGAAGGACATCACGCTACGTAGCCTAGCCAGCCAATTAAGCGGCATCCCACGCGATTGTAAGCTGCCTTACGACAAAGAGCACCATATATTTCAAGGATGTCAAACAGAAAAAGGTACGCAAACTGATCTCATTGATTAGGGGCTCAGAGTGATATCATCAATGACGATATCGATCCCACCGAGGTTGGTCTGCCGCCTGATGTTTCTAGAGAGGGCTTGCCAATGTGCGATGAGTACTCGCCGAATTATGAGATGCCTTGTACGGCCAAAGGTTCGATTTTCAACAGCAGCCGAGCGACAGAACAGTTTTACTAAGACAGCCATGTATAGATTTGTTCAAACAGATCAAGAAATTTCGGCCACTTTTTGCGCCCAACCAAGCGTCTACCTATTCCAACATTGCCTATGAAATCCTTGGGCTCGTTATATCACGTGTGAGAAATCAGACTTACGAGTCGTACATGGACGAGGCCATCTTCAAGCCCTTGAACATGTCCACCAGCACCTTCTCAAGACCGCCCGACTCCGCCGGCGTCATTCCATCGGGTGATCAGTTCTGGGATGTCAGCGAGGGCGTCCAGAACCCCACAGGCGGGATATACAGCTCCTCGCGAGATCTTTCCAAGTACCTTCGTCATTTCCTGACGCACTTCAACGCCGTAACACCTGCGATAAATTGGATACACCCCGTCTCACCTTCCCGGGGCTTGCATTCCTTCTACGGCATGCCGTGGGAGATTTTCCAGACAGACCGTATACTAAAAGACTCGAAACGCACCGTACGCTTCATCACTAAAGGTGGTGGTCTGCCAGGTTACACTTCCATCATCATGACAGTGCCGGAATATGACCTGGGAATCACCATCCTCGTCGCTGGTCCTAGGGGCATCTTCTCCACAATCCAGGACATAGTCACCGTTGCCATGGTGCACGCCGCTGAGAAGCTCGCCATCCGCCAACTGCACGAGCGCTACGCTGGGACGTATCGCACTAGAGATGCCAAGCTCAATTCTACCGTTACGCTGAAAGCGGACCGTCGCGGTTTGGTCATCGCGCACTGGCTATCAAACGGGACGGACATGTACGAGGCTCCTCTTGTCAAAGCCACCACGCCATCGCACTTTCTTTTTCAATTGAGTCCCTCTCTTCTTTACCGCAACGAAGACAAGTTGCAGGGGGAGGAGTGGACCGCTGTGGTTGTTGAGCAGCGCGATCAAGGTGTGGGAGCCGTGTGGGATGACTTTTGCGTCGAAGACTATCAAATGACCAGTTATGCCGGTATACCGTTTAACGAAGCAATCTTTTGGGATGAGCGAGACGATGGTTCTTTTGGAACGCTCGAGTTGCCGGCTTTTCGAGTCAATTTGACCAGGGTGCATGGTCCTGGAGAGGAATTGGAGCACGATGAGCAGGAGATGATGGAATTGTAATAATTATCCAGCAACAATGGTACACTCCTTATTTGAAAGAGAAAAAAAAAGAGGGATTGCAAGAAAAAGCCATTTTTTATTATTAATACTATTGCAGTTTGAGACACCCTGTGAGAGGTGTGGCGGTTTGTAATCTACCTCTTGAATATTTTACTTTTCGTGAGAGAGGATAGGAGTTGTATAAAGAGGATATGATGGAGACATGTTGGCGGTAGAACAAATCTCTAGATTGGATGTTGGGGATAGATCTTGGCGTTCAGGGAAGATTCTCGGAACATCTTGTTGCAAGAAACCAGTTTCTGAACACCCAGAATCATCATCACCTTGGACGAGTACCAAGCTTTCAAGAGGTTGTACGCGGGCTAGTAGCATTGACCAACGCTCATGACCATCCTCGGCATGTAGAGTGAGACTGAAAAGGTTCGCAATGCGACTACACCACTCAGTGGTTGTTTCAAAGACGCTACCTAATTAGATCGACTTGACAATTTAGAGCCACCCGAATGGCATGATCATATATCCCATATTTAACCCGCTACCCGACTGTTTCGCAAACCCTCGGCCCCCATGTGGTGTCCAGGGTTGAGTGTGGCTAGGGAGCATAGTCCGCATTGCCATCTTTGTCGTATCTGACATATTTGACCCGATCCATACCGTGGGTGCTACGAAGGTGACCTTGGAAGCGAAAGATTAGCGTTGCACGAACCCAGACAATGCACGGATACTCACAATTTTCGGGATATGGACAATAGCCCTGGTCACGCTCAAGAGCACACTGGTGACCAAGATCTGGTCGAAAGTTAGCATGGCTGGAAAGTTGTGTGCGATGGCTGATGGTCAAAAGCAGTGACTGGGCTGTTTGGTCGTGCGTCAACTTACAACAGTCGATGTTTTCGCAGTATCTGTCCTTGCAGGCTAAGCTACGGGTCTTGTAACGTAGAGCATTGAGCTCGCCTGGGCTTAGCTTCGGTTCATGCTGGAAGGTACAAAAGGCACCATTCTCACAATGACCCCCGAGATGCCTGTGGTACGAATTAGCATTTCTTACTGATGCATGGCCATCTTCAACCGCAAAAGCAACATGAGGCAGCAACCCGGGAGGAAATCAAGGACTAGGGTCGCTAGCATAGTGCTTGCTTGTACGTACCAATGATTGCACATCTTCTTGCCCATTTTCTTCATGCGCGCTTCGAGCGAAGCTACAGCAGCAGGATCTTTCGGTGGGAGCGGCTCGTCGAGACGTTGCTCAGCCTTGTTGTAATAAGCGTATTTCTTTTTGCCTTTCTTGGTAGTCGCAGTAGTGGCCGGGGCAATGGAAATATTGCCGTTGGTGGGAGCACCCGTCTTGCCTACAGCGGCTAGCATACTCGTTAGTACTGCCATCAACTGGACCGAGAAACGATTACAAAAGAGCATTTGTGGTGCCTAGGAAAAGACAACGCGGCGAGAAATTGATCGTTTGCAAGAGTATCCCATGCGCACCTGCGGCGTCTTACTTACCCCATGAAGAGTCCTTGTTAGACTCGGCCGGCGTGGTTGCTGATAGTGGAGTTACACTGGGCGAGGGCGAAGTCGCCGACCTTGGAATGATAGTGGGAGAAGGGTTGGTTTTATTCGTATTCGAGCGATTGGTTGGTTGTACTGCAAGCTGTACCGGAGATTGCACCGCCAGCCGACCAAACCCATTGGTGGGAGGTGCGTAGTCAGGCAAAGGCTCGTTCTTGAAGACGTCATCGAAACGGGCGCGCTTGAAGTTGTTCAGGTCGGCGTATCCTCTGTACGCTGGGGTAGTTTCTAGAAGGGTAATCTGACTCGCTTTAACCATATCATGCTTGAAGTGTTCGA
>Ga0265780_10006863_pt1 | contig 14069 bp, 13 predicted proteins | sample P1T30metagenome_FD_192432 | JGI IMG/M metagenome (GOLD analysis project Ga0265780, IMG submission 192432) | Plant litter microbial communities from East Loma Ridge, Irvine, California - P1 T30 | ecosystem: Environmental > Terrestrial > Plant litter > Unclassified | place: USA: California... | reverse complement strand
GCGACCGCGTCTGGTTGAGCGAGGTGCAGCAGGCGACCGAGCGGTACGAGTCGGCCGGCGGGACGTTCCCTCCGACCGGCACCGCGCCTCATGCGCTCGTCCGGGCCCGGTGGATGCTCGAGGAGTTCCGGCTCAGCCTGTTCGCCCAGGACCTGCGGCCGAGCGAGAGCGTCTCGCTGCAGCGCATCGTCAAGGTGCTCGCCTCCGCCTGAGCGGCCAGTACGACGAGACCGCCCGAACCCGCCCGGACCCCGCCGCGCACGCCGGGGTCCGGGCGGGTTCCCGGGGTCTCGCGGCCGCCGCTAGCCTTGGCGCATGCGTGCGACGGTGAAGGACGTGGCGACCCTCGCCGGGGTCTCGCCGAAGACCGTGTCGAACGTCATCAACGGGGTCGTGTTCGTGCGACCCGAGACCCGCGAGCGCGTCGAGCAGGCGCTGACGGAGCTCGACTACGTGCCGAATCTCAGCGCGCGGGGGCTCCGCAACGGACGCACCGGGTCGATCGCGCTGGCGTTCCCGGACCTCACCACCCCGTACAGCGCCGAGATGTCGCACTGGTTCGTCGAGGTCGCGCACGAGCGCGGCTGGTCGGTGCAGCTCGAGCAGACCGGCATGCGACCCGAACGCGAGGGCGAGCTGCTGCTGCGCGGCAAGGAGCACCTCGTCGACGGTCTCGTGCTGAACCCGACCAGCCTCGACGAGAGCGCCATCGTCGGCGCCGAGAGCCTGCCCCCGCTCGTCGTGATCGGCGAGGTCGAGCAGACCCTCGTCGACCAGGTGCGCGTCGACAGCGTCTCGGCCGCCCGCGACATGACCGAGCACCTGATCGGACTCGGTCATCGACGCATCGCCGTGCTCGGCAGCTCGGGCCGCGACTTCGACACGGCGACGGCGCGCGCCCGCACCCAGGGCTGGACCGAGGCCATGGCCGCCGCCGGCCTCGCGGTCGACGAGGGCCTTCGCTGGTCGTGCGACGCGTGGTCGCCCGCCGCCGCCTCCGCCGCCGTGACCGAGGCCCTCGCCCGGCACGACGCACCCGACGCGCTCTTCTGCTTCACCGACTCGCTGGCCATCGGCGCCGTGCACGCGCTCTGGTCGGCGGGCCTCCGCGTGCCGGACGACGTGTCGGTCGCCGGATTCGACGACATCACCGACGGCCGCTTCGTCCTGCCGCCGCTCACCACCGTGGCCCTCGACAAGAGACTGTTCGCCGTCCGCACCCTCGAGCTGCTCGCAGCCCGCATCGCCGACCGCGACCGGCCGCCGGAGCTCGCGATCATCCCGCACACGATCGTCGCGAGAGCGAGCACGGCTCCGCGACGCTGACCGGCGGGCCGAGCGCCCGGGTCGACCCGCGCCTCCGGCCGTTCCGTTCGTCGTCGGGATAGACGACGGCCGTTCTTCAGCGACCCCTGACGAGGAGGCGCGGCGAGGCCTACCGTCGGACCTCCCCTGCCGAGATCGAGAGGCTCCACCATGTCTGCAGACCAGTACGCATTCGAAGACCCCACCAAGAAGTTCGCCGACATCACCCCGAAGGCCCAGTACCTCGAGGGCGCCGGCACCGACGAGGAGCTCAGCTCGCCCGCCGACCACGGCGAGGAGACCTATCGCGGCTCGGGTCGCCTCGAGGGCCGCAAGGCGCTCGTCACCGGCGGCGACTCGGGGATCGGCGCGGCCGTCGCCATCGCCTACGCCCGCGAGGGCGCCGACGTCGCCATCAGCTACCTCGCCGAGGAGGAGGAGGACGCCCAGCGCATCGTCGGACTCATCGAGGCCGCCGGCCGCAAGGCCGTCGCCCTGCCGGGCGACATCAAGGACCGCCAGGTCTGCCTCGACCTCGTGCAGAAGGCCGTCGACGGTCTCGGCGGGCTCGACATCCTCGTGAACAACGCCGGCAAGCAGCAGCACGTCGAGGACTTCGCCGACCTCGACGACGAGAACTTCGACGACACCTACAAGACCAACGTCTACGCCATGTTCTGGATCACGAAGGCCGCCCTGCCGCACCTCGCCCCCGGGTCGACCATCATCAACACGACGTCGATCCAGGCGTACCAGCCCGCCCCGATGCTCGTGGACTACGCCTCGACGAAGGCCGCGATCAACACCTTCTCGAAGGGCCTCGCGATGCAGCTGGCCCCCAAGGGGATCCGCGTCAACGCGGTCGCGCCCGGCCCGATCTGGACTCCCCTGCAGCCCGCCGGCGGTCAGCCGTCGGATGCGCTCCCCGACGTCGGCAGCCAGACGGCCCTGGGCCGCTGGGGTCAGCCGGCCGAGCTCGCCCCCGCCTACGTGTTCCTCGCGTCGGGCGAGTCGAGCTACGTCGTCGGCGAGACGCTGCACGTCGACGGCGGCATGCCCACGCCGTAGGCCCCGCGCGCCCGGCGGCCGGCTCGGGCGGGAGACGCCGGGAGTCATCCGCCCGCTCCCACCCCTACGCTGGGAGCGTGTCGACGCCCGCAGCCCCTCTGCCGCTGCGCCGCTCCCCCGGTGTCCGGGTCGGCGTCTCGATCGCCGTCGCGACGGGACTCTACGGGGTCTCGTTCGGCGCCCTCGCCGTCGCCTCGGGTCTGACGACCGCGCAGGCCTGCGTGCTCAGCCTGCTGCTGTTCTCGGGCGGCTCGCAGTTCGCGTTCGTCGGGGTGATCGCCGGCGGGGGCGCAGGGTCCGCCGCCGCCGGGGCCGCCGCGCTGCTCGGCGTCCGCAACGCGATCTACGGCATGCAGCTGAACGCGCTGCTGCGCCCGCGCGGTCTGCTCCGCCCGCTGGCCGCCCAGGTGACCATCGACGAGTCGCTCGCGACGAGCACCGGTCAGTCCGACCCGGTCGAGCAGCGCCGCGGGTTCTGGGTCGCCGGCGTCGGCGTCTTCCTGCTCTGGAACCTCTTCACGCTGATCGGCGCCCTCGCCGGCGACGCGCTCGGCGATCCCCGTCGCTGGGGCCTCGACGGAGCGGCCGTCGCCGCGTTCCTGGCCCTGCTCTGGCCCCGCCTCCGCACGCGGGACGCGGGCGCGGTCGCCGTCGCCTGCGCGCTGGTGACCGTGATCGCCGTGCCCTTCGCGCCGCCGGGCGTGCCGATCGTGCTGGCCGCCGTCGTCGCCGCCGGTCTCGGCTGGTCCGGCGGCCGGGCCGGAAGCGGCCACGGCCGCGTGGTGGGCGCGGACGCGTCCGAGGGGCCGGCCGACGACGCCGGCGAGCACCGAGGAGGCGCGGTGTGAGCACCTGGATCTGGATCGGCGTCGCCTGCGTGGTCGCGTACCTGACGAAACTCAGCGGCTACCTCGTCCCACGGTCGCTGCTGTCGGATCCTCGCGTCGCGCGGGTCGCCGGCACCCTCACGATCGGGCTCCTGGCCTCGCTGACGATCGCCAACACGGTGGCGACGGGCCAGCAGCTCGTGCTCGACGCCCGACTCGGGGCGCTGGTCGCTGCGGGGATCGCACTCGTGCTCCGTGCGCCCTTCCTCGTCGTGGTCGTCGCGGGGGCTGCGGCGGCGGCCGGGCTGCGCCTCCTCGGACTGCCCTGACCCGCGCCTCCTCGGCCCGCGCCATGGGGCGGACCGAACTCGCAGCCCGCTCTTGCGCATCGGTTACAACGATGTAATGCTGTCGGCAGTCGACGATTCACGAAGGAGTGACACCGATGACCCCACGTTCAGCGACGCCCGGCGCACCGAGCGAGACGCCCCCGGCCCACGGCCTCAGCCGCCGGAACCTGCTGGTGGGCGGGGCCGCCATCCTCGGCGGCGCGTTCGCCGTCGGCGGCCTCGCCGGCTGCTCGACCGGCGCCGTCTCCGGCTCCGGCGCAGTCGCCGACCTCAGCTTCTGGCACCTGCTGAGCGGGGGCGACGGCATCAAGATGTCCGCCCTGATCGATCAGGCCAACGCCCAGAACCCCGAGTTCCGGGCGACCCAGACGGTGCTCGCCTGGGGCACGCCGTACTACACCAAGCTCGCGATGGCCTCGGCCGGGGGCCGCGCCCCCGACGTCGCCATCATGCACGCGTCGCGGGTCCCGGGCTACGCCCCCGGCGGGCTGCTCGACCCGTGGGACGTCGACAAGCTCGCCTCGTACGGCGTGCGCGAGCAGGACTTCGCCCCCGCCGTCTGGAAGGCCGGCTTCAGCGGCGACAGGCTCTTCTCGGTCGCGCTCGACTCGCACCCGTTCATCCTGCTGTACAACACGGAGATCGCCGAGAAGGCCGGGGCCCTCGGCGGCGACGGACGCCTCGTCGACATCACGAGCCCCGAGCAGTTCCTCGAGGTCGCGAACGCCATGCAGGCGGTCACCGGCAAGCACGGCGCCTCGTGGGGCTACCTCAACGACGGCGCCCAGCTCTGGCGCATGTTCTACACGTTCTACAAGCAGCAGGGCGCCGACATGGTGCTCACCGAGGGCGGCACGGTCGAGTACGACGAGGCCGCGGCGGTCACCGCGCTCGAGTTCATGCAGAAGATGACCGACGGCACGGCCATGGCCACCGCGAGCGACATCCAGTCGGGCATCGCCGAGTTCGTCAGCGGCGAGAGCGGGATGCTCTTCACCGGGGTGTGGGAGGTCCCGAGCGCCCAGAACGCCGGGATCCCCTTCGACGCCGGCATCATCCCGACCCTCTTCGGCACGCCGGCCGTCTACGCGGACTCGCATTCGTTCGTGCTGCCGCGGCAGAGCGAGGTCGACGACGTCAAGCGCGAAGACGTCTACAAGATGGTGTCGACCATCCTGAAGGACTCCATCTCGTGGGCCGAGGCCGGGCACATCCCCGCCTACGGTCCCGTCGTCGACAGCTCCGCGTACGCCGAGCTGCAGCCCCAGGCGAACTACGCCGAGGCGGCGCAGTACCTCAACTACGACCCGCCCGCCTGGTTCACGGGCTCGGGGTCGGACTTCCAGACGTACTTCCTCGACAACGTCCAATCCGTCGTGCTGTCGAAGAACGACGCCGCGGCGGGCATGCGCGCGTTCGTGAACCGCGTCAACACGCAGCTCTCGCGGCCGGCGCCGGTGTGAGCGGGCCGACCCGCGCCTCCTCGGCTCCGGCCCTTCAGGAGGCGCGTCACCAGCGGACATCGCCCGTCGCGACACCGCACCACCCCATGACACACGACGACGAAGGAGTCGACCTGTGACCACCACGACGGTCAAGGCCCGCGGGGCCGGCGCCGGCACGACGACGCGATCGGCGGCGCCCGAGCGGGTGCGGACCGGCTCGCGGCTGAAGCCCGGCGCGCACAAAGACAACCGGATCGGCTGGGGGTTCGCCGCCCCGTTCGCCATCCTGTTCGGATTGTTCCTCGTCTGGCCCGTCATCCACGGGCTGTACCTCAGCTTCACCGGGCAGAGCCTCACCGGCTCGGGCGGCGAGCTGATCGGCGTCGCGAACTACGCCGAGGCCTTCGCCGACGGCGACATGTGGCGTTCGATGGCCAACACGCTGTGGTTCACGGTGCTGAGCACGATCCCGCTGGTCGTCATCGCCCTGCTGCTCGCCCTGCTGGTCAACACGGGGCTGCCGGGTCAGTGGCTCTGGCGGCTGAGCTTCTTCCTGCCGTACCTGCTCGCGTCGACCGTCGTCTCGCTGTTCTGGATCCAGCTCTACAGCCCGACGCTCGGGCCGATCAACAACGTCCTCGCCACCGTCGGCCTGCCGCAGCCGGCCTGGCTGCAGGATCCGAACACGGCCATGATCGCCGTCGTCGCGACCACCGTCTGGTGGACCGTCGGCTTCAACTTCCTGCTGTACCTGGCGGCGCTGCAGAACATCCCCGACCAGCAGTACGAGGCGGCGTCGCTCGACGGCGCCGGACGCTGGCGGTCGCTGCTGTCGATCACCATCCCGCAGCTCGGCCCGACCACCGGCCTGATCGTCATCCTGCAGGTGCTGGCCTCGCTCAAGGTCTTCGACCAGATCTACCAGATGACCACCGGCGGACCGGCGGGCAGCACCCGCTCGGCGGTGCAGTACATCTTCGACACCGGCTTCACCGGCTACCGCTTCGGCTACTCGTCGGCCATCTCGTACATCTTCTTCGCCCTGATCATCGTCATCTCGGTCGCGCAGTTCGCCATCGCCGCGCAGCGCCGGAAAGGAGCCCAGCGATGACCGCCCCCGCCGTCGCCCCGGGCAGCGGACTCCGCGCCCCCACCGCCGAGCGCGCCCGGCGCCCGCACAAGCCGGGCCAGCGCCGCTTCGGCCCGCTCGCCGTCGTCAGCGTGGTGGTCCTGATCGTGCTGGCCGCGCTCTGGCTGCTGCCGTTCCTCTGGTCGCTGTCGACCTCGTTCAAGAGCGAGGCCGACGCCGCGGCGACACCGCAGACCTGGCTCCCCGCCGGAGGCTTCACGCTCGACGCCTACCGCGCCGTGCTGGCCCAGGGGAACATCCCCACGTGGCTCTTCAACAGCCTGTTCACGTCGATCGTCATCACGCTGATCGTCGTCGCGACGTCTGCGCTGGTGGCCTACGCCTTCTCACGCCTCGACTTCGCCGGCAAGAAGTGGCTCTACGTCGCCACCATCGCGTCGATCATCATCCCGCCGCAGGTGCTGATCGTGCCGCTGTTCTACCAGATGCTCGCCTTCAACATGGTCGACACGTACTGGGGCGTGATCCTGCCGCAGGCCATCGCGCCGGCCATGGTCTTCGTGCTCAAGAAGTTCTTCGACCAGGTGCCCATCGAGCTCGAGGACGCCGCGCGGGTCGACGGCGCCGGCCGCATCCGGGTGTTCTTCACGATCCTGCTGCCGCTGTCGCGCCCCATCCTCGGGGCCGTCTCGATCTTCGTGTTCATCGGCGCCTGGAACAACTTCCTCTGGCCCTTCATCGTCACGAACGACGCCGCCCTGCTGACCCTGCCGGTCGGCCTGCAGACCATCGAGAGCGCCTACGGCATCCAGTACGCGCAGAACATGGCATCGGCGATCCTGGCGGCGCTGCCCCTCATCCTGGTGTTCCTGTTCTTCCAGCGGCAGATCATCAAGGGCATCTCGACCACCGGCTTCGGGGGGCAGTGACCGACCCGCGCCTCCCCGTCCCCTCCCGACAGACCGCACCACCGACACCGCACGCCACGACCTCCTGAGGAGCACCATGTCCACCGCCCGCATCACCGTCGACCGCGAGTTCACGATCGGCGAGGTCCCCCGCCGCATCTTCGGCTCGTTCGTCGAGCACATGGGCCGCTGCGTCTACACCGGCATCTACGAGCCCGGTCACGCGACCGCCGACGAGAACGGCTTCCGCCACGACGTGCTCGAGCTCACCAAGGAGCTCGGCGCCACCGTCATCCGCTACCCCGGCGGCAACTTCGTCTCGGGCTACAACTGGGAGGACGGCGTCGGCCCCGTCGACCAGCGGCCTCGCCGCCTCGACGGCGCCTGGCACACGGTCGAGTCGAACGCGTTCGGCCTGCACGAGTTCGTCGAATGGTCGAAGCTGGCCGGCACCGAGGTCATGGAGGCCGTGAACCTCGGCACCCGCGGCGTCGACGCGGCCCGCGAGCTCGTCGAGTACTCCAACCACGCCGGCGGCACCGCGCTGAGCGACCGCCGCATCGCCAACGGCGCGAAGGACCCCTTCGACATCAAGCTCTGGTGCCTCGGCAACGAGCTCGACGGCCCCTGGCAGATCGGCCACAAGACCGCCACCGAGTACGGCCGCCTGGCTCAGGAGGCCGCGAAGGCGATGAAGTTCGTCGACCCGACCATCGAGCTCGTCGCGGTCGGCAGCTCGGGTCGCGGCATGCCCACCTTCGGGGCCTGGGAGCACGAGGTCCTGACGCACGCCTACGACGAGGTCGAGTACGTCTCGATGCACGCCTACTACCAGGAGCACGACGGCGACGCGAAGAGCTTCCTGGCGACGGCCGTCGACATGGACGCCTTCATCGACGAGGTCGTCTCGACCATCGACGGCGTCAAGGCGGCGGGCAAGCACACGAAGCAGGTCGACATCTCGTTCGACGAGTGGAACGTCTGGTATCAGACCGGCCTCGACACCGACGACCAGCCGCACAACGTCTCGAAGGGCTGGGTCGAGCACCCGCGTCTGATCGAGGACCAGTACAACGTCACGGACGCCGTCGTCGTCGGGACGTTCCTGAACTCGCTGCTGCGCCACGGCGACCGGGTCAAGATCGCGAACCAGGCGCAGCTGGTCAACGTGATCGCCCCCATCCGCAGCGAGCAGGGCGGGCCGGCGTGGCGTCAGACGATCTTCTGGCCGTTCGCGCGGATGGCCGCGCTGGCGTCGGGGCAGATCCTCCGCACGCTCGTGACGAGCGACAAGGTCGACACGGCCAAGTACGGCGACGCCGATCTCGTCGACGTGAGCTCGACCTACGACGAGGAGACGGGGCGGGTCGCGTTCTTCCTCGCGAACCGCGGGCTGGACGAGGCGGCCGACGTCGAGATCGCGCTGCGCGGGTTCTCGGGCGCACGCGTCACGCGCGCCGAGCTGCTCACCGTGCCCGAGGGCGGGGACCGCTTCACCTCGAACACCGAGCAGGCGCAGGACGCCGTCGGCCTCGTGCCCCTCGAGGGCGTCACCGTCGACGAGGGCTCGGCGCGCCTGACGCTGCCGGCCCTGTCGTGGGCGGTCGTCGAGCTCGAGGTCGGCAAGGCGTAGCGCGCGCCGCGCGCCGCGAGACCCCGGTCGGTCGCCGAGACCCCTGTGCGCGCACGGGGGTCTCGGCGACTTCGCGGCGTCTCGGCGGACGCGGTGGCTGGGCCGCTCAGCCGCGGGGCCGGAACAGGCGCGAGATGCTGTCCCGCACCGACTCCTCGATGGTGTCCGTGAAGCTGTTGGAGTAGCCGAGGGCGTCCGACGATGCGGAGGCGGCCGTCATCGACGCGACGATCCGCTCGCCGTGATACGCCCGCGCCGCCTTGACCGACGCGAAACCGAGTCCGAACGACTCGGCCGCCTCGGCGAGCAGCGCAGCCCGTCGCTCGTCGGTGCTGGTCAGCGCACCCGCCAACACGGTGAGCGAGGGATGCTCGAGCCCGTCGGTCATCCACTGCTGCGCACGGGCGGGCAGCGTGCCCGCCGACAGCATGCCGAGCAGCCGCCGGGCCTCGTCGTCGCGGAGCTCGGCGCGGGCGACCGCCTCGTCGCGGGGAGTCGTCGGATCGGTCATGACAAGACGATACCGTCCGGTACAGACGGTTCCTCCCGCGCGCGGTCCACCACCAGCGCAGTCCTCAGCTGAACAGGCGGGTCGGCCCCGCCGCGGCCCCCTCGAGCTCGGGCGCGACCTCGTCGACCCGTTCGCCGAGCAGCTCGCGTTCGATGCGCTCCTTCTCGGCGATGCTCGAGCGGATGAGCGGCAGACCGCGGGCGATGGCGTTGCGGATGCGCTCCTGCAGCAGAGGCGCCGTCACCCGCCGATCCGTGAAGTCGCTGGCGTGCGCGTAGACCCCGAGCGGCAGGGTCAGCGCCTGGAAGAACCCGAAGAGCGGTCGCATCGAGTGCTCGAGGATCAGCGCGTGCCGCTCGCTGCCGCCGGTCGCGGCCAGCAGCACGGGCGTGTCGACGAGGGCGTACTGCTCGACGAAGTCGAACAGGTGCTTGAACAGCCCGGTGAAGGAGGCGCGGTAGACGGGCGAGGCGGCGATCAGCAGGTCGGCGGACTCGATGGCTCGCAGCTCGCGCTCGACCCGTTCGTCGAGCTGGTCGCGGGTGAGCGCCCCGGCGAAGAGCGGGCCCAGCTCGCTCACGCGGATGACGTGCCGCTCGATCGGCAGCACCTCGGCCAGCTCGTCCAGGATGGCGTCGACGAGGGCGTCGGTCTTGGACGGCGTGCTCAGGGTTCCCGACACGGCGACCACGCGGAGCGGTTGTGGAGAGGTCAGTGGTGGGGTCATTCGATACATGCTCCCCTCCACGCGACGTAACAGTCGCACTGTGACGCAATGAGTCGTGCGACAGTATGCCGGTGACGCATCAACCACTTCAGCACGGGTTCGACCCGGCTCACCCCGACTCCGATCTCGCCTCGTCGTTCGGCCTCGCGGCCGACGTGTACGAGCGCGGCCGACCGTCGTATCCGACGGCCGCCGTCGAGTGGCTCCTCCCGAGCGGCGCCTGTCACGTCGTCGACCTCGGTGCGGGCACGGGCAAGCTGACCCGGGTGCTGCTCGACACGGTGCCCTCGGTGACGGCCGTCGAGCCCTCGGAGGGGATGCGCGAACAGCTCGAGCGGGTCGTGCCGGCGGCGACGTCGGTCGCGGGCTCGGCCGAGTCGATCCCGCTCGACGACGCGTCGGTCGACGCCGTCTTCGTCGCGCAGGCCTGGCACTGGGTCGACCCCGTGCGGGCCGTCCCCGAGGTCGCGCGCGTGCTCCGCCCGGGCGGCACCCTCGCGCTGATCTGGAACATCCGCGACGAGAGCGTGCCCTGGGTGGCCGAGCTCAGCCGGGTCATGCGTCAGCCGCGCGAACGCGACCTGCAGTCGGACGCCCCTCCCGTCGGGGCGCCGTTCGGCCCGATCGAGCGGCACGACGTCGAGTGGGTGCACGAGATGACGCGCGAGGAGTTCCTCGACATGATCGCCTCGCGCAGCTACGTCATCACGCTGTCGCCGGCGGAGCGCACCGAGCTCCTAGCCCGGGTCGAGCACCTGCTCGACACGCACCCCGACACCCGCGGCCTCGACGTCGTCCGCGTGCCGTACGTCGCCCGGTGCAGCCGCGCCGTGCTGCCCGGCTGAGTCGCGACCGGCGCGGGTCACGCGACCCGCGCCTCCCGCGCCTCCTCCCCTGCCCGCCTGATCCGCCCGCTCCTGTGAATGGGGGCGGGCGGATCGCCGTTCGCGCACCCGGGCGGCATAGGGTCGACGCATGACTCGGGAGGCGCGGTTCGTCACGGTCGATCACGCCTGGTCGGGCGGGTGGTCGGGTCGCTCGCTCGTGCGTGTGACCGACGATATCGACCTGCTCGGCCCTCCCCGGGCGGTGCACGCGGGGCTGCCGCATCTGCCCGGAACGCTGCTCGCGCCGTTCACCGACTCGCACGTGCATCTCGGGCTGATCGACCCGACCGCTCTCGCCTCCGGCGGCATCGCGCGCGTCGACGATCTCGGCTGGGATCCCGACGAGGCCTCGCTCTGGCCCGAGCACGGGCGCCTGGACCAGCGGTGGCCCGAGGTGCGCGTGGCGGGCGGCCTGCTGTGCCCGCCGGGCGGTTATCCCAGCCGGTCCGAGTGGGCACCCGACACGGCGGCCGTCGTCGTCTCGAACCCGGCGGGCGCTCGGCGGGAGGTCGAGCGGATGCACGACCTGGGCGCGTCGTTCGTCAAGATCAGCCTCAACTCCGATGCCGGTCCGGTGTTCGACGACGTCACGCTGCGGACGATCGTCGACGCGGCGACCGATCGGCTGCTCGTGCCGGTCGCCCACGTGCAGGGCGCCGGGCAGGCGCGCCGCGCCCTCGACGCCGGCGTCGCCCGCCTCGCGCACACGCCCTTCAGCGAACGACTCGACGACGACCTCGTCGAGCGTCTGGCGGCACGCACCAGCTGGATCAGCACCCTCGACATCCACGGTCACGGCCGAGGAGGCGCGGTGCACGACGTCGCCGTCGCCAACCTCGCGAGGTTCCGGGCCGCGGGCGGGCACGTGCTCTACGGCACCGACCTCGGCAACGGCGACCTCCCCGTCGGCGTGAATGCGCGCGAGCTGCGGGCCCTGCAGCGGGCGGGCCTCGATCTCGAGCAGCTGCTGCACGCCCTCACGGCCGGCGCCGAACTCGGCGGCACGGGCGAGACCGGCCGCGCTCCGAGTCGCGCCACGTGGATCGCGACGCCGCCCCCGACCTCCGACCCCTCCGCGGTCGCCTCCGACTGGCTGGCCACCGCCACCGTCATCACCCCCGACACCCTGCTGGAGAAGACCACGTGACCCGCACCTCCTCGGCCTCCGCCGACTCGACCACTCCCCCGCCGTCCGAGCCGCCGGCCGAGCTGCCGTCCGAGCCGCTCGACGCCGCCGACCCGCTCGCGTCGTTCGTCGACCGGTTCATGCCGGCCGGCGACGTCGTGTCGTACCTCGACGGCAACTCGCTCGGGCGGCCGCTGCGGGTGACGCCCGAGCGGCTCACCGCCTTCGTGACGCACGACTGGGGCAGCCGCCTGATCCGCTCGTGGGACGAGCAGTGGATGGATCGCCCGGTGGCGCTCGGCGACCGGATCGGCGCTGCGGCGCTCGGAGCCGCCGCCGGCCAGACCGTGGTGGGCGACTCGACGACGGTCCTGCTCTACAAGGCGATCCGCGCCCTGCTCGCAGCACGGCCCGACCGGCACGAGATCGTCATCGACGACGACCAGTTCCCGACCGACCGCTTCGTGGTCGAGGGCATCGCCCGCGAGCGGGGCGCCACGGTCCGGTGGGTGCACGTCGACCCGGCCCTCGGGGTGACCGTCGATCTGCTCGCCGACGTGGTCGGCCCCGACACGGCCGTCGTGCTCGTGAACCACGTGTCGTACCGGTCGGGGCATCTGGCCGACATGCCCGCGATCACGCGGCTCGTGCACGACGCCGGCGCCCTGGTGCTGTTCGATCTCTGCCACTCGGTCGGCGTCGTGCCGATGCGGCTCGACGAGTGGGGCGTCGACGTGGCCGTCGGCTGCACGTACAAGTACCTGAACGGCGGGCCGGGGGCGCCCGCGTTCGTCTATGCGCGGCGCGATCTGCTGCCGTCGCTCGATCAGCCGATCCAGGGGTGGATGGGTGCGGCCGACGTCTTCGCGATGGCCGACGGGTACACGCCGGCCGACGGGATCCGGCGCTTCATCAGCGGCACCCCTCCGATCGTCGGCATGCTGCCGCTCGGCGACATGCTCGACGTGGTCGACGAGGCCGGGATCGACGCCATCCGCGCCAAGTCGCTGGCCCTCACCGACTACGCCTTCGCCCTGGTCGACGCCTGGCTCGTGCCGCTCGGGGTCGAGGTCGCGACGCCGCGTTCAGCCGAGTCGCGGGGCAGTCACGTCACCGTGCGGCACCCCGCCTTCGAGAAGGTCGTGGCCGCTCTGTGGCGTGAGGGAGTCGTGCCCGACTTCCGCAACCCCGACGGGCTGCGCATCGGCCTGTCGCCGCTCTCGACCACGTTCGCCGAGGTGCGGGTCGGCATCGCCGCGATCCGTGCGGCGCTGCTCGCCGACTGACGCCGACGACCGCCCTCCCCCCTCGCGGTCGGGAGCCCCGGGCGCGATGAGGAATCCGTCAGCTCGCTCTTCGTCGAGAGGATCGGGGTTCACGACGGGTAGGGCGCGACCCGCTCAGCACGACGACGACGCCACTCCTGCACCGGGCGACGCAGTGCGAGACCGATGCCCGCGAGCACAGCCGCGACGAGCACCGCGCGCCAGGTGGCCGGCGACGCGAGGGCGGACGTGAAGATGCTCCCCGCGATCTCGACCATCTCGAACGGGTAGCTCGCATAGACGCGGCTCCCCGCAACGCTGGAGATGGCGGTGATCGCGGCGGGCCCGATCCACAGGCCGAGCAACGCGACGGTCGCACCGATCGCGCGCCCGATGGTGGAGACCCCGGTCCACACGATGGCGGCGGCGACGAGCACGGCGGGCAGCCACCGCAGCACGGCGTCCGCCACATCGACGGTCTCGGTCACGAGCGAGAACGGCGGGTAGACGAGCGCGTAGCCCCACTGCACCAGGGCGATCGCCCCCACGGCGAGACCGACGACGGCCGCCCCCCGGCGCGCTCGGGCGATGAGCAGCAGCACGACGACTCCGAAGGCGATGCCGGCCACCGCGGCCCCGACCACGGCGCCGAGGTAGACGACCGACTCGACGCTGTCGGCGAGCCCGCCGGTCACGGTCACGGAGCTCTGGACGAGGGCGATCGCCTGCGCGCCGACCGTCCCCGCGACGACCGCGATCACGGCGCCCCGGCGCTGCCGCGCGCCGGTGGCTCGGGCGACCAGACCCGCGACCGCCGATCCCGTGATGAGCAGAGACGCCTGCAGGGTGAGCGCGTACTGGCTGAAGGGGAGGAGCGAGACGGGCATCGACTCGGGAGCGGCCGTCACCCCGTCCGCCTCGACGACG
>Ga0265780_10006861_pt1 | contig 14071 bp, 11 predicted proteins | sample P1T30metagenome_FD_192432 | JGI IMG/M metagenome (GOLD analysis project Ga0265780, IMG submission 192432) | Plant litter microbial communities from East Loma Ridge, Irvine, California - P1 T30 | ecosystem: Environmental > Terrestrial > Plant litter > Unclassified | place: USA: California... | reverse complement strand
ATAGTCATGGGGAAAGCGCTTCAAGCAAGGCGGTGAACTGTGCAACTTGGATCATACGAGCAGCAAACAGAGGCGCATATGCCGCTTTGCGCTGCGAGATTGGAATTCCTTGTTCTCTTGTCTTTGCGGCGCTCAGGTGAAGGTCAAGACAGCGCCTATGCAGGTCGCGACGACGTGCAGCTGATTGGCACGCCGGCCTGCCGGCCTGCCGCGCCTGCCCAGGTGGTCCACCGTGCGCCTGCTGCCTTGCCAAGCCTAGCTGCGCCCGGACGTCACCCATTTCCAGAAGCCACGTTCGAGCAGCTCGCCTTCTGTTTTCTGTTTCCTGTATCCCGTGTCTCTCCCCAATCTCCCCCTCCTGCATCCCGTTTGCTGTCTTCTGCATCCATCATGGTCTCCTGGAAACTCTCATCCCTGCTGCTGCTGTCTTTGGGCGCACTCAATGCCTTTGCCGCCATTGATGTAAGCTCCCCGCGCGTGCGCGAGACATGACATCAGAATACTAATCGCGTGCGCAGGTCGAAAAGGTCGCAGACGAGGAGCCCGTGACGCCCAACCTCAACGTCAAGGTCTCTGTCTCATTCCCGCAGTCTGAGATCTTTGGCATCAAGCTCGTCAACGGCCATGCCACTGAAGCCCGTCTGTCCATCTCCAACAACGAGGTCACGCCCGTTGGCGTCTCCCTCGTCGGCGGCTCGCTTTCAGTGGAGCAGGCCGGAGAGTCGCGCATCATCCGCAACCTCACCGCGCAAAAGTACTCGATCGAGATCCCAGCCGGCGCAGAAGAGACGATCCCGTACTCCTTCACCACGGACCAGCACCCCCAGGATCTGCGTCTGCAGCTCACGGCCGTGTTGAGGGATCAGAAGCACAGCTTCTACACCGTCCCAGTCTACAACGAGACCGTCACCATTGTGGAGGCAGCTACCAGCTTCTTTGACCCCCAAATGTGTGTATCTATCTGCGTGACCCAGCATGACCCTTGCTAACGCCAACAACAGCATCTTCCTGTACCTCGTCGTTGTCGGCGTCTTCGGCGGCATCTCGTACTTTGTCTACAACACCTGGATCACCACCTTCTTCCCCCAGAAGAAGGGCCGCGGCAAGGGTGGCGAGCGCGCGAAGAAGTCCTCCCTCGGCTCCAAGAAGGTCGACCCCGCCGACCAGGTCGCTGTTGTTGGCGCCGATGGCCCCGCTGTCACCTCTGGCGCAAAGGCGTACGACGAGAGCTGGATCCCCGCATCCCACTTGCAGCGCCCGGAGGCCAAGCGCGTCCGCAGCGGAACACCCAAGACCAAGCCTAGAGCTTAGATAACCACGTTATGAATTCTGGGAGCCTCGGGTGGCATTCCGAGGCGGTTCTGGGCCATTTACCCGCGAGGTTGGATATTTCTAATGCCATGGTGGCGATCTAGGGTCATGTAAGCCCATTTGGTTTCCATGTCTTACGCATTGCATACGCCTGGGCGCACACTATATGCTCTGATGACACGATCGCGACGATCTGTAGATCACGTTGTACAATATAATCAAAAGCAAAAGTTGTCGATTGAACGACATACATTATGCTCTCACGCACCCTTCATTCGTGCTATTCCTTCTTCCACTCCTCAAATTCCCCGTCCAGATGCTCCTTGAGCCGTGCAAACTTATTCGCAAAGTCCTTCTCACATCTCCAGCACTTCATGCCCCAGGACGGCCAATCGCCCGGCGCAAACCGCTCTCTTCCCTCCTCCAGCGGGAACTCATCCATCTGCACGAGAAAGCTAGAATTGAAGCTCAAGTAATGCTTCTTGTGCTTCATACACGCCGAGTGCATATCGCGGCTAAACACATGAATGTGCAAATGGTTCATGGACGGATGCGTATGCACACCCGCCACGATGTCCTTCCCCCAGTCGCGCCCTGATGGCAAAGAAGCGCGTTGTTCTTCCCAAAACTCAGGGTCCAACGTACTCATGAGCTCGTCGAGCGCATCCTGATACGGCTTATCCGCCACACTCAAATGCCCGAACTGCCTGCGCAGTTCCTGGGCCGCGAGCGCTTTCACGCGCTCCACACGCTTACGGCATTCTGCCAGGAAGGCGGTGTCTGACGAGAGGAGATGCAGGGGGTGTTTGAAGTATATGTCTGGATTTCGCGGGATCAGGAGGAGGTGCACACTACACAGTAGAGTTAGCTACAAAGTGTCTAATACCAAGCGTGAGGAAGGGCGTGCGTACGAAGCCTTTGGGAATTTATCGCGTATTACTACGAAGTCGTCATCCCACTCGACCACCCTGCCCTCTGGATTCGTCTCGGGCTTGTCGAGGTACACGCCCAAACCGTTTCTGGGGTCCCAGCCCTTGACGGCGTTTTTGGCGCGCGAGAGGGCGCTGGCGGGCGGGGAGTCGTCGGCGGTCGGCGCGGGTTTGGATTTCTTGGAGACGGACATGAGTTCTGCGACTAAGGGGTGAGGGCGCGGTCTAGGTGGGCGCGTGGGGAGGCGACGTACAAGCGTTTGGACGTTTCTTTGGGTGTGGAGGGGGAGGAGAGGGCGCATTGCCGGTGAGGGATTGGGGCGCACTGGCTGGGGAAGGCATGGTTGTGAGGGAGAGTTCTAGGGGTGCCTATGACGACAGGAGTATTTGTTCAGGGGATGATGATTGAAGGAGCATGAGTGTTGTTGTTTGATATCAATGTTTCACGAGATTTTGTGCCAGAATGCCCAGATTAGCTGAAGTACACAAAAAGTTGTACCAGGTCGAGAGATGACGCGCTTCGAGATGTTTGGGTGGTCCATGCTTCATCCCACGCTTCGTCGGTGACATGGCGGGGCTGCGATCGGAACTTCAAATTCTACGTCCGCGATTTCTCGGCCGGAAAGTCTATCAACATGGCGATACACACGCGACAGAGTAATTCAGATTTCATTGTACTGAGAGAAAGGTGGACAACTACGCAACCTGGTGGTTGAGCCCTTCTGCTAGCGACAGCGCCCTCCAACACCCACAAACGAAAGCTTTACTCCCACAAAACTTCTTTTGTAGACTTAGATAAACTACATTCTATGGATACAACAAGATTATTATCACATCCGCGAAGTGAACACGATGCCAAAGAACCCTCACCCGCCGCGCGGTAAGCCTGCGAAGAAAACTGTCCCACCGGAGGAGGATACGAGCTACATTGTCTTTGGCGACGGGAAGCCCAAGAAGAAAAAGCCCGACAACGCAAATAATGGCCCTGGCTCAGAAGACACCAAGGGAAAAGGGAAAGCCGCGGCTGGACAGGCTGAAGATGGCCCAAAGAAACCTGACACCAGGACATTGATTGCGGGAGCTTCGTGGACTGGTAAACTGCCCGTGAACCTGCTGGCGGAGCACTTTCAGAAACAACACTGGAGCAAGCCGGACTACCGAATCGTATGTAGCAATCAGCTGCGAGTAAATCATAGGCTGACTTTCCCAGCGCAAAGATGGCGAGAAGCACTTTGCCTACGCCGTGGTCTTGTCCAAACTAAACCAGAAGACACGAGAAGTAACGACCCTCCCACAGATCAAGATCCCCGCCGAACTCGAAGAAAAAGCCCACCAGCCAAGCGCCGTCGAAGCCCGCAACTTCGCCGCCGCCTACACCCTCTTCCGCGTCGCCAGTGCGAAGAACTTGCACATGATGCTGCCCCCAACATACAAGGACCTATGGAAGGGCGAGTTCACCGACTTGAAGAAGCGGGACGAAGCAGAAGGCAAGGGCTGGATGTACGAAGCAGACCCGTTTTTCGGGTTCGCCGAGCGAGAAAAGGCTCGCGAGCTGGCTGCAAAAGCACGCGAGAAGAAACAGAAGGAAAGAGACGAGGCGCAGAAAGCACACAACCTCCACCCTGGAGCGGCTATGCCGAGTTCGCGAAGCTCTTCTACTGGCGGCGGCAGGAATCTGCTCAAGGGGTGGGAGCGCGTACCTAAGATCGAACTTGGGAAGAGGACGAGGAAGGCTGCTGAGCACCTGATTCGTCGAGATGCTGTGTGGAATCCGAATGGTCTTGAACTGGATCCTGCGACTAGATCACGCCTTGTGCACGATATTGCTGAGCTTGGCTTTCGGGAGAGTCACGTAGAGGAAGCTGCTGCTATATGCAAAGATCGCGAAGAGATCATCGAGTGGTTGCTCATCCACGTCCCAGAAGACGACCTACCGTCATGGAGTTTGCCTGAGGGTTATGTCGCCGGCGTCAGCATGGCGAGTGCGAATTTGAAGCGCGAAGGCGCTGTCAAACGTCTTGCGGCTGCAGGCTATGCGCTGGATCTATGCGAAGAGGCTTACGATGGTCAAGGCGGCGATGAGCGCAAAGCAGCAGCACTCCTGCAAACTCGACTTCTTCGGCCAAACGAGGATGACAAGGACATCGCACAGGAACTGACAGATCTCTCAATCGACGATGGTGCGGAGGAGTGGTCAGAGGAAGATGCCTGGGAAACCGAGATGTCGTCTCTGGAAGCGATTTACGACAAGCTCTTCAGTCGACCGTCCCCGGAAATGTGTCGGATCGAGCTCGATATCAAACAGCAAGGGAAGCGGCTCATTCTACAGGCCAGGAAGCCCTTCGGCCCATATCCTGCTGTGGTTCCCATCATCACCTTCGAAGCCGCTATTCCCGCTTATATCCGCCTCAGTATCATTCGACAGGCTCTACTACATGCCGAAACCAACTGCATAGGGATGCCTATGATCTACGACATCGTGGATTGGGTACAGCAAAATTCTGGGGAGATATTCAAGAACCCGGGTCGACTTAGCGATGTGTCATCTGGCCTCGCTGCGGCCGATCACACTGAGGAGCAACAAGTTCGCAAGAATAATAGAAAAGCAAAAGGTCGCAGACCGATTGACTGGACGCCTGCGACACCCGTTAGTCAGAAGATACTTTCACAATGGCAGGCTAAGCAGAACATGCCGAATCAACAGAAGATGATGAGCGTGCGACAAGCATTGCCAGCATGGAGGCTTCGAGAAGACATCATCCGGACTGTCAACGACTGCCAAGTCACTATCATCTCAGGTGAGACGGGCTCCGGAAAGTCGACTCAGTCGGTGCAATTCGTCCTAGACGATTTGATCCAGCGACAACTTGGTGGTGTAGCGAACATAATTTGCACACAGCCTCGAAGGATTTCTGCTCTTGGACTTGCCGATCGTGTTGCTGATGAGCGATGCTCTCAGGTCGGCGATGAGATCGGGTACACGATCCGTGGCGAGTCAAAACAAAAGCCGGGTGTCACAAAGATTACATTTGTCACTACTGGTGTTTTGCTCAGACGACTGCAGACTTCTGGTGGAGGCGCCGACGATGTCATTGCCGCGTTAGCAGACGTCAGCCACGTTGTGGTTGATGAGGTCCACGAGCGCAGTTTGGACACTGACTTCCTACTAGTCTTGCTCCGACAGATCCTACGCAAGCGCAAAGATCTGAAAGTGATCTTGATGAGCGCAACTCTTGATGCCGAAGTTTTTGAAGCCTACTTCAGAGAAGTTGGACCGGTTGGGCGTGTCGAGATCGAGGGCCGCACACACCCTGTGCACGACTTCTACATTGACGATGTGGTCCACTTTACGGGCTTCAACGGCGCCGCGATCAGCGATGAGGGCGACGAGGACAAGTCATTTTCCGCCAACATGCGCAGCATCGGCTTCGGCATCAACTACGATCTCATCGCAGAGACTGTCCGACACATCGATCGTCAACTTGGAGACAAGGATGGAGGCATCTTGATCTTCCTCCCCGGTACCATGGAGATCGACCGCACGCTGCAGGCTCTCAGCCATTTCAACAACCTACACGCACTCCCACTACATGCATCGCTTCTTCCGGTCGAACAAAAGCGGGTATTCCCTCTTCCACCTCCTGGGAAGCGGAAAGTCATCGCAGCTACCAATGTTGCGGAGACATCGATCACTATCGAGGATATCGTGGCAGTCATCGACACTGGTCGCGTAAAGGAGACCAGCTACGACCCTCAGAACAACATGGTGCGCCTCGCCGAGACCTGGGCTTCCAGAGCTGCATGTAAGCAGCGCCGTGGTCGGGCTGGCCGTGTTCGAGCTGGAGATTGCTACAAGCTGTATACACGAAATGCCGAAGCAAAGATGATGGAGCGACCGGATCCGGAGATTCGACGAGTCCCGCTGGAGCAAATGTGCCTCTCCATCAAAGCGATGGGAGTCCAAGATGTTTCAGGCTTCCTCGCATCCGCTCTCACGCCACCTGAGAGTACAGCTGTCGAAGGTGCCATTAGGTTGCTTTCGCAGATGGGAGCCATCACAGACAACGAGCTTACAGCTCTTGGTCGTCACATGTCAATGATTCCTGCAGACTTACGCTTGGGCAAACTGCTCGTCTACGGTGCGACGTTCGGATGTCTAGAGGCTGCGCTGACGATTGCGTCGGTCTTGACAGCTCGAAGTCCCTTCATGTCGCCACGAGAGCGGGATCAAGAAACCCGGAACGAGTTTAACCGAATCCGTTCATCGTTCTCCAACAACCAAGGAGACTTGCTCGTCGACCTTCGTGCGTATGAGCAATGGTCTGCAATGCGCAGCAAAGGCGCAACCACCCGCGACCTGCGCTTCTGGTGCCAAGACAACCGCCTTTCAACCCAGACGATGTTCGACATCGCCTCCAACCGGTCACAATACCTCTCCTCCCTCAAGGAAATCTCCTTCATACCAACCTCCTACTCCTCCACCAACCCCTCCACCCACGGCACCTATACCAAACAAAACTCCAACGACGCGCTCCTCCGCGCGCTCATTGCTGCCTCCTTCAGCCCCCAAATCGCCCGCATCCAACTCCCCGACAAGAAATTCGCCGCCGGCATCGCCGGCGCCGTCGAACTCGATCCCGAAGCACGCGAGATCAAATACTTCAACCAAGAAAACGGGCGCGTCTTCGTGCACCCCTCCTCCACGCTCTTCTCCTCCCAGACATTCCCCTCCAACGCCGCGTTCGTCGCGTACTTCAATAAAATGGCGACCAGCAAGATTTTCGTCAGGGACATCACGCCGTTCAATGCGTTTGGGCTGCTTATGTTTGCGGGGCGGATTCAGGTGGATACCCTGGGCAGGGGCTTGGTTGTTGACGAGTGGATACGGCTGAGGGGGTGGGCGAGGATAGGCGTTTTGGTTAGTCGGTTGAGGGGCATGTTGGATCGGGTGCTTGAGGGCATGGTGAGGGAGCCGGGGAAGGGGATGAGTAAGCGGGAGATGGAGGTTGTGGGTGTTGTGAGGAATTTGGTGGAGAGGGATGGTTTGGATGCGTAGAGGGGTAGATGGGAGTGGTAGGGCTGACGTTGCTGGTTGAGGATTCTTCACACTTTAGCTTGTTTTTTCTTAGTGTGTCTCGATCTACTCAGTCTTCCAAGGAGCGGCAGGTGGCGAAGTTATCTCTCGTCTCTTGTCACTCGTCCCACTACTCCAATGGTTCTTTTTCTCCAATATCTTCGAGTTGGCGTTCATCATCCGCTTTCTCTTTCCTTCTTTTTTTTTGTCGGCTATTCCAGTGGACATATGTACCGTGATGCGTCGATAGAAAGCACACACAAGTGCCGCCTATGAGGTGCTCCAACTCCACTTTGTCGTCTGTTCTTTACCATCTGTCGGGTTTCCATGTCGTCAGGGATGTCGCGAGTTCTGCTCATTGTGTATAAACTCACCTCGAGAAAGACCACGGGCGCGTTGATTGCAAGTCCCTTTTACTCTCGTATCATTTAGATCGCTCTCACCTCTCTCCCTTCGTATTCGTATTACTCTCACTAGCTACTAGCTGGTGTACAAGTGTCGTGAGGACATGTGAATTTCTTCACTCACCGCTATTCATCAACACACTTTCATCAAACCTCCTCATCAAAAGTCTCGAGAGCTTTGCAAATCTACTTTACACCGCCTCTACTGCCTCGATCTTCGCTTCCCCCATCTTCTCAATCCCAAATGCAGTCGCGGGACCTCTCGCGGCATATCCTCCGCCTCGTCTCCGCACACCCATCTCTCACCACCACTCCCTCAACCATCCCTCTCGCTTCACCCACGGAACTTCCACACGCACCGCCGACCCTCCACACACAACAAAAAACACGCGCGTCGATATAGCCCCACCCACCTATCCACCCCCCTCCACTATATAACCCCCTCAACCCGCCCTCCACCCATCAACGAGCCTCCCCCCAGCTCTCAGCCGCTTAGTCTAACAGTGTATTGGCCGACCACTTCGCATCGGTCTGACGCACTTGCAATTATTCCTACCGGCCTGGCGACCTGGGAGGCCGCTCGTTCGATCCTCGGAACGGAAAAACTTATTCAGTTAAGTTTAGACGTCGCTTGAGCTTCGCGGATTCGGTTAGTAGCCGGGTTCGATCGGGGTCGATGGTGCTTTTTTGGAGTTTTTTTTGGGGAGGCTTTTTTTGGTCTTTTTGGGAGGGAGGGGGGATGTGCTGCGTGGGTTGGTTGTTGAGTGGATGGAAGAGAGAGGAGCTGGCTTAATGCAATCTGGTGGACAGGTTTCCGTGGATTGAGGCGTCTTCGGTGTTCAGTGTTGCTTGGCTCTGGTTGGAGTGGCGCGGCAATGGGCATGTCTCATGTCGCCCTCCCGGGTTGGGTTATCGGAGGAAGGCGTCTGTTGCTGCGACCGAACTTCCTTTCATCATTTTTTGCATTAGCAGTAGGTACATGAACATTGTTACCGGTCTTGAGAGCGAACAGGGCGCGAGATTGCGAGAACGGCAGTGTGGTGCAGGTGAAAGCCAGGAACGCCACTGGGCACTTTGTGAACGATAAAACAGCTGAACTTTCACATTAGAGGCCTGCATGGACAGGAATCAGTGTCAAGGTACCAGGCACGCTTCCTGTCCCCATGCGAAACCAACGTGCGTATCTAGGTACATGTGGTTCGTCGTGAAGTAAGCTGCGAAGTGATGTCGCCTAATTTGACAGGGGCGACACCAACACCTCACCACCCACACCTTCCTATCGACCCGCCAAACTTCCATCATCGCCACCACATCATAGCATCTCAAGTCTGGCCTTCATGAAACACTCGAAAAGGTATGCTCTTTGTCTAGATAGGCCGCCCCAGGTACTAGCCCAATCGCGTTCCCGCGCCGGCTACGATGTGGCTGTACCTGCATAAGGCGCCCGCCGCAGCCCCCGAATTAGACTGCGCCCAGTGTAATACTAACACACAACGTGTTCGTTCGCCGAACAGTTTGTAGAACCTCTCCGGCGACCGAAACATTGCCAGCGAGCAAGAAATGCGACCGGGCGCCCTAGGGCCTGCACCCAACCCGGGCGAGCGAGGTACCTCAGTCATCTCATTCGTCAAAGTCATCTATGTATAATTTCCACAACTTCGAAATGTAGACTAACAACGCATCGAGCCTCACACTGCCAACATGGCGAAAACCTTGACTGCTGGCCTGGGGCGTGAATGTTGGCCTGCGCCGGAAATTGGGGGTTGGAATGAGAGGCGCGGTATATCCTCGCCGTGATGTCGCCGTTTTCATCACACGCACATTCCATCATTTCTCTCTCTATCTTTGCATTCATCGAATGAGTCGTTCTTTGCCTTGCGAAGTCACCACTGCTTGCGCAGTTATTGGGTCACTCTAGTCGATTCCATCTCGCCCCTTCACACTCTCATTGCATATAAGTCAAAAGTCAAAGCGCAGACTTGGTTTGCTTGCTACACAACAACATGCATCTACTCAATACCGTACTCCTATGTTCTGCAGTCGCATCTGCGACCCCGCGTATTTTCGACTGGGCAAACTCGATCCATCAACTAGCTGCAAGAAAGGTCCTTCTCGACTCGACCCTTGGACGCATGACCAACGCGCAAGCCCTCGCATCAGTCAAACAGGAGAAATGCTATAACGGCACAAGGATCCCATGGCCTCAAAACGATCTGCCTCCTCCGCTTGCAGATAAGCCGATTCAACAACTCAACATCTTCAAAAAGCCGGAAACAGCACCCAACACTCTCACAATCCACAACTACTGCAACTATCCCATATACTACGAACACTTGGGCGTAATTCAAACTGAAGGCCTAATCAAGCCTCATGATACTTTCACAAGTCCTTTGAGTGGAACCGTAGTCAAGGCCAGCAAGACACCCGACCGGGCCAAGGTCGTCTTGATCGAGTACTTCAATGACAAAACCACCAACAAGCTGTGGTACAATCTCAGTCTTGTAAAATGTCTTGGTGTCAACCCTAAGAATAGCATGTACACCACCGACACCAGTGCATGTGCAGGTCATGAGGGCGGTTTACAGTTGGGCAACAAAAAAGGCATGACCTACCAGTGTGCGCCAGGCTGGTGGTGTGATGATCAGGCATACCTGTACGATGTAAGTTGTTTTTCTATCTAATGAAACCGATGAGATCGCTTGCTAACATGAGCTTAGGAGAACCTGTGCAAGGCTCTGAACCCGGTGAGCACATGTGAGCCAAAGGACGGCATCACGATGGAGTTCTGTGCGAGCAAACGCCAATAAGAGTCTCGCTAGGAACGAGCAGTGCTTTTCCCCAAGCTTCCTCTCATGAACAACTTCATTTCGTTTTTTCCCGCCTGCGCGTGGCCAGGCTTTACAGTCAAGGAACTTGTCCCTTCTTCTTCAGTTCTTTATATACTCCTGTCTATAAGTTTATGCGGTACACAGTCTAGTTTCAGACATACACGAGCAAGCACGAAAGGAGACCTTATTTCTAAAACTACAATCAATCTAGAATTGGGACTTGTCGCTCTAAAATGATGTCGCGAAAAAAGGTCACCCAACCGCCGCAAACTCGGCCTTTAGCGCAACATCTAGATCGAGATAAGATAACATCAACCACGCATGACAGCAAAAACCATCACCACGCGAGCAGCAAATTCTGTCAGCCACAACATCGAAATCACACATGTTGACAGGGAGCGACGAACCAAGGCCTCGGATTCCTGAGGCCTCGGATTTCTCGCTTGTTTTGAGTGACGAAGTGGGGAGGGATCCATCTGATAAGATTGCTTGGAGCCAGACTATGCTGTGACAAGTTAGGATAAGATGATGGCCCGCAGTCTAGTGCGGCTACGCTTCGTGTTAAGCTCAGCTTCAAGCTTTAGTCAAGATCTAGCCTGGGCTGCATGCTTGAATGTTGCGATGGACCGGTGGGGAGGGTGTTGAGGTGTGGGTAGGCGGGTGGCCTTTGGGCGAGTAGTCACGTAAAGAAATATTTACCATTCCTACTGACTTGCTTATTGTATCACCTGGCATTGTTCCTTCCACAATATTGGACTTCCGAGACAGAGTCGTGGTCGGTATGGAGTCAGTCAGTCAAGCGCAGGCAAACGATGCCATTGGCCAGGGACCAAAGAGAGAAGTGAGCACCATCGACATCGACGAAGAATAGGCGATTCGCAAAGTCGAGGCTGCGAATACTCCGGACTTCAATGCACAGAGTGGTGTCAGGAACGTTGAGGCCGTCACTTGACATGGACGAAGACATCGCTGGCTTGCGCATTCGCATGGTACGTACTGATCCACCTCCTTGAAAATCTTCAGCAGCCCAGGACAACCTCTATCTCTTCCAGCACTGAAGATTATCTAGCATGTGGTTCCTCTACCTAACCAACGCCTTCCAATCCTCCATAACCAACACCTTCACCCCCTACGTAACATCCAACTTCTCGCAACACTCCCTCCTGACCGTCATAACCATCGTCTCCAACTCCCTAGCCGCAGCCGTCTACATCCCCACAGCCAAACTCCTCGACCTCTGGGGCCGTGCCGAGGGCTTTGCCGTCATGGCCGCATCGACGTCTCTCGCTGCATACTGCGCCGCGCAGGTGTTTTACACCATTGGCTTCGGCGGCATGATTTACTGCGTTGATGTGATCACGGCGGATTCGTCGAGCTTGATGCATCGGGCTTTGGCATTTGTATTTACAAGTTCGCCATATATCATCACCGCGTTCGCGGGACCGAAGGCCGCGGAGGAATTTTATGAGAAAGTTAGCTGGAGGTGGGGCTTTGGGACGTAAGCGGTAGTTGTACCGATTGTTGCGGCGCCGCTGTTCGTTGTTCTGAAGGTGAATTTGCGCAAGGCGAAGAGTAAGGGCGTACTTGTAAGGGAAGAAAAGCAGCGAACTCTGGTACAGAGTATCGTTTTCCACTTTCGTGAGTTTGATGGTTTGTCTTCCATCCCATACATGATTGGAGCAATACTCACGCTGTATAGTACCTGGCGCCTTCCTGCTCGCCGCTGGTCTTGTGGTCTTCCTCCTTCCCTTCACACTCGCCGACTCCGCACCCAATGGATGGTCGACAGGCTATATTATCGCCATGCTCGTCGTCGGTTTCGTCCTGCTCATCCTTTTCGGCCTCCACGAACGCTACACAGCATCCACGTCCTTCCTTCCCTTTGATCTCCTAACCAGCCGCACCATCCTAGGTGCATGCATGCTCTCATTCACGTACCAAATCAGCTACTATGCTTGGTATTCATATTGGACATCCTTCCTGCAAGTCGTCACGCACCTGAGCATCGCAGAAGCTGGATACGTTGCGTCTACATTCGACGTCCTGTCGGGTATCTTGCTACTATCAATCGGACTGGTCATTAGCAAGACGGGATACTTCAAGTGGCTGTTGTTCATCGCTGTGCCGATATATATCCTCGGTCAGGGACTGATGATTTACTTCCGCCACCCGGGGACAAGCGTTGGATATCTCGTCATGTGCCAGATTTTCATCGCGGTCGGTTGTAGCATCATCATTCTTTGCGAGCAGATAGCTGTCATGGCGGCTACGGGTCACCAGCATATCGCTACCGTCCTCGCGCTACTGAACATCTTCGGGTGGCTGGGAGGCGCTGTTGGAAGCACGATTTGCGGAGCTATCTGGACAAATTCGTTCCCGCAGGCGCTGGCGGAGTTGTTGCCAGAGGATGCCTTGGAGATGCTGGACGATATCACGGGAAGCCTCGATACGCAGTTGAGCTATGAAGTCGGTAGCCCAACGAGGCTGGCGATTGAAGAAGCGTATGGCGTTGCGCAGAAGAGGATGTTGATTGCAGGTACTGCAATCATGAGCTTGTGCATCGTGTGGGTCCTGCTCATTCGAAACTTCAATGTCAAGAAGATGCAGCAGACGAAAGGAAGACTGTTCTAGAGCAGCATCGAGAAGAGAAGGGCTGCCGAAGAAGGATATACGACACTCAGTCAAAGCCGCCTTCGTGGGTAGTCAGTAGGAAATACAAGTTCTCTTCAATTCTGTACTTTCTGCAATGTGGGTGTGCCGTAGGGCATGTTGCACAAGAGGTTTCAAAACGCGATCCACGACTAACCGATCTTTACCCAAGACGGTTCATCCTGCTCGAACGATTTGTACGTTGCTTTCGGAATTTCATCAAAGAGCCCTCCCTTCAAGTACACTGTACCTTTATCATCAGTGGTCAGGGATGCGATGGGCCTGCTTTTGATCAGCTTCTACTCGCAACTCTCGTTGATCGAACGTACGATCCGCAGTCACTGCAAAATTGGCGAATGATGGTATTGCCACTTTTTGTGTCATTGTCCGTATAGCTCTTCAGAGTGCCCTTTGTGTCATTTATTTTGGCATCGTCTTTGTTCATGGGGAACACGATAGAACCAAAAGTGCCCCCTCCTCGACGGCAATTGGCACTGCGGCTATTAGCTGGAGCCCTTGGATCAAGCATATATACTTCAAACATACCAGTAGCAAATTGCCGATTCTTTGGGGAGCTCTGGGAGGGTAACTTTGATGCTCGCGCAGTTGCAGCGTCCTTCAACCATGTTGACCAATCTGTGTGTTCGGCTGGCGGTTCCAAGTGGTAAGATCGATGACTTTATACTGCTTGACTATCTGATTGTAGCGGCAGCTTGGAGGCCGAATGTGAATTACAGTAAAATTCGAGAGAGACAGGCTCAACAGCACTGGAACGTTGGATGCTAAAGGTCCGACAATGACGCACGACCAGCAAAACTGCTTCTCCACCATGTTTACCTCGGCTCGCGAACGGGCGACTCGTCTGATGCCAAGTGG
>Ga0265780_10006860_pt1 | contig 14071 bp, 19 predicted proteins | sample P1T30metagenome_FD_192432 | JGI IMG/M metagenome (GOLD analysis project Ga0265780, IMG submission 192432) | Plant litter microbial communities from East Loma Ridge, Irvine, California - P1 T30 | ecosystem: Environmental > Terrestrial > Plant litter > Unclassified | place: USA: California... | reverse complement strand
AGAGCGCGATGGCTCTCCTCTGCCTTCCGAAAAAGACACTCTTACAACGTATGCCTTTGTGTCGCTGGACTCTTTCTCCATTCTTCCGTCGACTTGAATCAGATCGTATCCTTCAAAATGAAGAGTTCAAAGTTACATGGAAAAAGTGCGTTGGAACGCTGCCAGGCGTTACTTCAGGTTGAGACAGAAAGCAACACCAGTTCGTTTTTATGTTTCCTCCGTCTCTGCGAAAACTCGCAGAAGAAGAATCAAAGTAAAGACTGTCGGAGTCATGTTGCATTCTAGATCATGAAACTGATGCCATAAAAAACTCTCTCAGAATGCCCATATGGAGAAGAACGACCGAAGACGCAACCTGCAAGCAAAATCTTCTAAAACTCACAACAGGTATCGTTATGTGTGTGCTTCGGCCTTCTTCCCAGGCTTGGTAGATGTGAACAAATTATCGACACTGTTGATCCATGTCCGTCCAACCGCGCATGTCTACCTCAAAAGGAATAGATCTGGAATAATGTCTCCGATCAAAAAGCTGAACTCAAAGAAGGATGACAGTGAACAACGATGATATTTTCTCATTCCTTGCGAAGAACTTATTTTCCAAAAGACAAAACTAAAAACGCTCGCACGCTTCACCCATAGGGCGTTCGTTCCATCGTTTACCCATCCGCCTCAAAAGGCTTACATTCAGTCAAGACGATCTCACAAAACTGCGCTTACTGTCCACCCATCTTCTCATGCGTGCTCATCAAGCTACCAATGAAAGTAGTGATAAGCCTGCTCTGCACGGCAACGATATCATCAGGCACAAGCCAGATGGTAGCGCCCATCTTTCGCGCAATACTGATAGCCAGCTTGGCGTTCTGGTAGCATTCGTCGTCGTTGCGGCCCTGGGCGACGAGGTCGTAGTCGACGTAAGCGGGCTTCATGCCGGCGAGGACGTCGAGCAGGAAGACGGCGTTGGAGAGGGAAGAGTCCTTGAAGGAGCGGACCTGAGTGCTCTTGCCGCCCTTGCGTGCCATGTCGTTGGCCCACTTGATCATGTCTGCGTCGGAAATTTCGCGCTTGCCGAGCTGTTGGGCGAGGCCGTTGAGGGTCGAGACAATGTCCTTGCGCATCAGCTGCCATACGAGACCGAGGGTGAGTGTGCGCTGGCCGTCGGTGATGTCGGCACCTTGGATACCTGGTAGCGAGAACTGGACCTGCTTGCCGAGCTCGACGGCGTAGTTGGTGTTCTCGAGGGCCTTGAAGCGCATTAGCTCTTGGCCTTCGCGCGGCTTGTTGACGTGTCGCCAGTTTACGCTGCCCGGAATGACCTTGTCGTATGCTTGTAGGATGACTGTGCCGTCCTTGAGATCCTCGTAGAAAGATTGTACGACGGGCTTGACGTCGAGAGAGTTGAGCCACAGAGTGAAGACACGGGCCTCGCGCTCTCCTGCCGCATCGAAGTCGTCAATCTCGGCCTTCTCCTCCTCGGTAATGGGGTCAAGGCAGGGATGTGTGTTGAACAGGTTGGCGACGAAAGCCAGGTTGAGCTTCGGGTTTCCAGCTACGAGTGATGTGGGTGTGAGGAACTTGCGGCAGTCGAGGGCGTCGGCGTTCTGCAGTACCATCTCAGCGCGCTGAAGGAGGTCGGTTTGTTGGAGCGGCGCGCGAGAGCAGGTTTCGGGGGCGAGCTGGCTGAGGAGGACGGTGTAGTTCTCGCCATCCTTGACGTCGGTGGAGAAGTTAGAGACACTGAAAAGGTTAGCTATATGAAGAGTATGATGGAGCTTGTACGTACGTCCTATGCCACTTGGCGTTCTTCAAGTGGTAGTTGAACCATCTCAGCAAGATCTGCTCCGGGGGCAGACGCAGGAACTGCTCCAGTGTCTCGTCGTCCTCTAGTAACCTGTACAATTCAGGGTGTAGCTTGATGTCAATCTTGCCGAGCAGACCTCTCCGGATGACCTGCCAGATCAGACCCAGAATCAAGTGCTCGCGTACTTCGATGATGTCTCCACTGCCAATGTTGACGACGGAGCATCCGATGCCCTTGGCCGACTCAATGACAATGTTGTTGTTCTCGGTGAAGTGGAAGTTGTTGAGCGACTTGATCTTCTTGCCCGGCTTGTTCAGCACACGTTCATCGATGGTGTCCGGCACGCTGTCGTTGATGAGCTTGGACAGGACCAATCCGTCCTTGCAGGCGTCGAACATCTCAAACGTGTCGGTCGGGAAGGGCAGGCGGTCGCCGATATCTGGGTCGCCGGCGAGGACGGCGTTGATATGGCGCGTGAACTCGGTGCGCTCATCTTCGTTGATGGTGTGGGTGACGTTGGCCGAAGAGCCCTGGACCTGGATCCTGCCGCCGCCGACGCTGCCTTTGGAGGCGTGACCTGGGTTCGAGGGCGAGTTGACGCTGGAAGCTGTGCCGGCTCGCGGGCGGGTTGGGCCGGTCGACATGCGCTGCTGGGCAGGCGACGAGACGCGCAGTTTGGAGATGAGCTGTTGCGGTTAGCTTGCACGTGGTACGTGGTATGCTGCAATGCGTACATCTACATAGTCGTCGAGCTCGACTCTCCGCGAGCTGTCGAGTTCCACCTCTTTTAGGGCCTGTCGCACCACGTCGTAGGGCTGGTGCTCCGACTGCTGGGCGCCCTTAATGACGGTGCTCTCGTCGAGGTAGCCCTTGTCGTCGACGTCGAGCTTGCGGAAGGCATCCTGCAGGCCAAAGATCTCGCCCTGCTCGAACTGGGGGTATTTCCTGTGCGCAATGGCCTGTTAGCTACCGTGGAAGCCAGCGGATACTGTAAGAAGGGCGGCGCGCCCACGTACTTTTGCAGCTTGATGATGTTCATGTTGGCGGTGCAGGTGGACAGGAGTCTAGCACAGCGGGAAGGATATACTGGGCGGCAACGTGACTGCCTGGCTCCGCCTCGTTCTGGATGCGCGTTCGTCGACTTTGAGCCTCTGTTTTGCTTACCCGATGACGACGTGGGGCGACTGCCAAGACGGACGCCTCGAGGGGCAGGTCGCAACTTGATCCCGGATTACGTACGCACGTCACCGCGCTCCCTGCATTAGGCTGCTATCCCTTCACCTGTACCCAACCCGACCACATAGCAGGTCGCACACACGACTCTCTCGTACCCCTGGACGCGCAATGCCTTTGAATCTTTTCGCCGCTTCATCTCTCTCCAACACCCGCCCGTCGTCAATGCCCAATACTTCCATGGGTCCCTAGTGTGTGAAGCGGTGTCCATTGCCACCTCACCCGTCGCTAGAGCCAGCCTTAGTCTCTACTTATGAAAAAGCCGCATACATACAACGCATCACAGCACATCACAGTCAATCGCGGACGCATAACATCAGTGGAAAAAGAGCTTTTGATTCCCTCATTAACATCATAAGGTCCATGTCGCCGGCTCGTCCAACGAAAATAAGACACTAAACCATCCCGTCTCCTAAATCGCTCAAAGTGGCTTGACGGCTGTCCGTATGCTATTCAGCCCGAACGCACCACCTACTAAAAAACAACAGGGCGACATGTCGACTCTAGACATGCCCGCCAAATCAATGTCATCATTGCGTGAACATCCCGTCGTGTACGCCTGCATTTTCGTCAAACATGACGCGCCGTTGTTTCCCAAGCAGGAAAGAGTACTGGAGTTGTGTCGCTCATGTCGTCGGTCCCACTGCCACATGTGTCCGGTATTAACGGTGGGTGTGTTGGCGTATGTCGAGCGAGAGGATTACTGAGGTGGCAGCACGACCGACTCCGAAAAAGCTTCCAGACTCTTTCCAGCTCCAGAAAAGTAAAAGACGTGGTTGTAGAATGTACAAGACTTGCACGTGCTCGTGCCGCATGCAGAAGTCGTATATCATGAGACTGAAAGCCCAGGATATGGTGTCGTGGAACACTAGTTCCGAGAAGCAAATGGTCGTTAAAGTCGTGAATGCCGAAACGTGTTGAAATGTAGACAAGAGACATAACCAAAGGAAATATAAACACTAGGAAATACGAGAGAGCGGCAAGATGGGCATCTGGGTCGCCCCGAGTCGTTGCGTTCCGGTCCGTGAGTCTGCTGGTGAATGTCGAGGTACCATGTTGTGTTGCTGCTGAAAAGACCGCTCGCTCAATGCCGCGAAATCGCTGTAGATAGAGGCCAAACCGCCTTCTAATGTGAGAACAGGCAGCTGACCACCCGAATGCTTGCGCGAATGAGTCCGATTACCGCCTGGTACGCTGAGCCTGGGCCGTCATGGTATGCGCGCGCTGGATGCCAGGGTTGGGGTCGGCGTAGTTTCCACCAACCGCACCGCCCTCCATAGTCTTGCGTCTCTTGAGGCCACCCATATCGTCGCCTTGAACGCTATCAGGGCGGTATGGGTCCTGCTCCTCGTCGTCGCGACCGCGCTTACCGGAGTTGTTCACTCCGTTGGAGGGAGGGTATCCCTGGCTGGAGTACTGCGAGACAGCGCCGGGACCCTGGTAGGCGTCGTGAGCTGCGTTACCGTTAGGGGCACCTCGGGGATCGCTCATGACACTGTAAAGGTTGCTGGAAGGGGGTCCCTGGCGTTGCGGCGTGGAGTAGCCCGAGTTCCATTGAGGTTGGCCGGTAGCTGCCGATCGAGGCGTGGCTCGTCCGGACCCGTTTTGGTGGGGCGATCCCGTCATCTCAGGAGACAGGTGGGCGTGGTCGGGGTGCATGGCGCCAGGTGCACCGTTGGAGGCGTATCCGTATGGGCCTCTGTTTCCGTTGTAAGGAGCGCTGGCGTGGGTGTACTCATTTTCATGATCGCCCTCGCTTCCAGCTTGGGGAGGAGCCACCTGCTCGCTACCCTGCGGCATCATGCCATCGGCTGGCTTCACGTCGCCTTCATCCGGCACATCGCTGATGCGCGATGGTGGTGCCATCTCGGTCTTTGGGTAGGAGCCGTCTTGACGGTATCCCATCATGGGCTGGCCCTGTGCGTATTGGCCTGGCTGAGATGGTGGTCCTGAGTACAAGGGCCTGGAGCCATCAAAGCTCTGACCAGAAGCGTAGGACATACCCTGCTGCACAGCGCCGGGTGGAGTGCTGGCGGGGGTGGTTGGTACAGAGCGCGTGTTGCTCAGTCCAGTGTCGATGGACAGCGGCTGACCTCCTTGGGAGTTCTGGACGTTGGCGCCGTTCCACTCGTATGAGCTACCTTGGTTGCCCATACCCATGATGCTTGAGGCGCTTGTAGGAGGAGTAGGGAAAGTGTGAGCCCGGTCGATGCCTGGGCGACCTGACGAAGGGTGCGGCTGGATAGCATGCGGTGGCTGAGACATGGCAGCACCAATCGGGTTGCTCATCGAGTGGTGATGATGGAGCGACGGAGGTTGCGACGCTGCCGGTCCGGACAGGTATCGCTGATGTGTCTGCGTATGGTCAGGTCTCCGGTTCCCAACAGCAGCCATGGCAGCGCTTCCTACACTTGCCCTCGTCTGGTTCGAGGGATGATAAAGCAGTGCTCCAATGTCGTGGACAAACAGAGGATACAGCTGCTCGGTGATCTTCTCCTTGTTGGCAAACTCGAGAGCTCGCTCGAAAGGAATCCTGTCTCAAGTTAGTGTATGAAAGTCACATGCGAAGTGGTGACACTTACCAAACACCCTTGAGATGCATTGGGCCGATCTTGACAACATGGCGCGTCTTCTCGCTTTTCAGTATGCCGTCACGACGACCCCGGGTCATTCCCGCGACGTTGAGAAGCTTGGTGCCGTTGATCATGTGATTGTCTATAATGAGTCAGCTCAGTATTCCGTCGTATGATTGAAGACTGGACATACCTTCACGGCGAGCAACACAAACGCCCTTGGCTTCAACCTGGAAACAAAGACTGCCTTCGTCTTCCCACAGTGTTGCGGTCACACGGGGCTTCATTCCTGGGGGAGCGACCTGGCCAGTGTGGTCGAAGGTCTGAGATTGATAGCTCTGCGAACCTGGTAGTGATGATGCGGGGGCTCCGGACGACATAGCTAGAAGAGTCAGTCTTATCTCTGAGGACATGGCATCAAGCTTACCTGGAAGTTGGAGCGTTGAAGGCACCATAGCGGGATTCATTGAACCAGAAGAAGCAGGCATCTGCGAAGGGACACCAGTGGGGTAGCCATATGGATATCCGGGCGGACCTTGGCTGTACTGGTGTTGAGGCTGCATCATCGAGGACTGTTGCGGGGGGTACGAGTAATGCGACAAGCCCGAAGGGGGAGCTGACGCCGGAGCGTGGGTAGCGGTAGCCATGTGGGGTTGATGCACGTCAGCATACGATTGCATCTGGTTCATGCTGTTGTAGCCGCCCGTAGCAAAGCCGTATCCGTCTTGGGTGCCGAATGGTGACTGCGCGTTCACGTGGGAGTCGCGACGGATAGACTGTGGGGTGTGTTCGGGGGAGGGCGTCTTGAACCCAGTGGCCTGACCGTTGATCGATGCGGCGTAAGATGTATGGGAACCTGCGCTTCCACCGACCACTGAACCAGAGCTAATGGAGTCGCCTCGAGGGGAAGAGGAGTTTGACGAGGCGCTAGGATGCGATTGTATCTGGGGAAGGGCTGGCAGACGCTCGTTGGATACTGCAGGCTTGGGCTGGTAGTGGGATTGGTACCAGGTATCGACGGGGCCGCGGGCGTGGACCGACGAGATCGACGGGAGCTCCAGCTTTACGGTATTGACGTGTTTTCGCGTAGAAGTCTCTGTGTCGCTCTTCGAGAAGCTTTTCGCGAGGATGCTCGAGTCAGTCCTCACGATAGCCGAGCGTATTGTTGTGGCGGAGCAATCAGTCGACGCTCACGAAACTAGATTGCAGTATCTGCGCACGTATCCGACAGACGATAGCTCGCTGATGTTATAGCTTGCCGCAAAAGGTTGACAGGACGAATGATCTTCACCGCAAGTTAGTTGTTTGCTTCCTCAAAACGAAATCGGTCGACTGCAGCGGCAGCCAACGAGACGCGGCCAGACACGTGTGCAAACAAATCCAACTGGAGAGGCAGGTTTGAGAGTACAATGGGGAGAGTCGAGTGAAGGGTGGTGGGCCGGATTGATTGGGGTGGGAGTGCAGTGGTGGTAATCGTGAATGGAGGAACTGACCAGGATGACTTGTCGATAGATAGACGCGACGCAAAGCTCAAGGCGCGAGTGAAGCTGCAGGCTAAATTCGAACGCTGCAAACAATGCTAAAGTGTCAAAAAGCTAATCGTTACGTCGTTGCAGTCGTGAAGCAGGAAGAGCTGGTAGTCGACAACGCTTTTGACGCTCAGGTGCAAAACACGCAAAGGGACGAATTGACGAAGGCCGGTCTGGAAGAATAGCTGAAGATGGCTGAACGGGCTCGAAACATGTGCTGCAGGGTGGACGTGGGCGTGGGCAGTGTTGTTGTCGTGAAGGGTCGTAACGTCGTCGCGCTTCGTTAATGCGGGCCGAGCTGTATCGATACTGATAACCGCTGCACCTGCAAGAAAACACTACGCGCAGCACGCGTCAGTACTCGCACGTGGGACACAAAAGAGGAAGAAGTGAGTGCAAGACAATCAACAAGCGGCCGTATATGGGATGTAAACAGGGAAAGCCAACAGAGAGGCTTCTTCGCAGACTGCGGTGGGGAGGCGGAGGGTTTAGAGGCGGAGGTGGTTGGGATGGGACCTCTTGCTAGTGCTGGACCAACCAGACAACGCGCGACAGATAGGCGAAGGAAACGCAGGCGGCGTGTCCGGCGGGCAGCATTCGAGCGTGGCAGAACAGAAGAGAGTGGGTAGACCCTTTGACTTACCAAATTCTTCAACGAACGAACGCGAAGAGTGCTGACAACAACGACGCTGGACGGTTGCTTGCGTGTGGAGAAGGAAGTCGTTCTTGACGGCGATGCTGCAGGATTCTCTGCAGCGCTCGACAGCAGGCAGGCCGCAGCTAAGAGGGCTGACCGAGACAGGCGAGCAACGCACGCCCCACCAGGTAGTCTGTTCGAGGTGGCCGCTTCTTTTGCAGGCGGCGTGTCCAATGCTTCTACACTGTCAGTGCGCGATGGGCGTCGCTGGCAAGTTGTTCCGTAGAGAAACGCTGTAGCTGCGTGAACGGGCCGGCGCGAGTTTGCAGGAGCGGCTCAATGAGACAGGCGATGCAGTCGAGATGAAGCCGCAGCAGCGCGTGAAGCCAGAGACGGTGCGCCCAAGGTGCAGGCTCTTTACTGTACCTAGGCACGGGTGGTGGAGATCTTCTGGGGACTCAGCGCTGCACACACACGAGCCGCCGCGAGCACACAATCTAAATTCACATCGGGCTTGGTGAGAGTCGCAGAGGACACGATGGCATGGGGGTGGCCCGGCTTGCGCACCCAGCCTGGACCCGCGAGCAACAATCCCGTGAAAGGCAGGCCGTTTCGCTCTCGACGCACAGACTCCACCTTGGAGCATGCTGACTGGGCTGATCCGCCGACGGTGCGGTTGACAAGGGCGCTGGATGGAGAACGAGATGACAGGGACAGGGCTGCGAGGCTATACCGCGACGACCACTATGCACGCAAGCGAGCATAGCACTCTCGTGCCAGCCACCACCCTGGCCCAAAGAAACACGACAGCAGACGCATCCTCTCGCACGCCTGCTGCCATGAGCACGTCTCAGGGACCGTCAGACTGCTGCTATTCCTGTTCGTGCCTCCAGACTCCTGCCAGCTTCCTAAACACTGGCGATGACATGGCAGGCAAGGATAGTGGGCTCCATGTTTAGCGGGCGCCTACTTTTTTTCACCAGTGTGCCGCTTCCTGAGGCATCGGATGGGCTCCCGATGGGGATAACACGGCTGAATACATGGGGCCATTGAGAGTAGCCGGAGATATTTGACGCGCAGTGCGAATACACCTAGTCAGTCATCACGAGTGATAGGGAGCAGTCGCGCAAGGGCTGCAGCCTTTGACTAAGCTGCGCCGGACCGCGTTGATGCGGAGCATAGCCCAGAAACGCATCCCAACAAGCGATCGGAAAGCCCCAGGTCAAACGTCTGGGTCCATATCACGCACAGTCGGCTGGAGCTGCTGAGTGGCCCGGCTGGCGCGATGATTTGCACTGCTGCGAGTCAGAGCGGGACGCTTGGTAGTGCTCACTGAGACGAAAAAGCAGAGAGAGACACTGCAGCACTGCCGGCCAGCCACGCTCGCTCTGAAACGGGCTCAACTGCCGCGGCACGCCCATGGGCTGACCATCATCGTCATCCTTTCCTCTTTCACAGCGGCAATGGATGCTTTGGGCAGGACGTAGATGAGATCCAGCTCCCCGAACGTCTCTGGACACCCTGATGCCGTGCGAATTCCCTGCTCAGGCTAAATGGGCGCCCCATCCAACTGTCGCAGGGATGAGGCCCGAGAGCGAGCGGGATAGACGGACGGTAGGCCGTGCAAGCCAGCTGGCTGTTTGGTCTGGTATTGGTCAGACCCGATCTGATTGGCTATGTAGTCGACGGTATGGACTGAGACCAGCGTCTATCATTGCCATGGGCTTATCCACTCGACGGCCTGGACACGCAAGACATGAAGCGAGCATGTGAAGCAGGTGCGACGTGGAGACTCGACTGTGTGCGACAGCCATGTCATGTCCGCAGCGTCGACCATAGATGCTGGAAGCCCTCCACACTGCCATCGATGGACAAACGTGCCGACCGTGACACAGGCTTGGGCTTGACGTTGGATGTGGACGCCGCAGAGTTTGATAGGATGCCCACTAGTTGCGGTGAGTAGATGCGCTGGCGACGCTAGCCCCAAGCAGCCCTGCCAAGCCGAGGTCACGCTTTCTCACTGCGCCCTCAACAGCCACCCGCACTACCGCGCTATGAGTGCAACTCAATATTCATCACCGTGTCTCGCTGTCGGAATCTCTTGACCCAGTACCCTGGCAGTGACCTAGTGCAGTATCACAAGGGCATTCCTTTCGGCCAGCTGAAACAGCAATACGGCCGGACGCCTCCCTCGCCGCAATTCTCAAAGCGAGAAACGCCCTGCCATGTCACTGCGTCACGGGATTCGCAGCACAGCGCACGGGAGAATCCGCCTCCATCCCTGCCACAACCATGCGAACGGTGACAGCCTCGACTCTGGGACTCAAAGCAGGCCAGCCACTTGACAGTTGGCACCTGTCCTGCCCATGTTATCGCCTCAGGCGCCAAACCAACTGTTCGCATCCATCTGATCCCCCCTGCTAGCCGCGCAGCGCACACTGATGCTCTGACGGCCAATCCTCCCATGTTATCTTGCAACATGTGGTCTCAAGTCTGGTCGGGAACAACATTCCCGCACACCTGTACCACTACTGACGGCATCAGATGAGGGCTGTCGGAGCATATCGCATCGTCAGTTGATCCTCGCCAAGATTGGAATGGGCATGCCAGGAACTCTATTACAGTGCGGTAGTACAGTTGCTAGTATGTGAATCACACCAGAGGCGAAAGGTAGGACCAGAAGCTCAAGCGACCCGCACCGTATTACCGTGTGTAAGTCTACGTTCAAGGAGCTGTGCGCACCATCTCCTCACCAAGGCGCAGTCACACCCTCGTCGCGTGGACTACCGTGGCTAGCAGATATGCACAGGTGTAAATAAACGTGCAGTGCAGCCGGCGCGATGTGGGAGCGGATCGTGGAGAAAGGCCCGCGCCTGTCTCTACCTCTTACTTGCTGACCACCACCACAGCGGCAGTCGGGACTGGCGACATCAGTGTGTCAGAGCAAATACCGTCCTTGACCGATCCGGTCGAGCGCCCAGAGGTTTCAACCTCTCAGCACAAGACCAGCGTTCTATTCTCGATCCTTTGACAGGGTTCATCAAAAGGGCGACTCTTGTTTAATCAGCCTTAGCTCCCTCGAGCATCGTGTTCTCGTGTAGTGGCCACGCAGTGGGGTCTGTGTACATTCCTGTCCAACTGGCAATAAAGCGCAATCTGTACTCGGACCACAGCTGTCTGTATCCCCGGAGGAGGGCGTCGCCCTGAGCCTGCTTAGTACAACTACCAAGCTTATCATTTGCTTCACTGAGAATACCGCTCTAGAGAAAACAAATCATTCTCCACGTCCCAGTCAAAGACCGTCTCGAACACATGTACAAACGTTCCTGCAGCGTGAGGCAATCCCGCGATGCGGCCGCGCTTGGGACAATCTAGCCTTCGATTGGATAACGCCGCGTATGCAGCAAGCCGCACTTGCATATGCATGTGATATAGGGTATCCCTGCATGGTCTGAGCCAAGCTCGTGCCCCTCAGTCGTCCACGATCACGGCTCGATCGAACTGCTGGAATAAGGCCTTCACGTGCGGTTCCACTGACAATTTCATGTCTTCGCTTGATAGCACACGAGCGCGAAGCGACCGTCGTGGATTCAGAGCGAGATATTGAATTCTCCCGCGACGGTCATTCTGGAGCCCTTGCTTCCATATTGATCAGCACCACATCCTCGTTCAAGCGTTCAGATAGGCGTTCGGCTACCAATCACCACCGGCCACGTCAGGAGACAGCAGAGCCGTTATCGGGGTATCGACGGAGCAAGTAAGCCACGACCGCTCCTTGCAGCTCGTGGGGTGCGACCTCTGATTTTGATTGGCGGGTCGACACGCTCACCGGTCTTGCTTCATGGGTTTTCGCCCCACCCCTTGTCACGCTCTGTGGACGACTCGCTTGTTCCGACGTTCTCTAGCGTCTTTTCGATTGCACTCCAGATGCTCTTCGATGCTCAACAAAGTTCAACAATGAACAATCGAAGTGAGGGGTTCATTGTTCGGTTGAGATGACTACCCGTTTTGCCGGCAACAAACATCCTCTAGAAGCGAAACCTTCACCGCTCTTCTATTCTTGTACCTCGGATCTTCAATGGAAGGTTGAAGCAATCTAAAAGCTTGCTGGCGAGCTAGGGTGAAGTAGACGGCCGTGCTCCCCCCGCTGCGCCGCACGCTCAGTGTATGTATGTACTTCTAAAGTGCCGGCAGCGACGCAGACGTTTGGAAGTCGTCACTTGAGTCAGAAAGTCGCCGGTGGGCACACATGTCGACTTCCGCCTCCATGCAGCATCTCAACGGCAGCCAAAGCAGGCTGCCATCTCGCAGCAGAGTCGCTTGTGGCTAGGGCGGTGCATGATCCGCACGACATACCTACATGCGTCGATTGTATGTCTTGCCACAATTCAGGGTACACTGCAGTCTGCCCCACGCTATGAAGCGGATTACATACGATGATCAAGAACCTTGGAATGACTCGAATTGAGGAACATACGTTCTAAGAAGGGTCTCAGCGCAACTATGCATAGGCGGCGATGGATTTCCATGGGTGCATTCAGCCTACCGCGACGTCCTTGCTGTACTGACGGTCGGACCCAGCTGTATGGACACATAGCGACCCGGTATACTACTGCAGAACGCGGCTGTACCGGTATCGACGCTCCATACATCGACTCATCTTTATCCAAAGACGTACTTTCGCCGGGCAACAGGCGAACAGATAACGCGTGCAAGCGCTATTGCGCTATCTACTGGAAACACGCCACCTTCGATATCTTCTCGATACTACACCGGCTCGCTAGGGAAAGCAAAGTGCGTTACCCGCGTCCTTGGTAGTGGGCGGCTGGATAAATCACCACAGTCGCTTAAAGGCATGGTCAATATACCTCAGTGCGTCGGTAATATGACGGCATTCTAGAGCTCCCATCCGAGGGTCTCTACACAGGACCGAGAGCATCGCGCGATATTCTACCACCTACGCCTTCCCTTCTAGCCTTCGAATCGTCTAGTGTGTTTCGATAGGTAATCAAAATCAGGACTACCGGGTCGTGCTGTCGTATCCGAGCAAAGCAAAAACACTTCGAGCCGAGCTGGTTTTGGCCGAACCTCTAATCCGTGGCTATGCGAACGGACTACTCACCGAATGTAACGGGCTATGACGCCTAGGCCCGGGCTATACACGCCAAAGCGTTGCTAAAAGCTAGATACGCGTCAACGGTGGTCCACACACAGGATGCTCGAGCTCTTCCATCGCTATCCGAATACACCGAGGAGAACGTGCTCAGCCAGCCATCCCGGGATACGCCGGGGTGGCTGGGAAACATGGGCTGATCTGGTAGGAAAATCTCTGCATGCATCGCGGGCCGAGAGAACTCGCGCATTGATCGTGTTGCAGTCCAGCGTCGTAGTTCATTTAGTCATGTTGAAGTTGCTTGAGTTTTGCTGCGCCTGCCTTGTGGCTGGGTTCGCATTATGCGAACCACGGTACCAGGTGTCATAGCGTGGTGCTACCTTTCAGCACGCATGTATACTTACGTCTACACACCCTGCAACCACCAATACTAGGTCTTTGCCTTCTGACCCCGCATCGCAGACGGCCATGTCGGGTGTCGACCACCGACTGCTCCCCACGCGTACCTACAGTTCTGCCTCAATGTACATGCAGCATGCGCACATCCACGCATTGGGTCCCATTGCCTTGCCTTTGTTGACATCAACGATATGGAATAACTGTGGAAACAACACTACTGTTACTGTTGACGACTGCATTCCAATTCGCGGGAAAGTTGACAATCCCCCGACACGTTCGGCTCCGTTGCGCCTCTCATCGCGACATCATCATTCATCGCGACCGGCTAATGCTTCTCCCCAACCCACTCCGAATCACACACACCTACCAGATCCATGAAACAAGCCAGGCTAAAGCCTGAAACATACAAGTTTGCTACTACGGTAAAACCAGCAAAATACCCATCCGCAATCTCCTGCGAACACATGTTGTAGATCAAACATTCGATGTTGCAAGTGTCCACGATGCCATGTTCAACCCAAGACGGGCGCATCCCTCCTGTCGAGTAATTGACGTGCGTCGCGGGTCGGCTCTGCATGTTTTGACACGTTCGGTATCTTTGACCCTGCATTGCAGACGTGCCTCGGTGAGGCGTGCATGCGCAGGCTTGCTCGTGTCTCAGATGTGGCAGGATTGTACTGCTGCAACCTTGCTCGTGGAGGTTGTGATGTAGAGTAGGATGACATCACGTGTGTGATATGCGCCTGCATGCGCGCTGCGCGTGCGCATTGCGTTTTCATGCCTCTACTG
>Ga0265780_10006859_pt1 | contig 14072 bp, 12 predicted proteins | sample P1T30metagenome_FD_192432 | JGI IMG/M metagenome (GOLD analysis project Ga0265780, IMG submission 192432) | Plant litter microbial communities from East Loma Ridge, Irvine, California - P1 T30 | ecosystem: Environmental > Terrestrial > Plant litter > Unclassified | place: USA: California... | reverse complement strand
CATCGTTGTTGTATGTGCCGACAGCGACGACCTTCCAGCTCGAGTTGTCGGTACTAATCTCGATCCTGTGTCCTCCAATCCTGCCATTGGCGTTGTCGCTTGGGCGTGGCTGGAGACTGACGGCGTTTATGTTGTAGGATGCTTTCATGTCCACGATGATCCAGTTTGGTAGAGTGTCGGCAGGCGCGGGGTCATATTTTGAGTGCCAGAACGATGTCGCATTTCCATCGAGCGCTTTAGAAGGCTCATTACCAGCTTGGAAACTGTCCGACGTTGCGGTCCATCCTGAGCGGCTGATAGTGACAGAGGCAGAGTCGACTGAGCCCGCTAGGATGAGTACAGCGATATGAATCACTGATAGACTGGACCTGAAGCTCATGTCGAAGATTGAGAAGTGGAGGCAGCAGCTTTGTTGCTGATATGAGTCTCAATGCAAGGAAAGCTTCGAACTTATAGTTCTTTGATAAGGTTCTGGCGGCATGTCAGCTTACACGACGCTGGCCTCTGTTCCCATCGCCTCTCGACCATAATCATTCATCTCACACTCGCAAACGCCATGATGCCCGTCTAGCTTAGCTTACAATAGCACTGTCCAAGGTTGATGCGGAAGTCCAGCTCCGCACACGCCCAAGAATAGACATGTGGAAGATATCGCCAATTTACGAGGCTGACGGACTTGACGCATCGCGCCCACAGACTGATCTCCGCGTAGATAGTACCATTCATTGACTTGCGTCTCAAAAGTCTACCTCAGTGATGGGCTCGGCTTTGCCCGCTCAAGATCAGTAGTCCGTGTTGGCTGCATGATATATTAGGCTGCATACTAGATGCGTGCTCAGAAGCCTGGAAAGGAACGCCACAGGATGTCACCGGGTACTCGGACATCGTATTCATCATGTGGATGATGATATCGCGAAATGTTACTGCCATGGGATAAGCAGGCGCAATGCCCAATATTTGCTGCATGCAGGACCATCTTGGCTAAGCGTTGATGGTGGGGCGGGATTCGGCTCGTTTTGCTGACCGGGAACATGCATGAACGCCTCCAATGAACATCTGGACCACTGCGCCCGTGCGCTAGTCGGGCATGGCGTACCCTCGCCTCGCCGGCTCAAATACTGAGGCTGTAGTCGACCAGTCCGTCTGGTCCATTGAGAATACATCGAGGAGGCTTTGCATGTAGTCCCTCTGCGTCTTTTTCTGTGAATTGATAAGAGCATGCAAGCAGGCTGCCAGACCAAGTGACTGTTGATCGAGAAGGCTTCGCTTCTAGTCTTTATTCGTCCGATCCTGCGTCGAAGTTGTGTTCCCCTGTGTCACGTACAGGATATACCTGAGGTCCAGAATGCTCTACGTAGTCTCACTATCAGTCGTTTCCTCTTCGCTGTCGGTCGCAGGATACACCCGAGGTCCAGAATGCTCTTCGTAGTCTCCACTATCAGTCGTTTCCTCTGCGCTGTCAGTCGTTTCCTCGTCCTTGATGCGATGCTCTTCCTCATAGGAGTCTATCAAGTTGTACCTAGTTCCTTGGATCTGACAGAAGACATACGTCTGAATTTGGAGACTCAATGACAGCTTCGGCCAGATCGCGTCTACGTACTCTGTGAAGAACGATGCAGATGAGCCAACTTCGTCGCGACACGTCAATGTGATCCTCCGCAAAGCCGAGGGCAGCTTGGCTTGAATGGCTAAGGCCCTATTGTATTGATACTCTGGGAGCTCGAAGCGCTCTACCCAGTCTTCTATATCTGTTTGAGGATAAAGGATCTCCAACGTCTCGAGCTTTGGTGGCAAATCTCTCGGCTGGCAGCAGTCTTCCAGCCAATCTGCCGGCTCCGCATTGAAAATGAACAACTGTGGAATGGTGAGATGCTTGAGGTTGGTGAAGTGTTTAAACGATCTCTTCTGGTTCGTCAGCAATTCCAGCAGCCATTCCAAATCCGAGTCGTCATCGGTAATCTCATGCGTGATTGCAAGCGTTTCTAGACTGTCTCGCATGCTATCAAGTTGATCTATGAGATAACCTGCATCAAGCTGGGTATCCCGATCGTCAGTGAGATGATAGCTGTCGTTGATACTGCGCGAGTGAATGTTAGCAGGGGCAACGTAGATGATGCACTAACAAACTCACAACTGCATTTTGAGACTTCGTAGCCGGCTGCAGTCGAGAGCTTCAAAAAGGTCACTGAGTTGGATTTCCGCCTTCTCAACGAGGGGACGATCTGCAAATTGTATCGAGACACTCAAGGCTAGATCATCAAGGTTCTCGGCGCCCTGTAGACACCCAGGACCGTTGAGACGCAGGATGGTACCAATGGAAATCGTTTTTAGATCGAGGCTTTTAAGATTCTCATAGTGAATGCCGGACTTCAGCAAGTGTGTGTCGCTCGTAGTCAAATGTCGAAGCGTGCTCCAACCGTGAATAATGCCAGCAGGGGCGAACATCCCCCCGAAAAGCCCGGAGATGCACTCGCCTGAAGGCGGACCGCGAGGATGATCTTTCACCCAGACTTCAAGGTGGGTGAGGTTGGGAAGCAGTGCGAGCAGCAGTCCAGCAAATCCCGACTCTATCGAATTCCGAATGGTCCGATGCCAAGGATGCGATGCAGAATTTCCCATTTGTTCCAGCTTTGCCAAGCTTCGCATGCGTAGAGACGCGAGGTCGAAGTCCTGCTGTTCGCAAAGCTTCGCGACATTCTTGCGAATTGTCCCAACGCGCAGGGTTCTGATCTTTGTAGCAAGGTCTGCGCGGTCCAAGAGAGTACGCAGCAGCTGCAGAAGGGAGCTCACCTTGGGGTGACTCCCACATGACATGGACAGTTTTACTGTGGTGTAAAGGGCATCTTGGGCGACAGAGCGAAATCTGCGGGACGTGAGACTCAGGTCCTTGAGGGTCGTGGGTGCAGCTGCGTCGGGAAGATAAGAGGCGACGTGCAGCAGTAACTCTTCCGGCAGCTGGTAGATAGGCGGGTCATCGTGAGGCGTCATAATGGACCTCATGCTTAGAGTATTGGGCGGTAGCATAGCAGACTAAGGGATGTTGATGCTCTGCTTACTCTGTAGTGGATTGCGCGGTTTTCGATTTCGCGAATAAGCTCGCTCTCGGTTGACTGTACCAAAGACCCTGACGGTATCATCCGGTGCGTATCATCCGCCACTCGACGTTGAATTCCCTGGATTCCTCAGGACGGCGCGAGTCGGGTAAATGTCATTGATCAAAGCACTGTCGTATCTTGATGCTGAAATGCGGCGCTGACGTGCCGGATGGGTGACCGCGATGAACAAGAAATTGCGATCGCGGGATGGTGCGACACGATGACGTAATCACTCAGAGATGGCAGGCACACGCACAAAGCTGCGGAACTGCACGCCAAAGAAAGTCAGTAATGTTTAATCTAGATTGAATACTAAGACTGCAAACTCAGATCTTGTTCTGTGCCCTCTTCTCTCTCAACCACATCTTGAGCAGGAACAGCAAGCTCGTCACCACACCCATGCCGCTCAGTCCGACGCTAACGTACATGGCGCCACGATAACCGTGCAGTTCATCCTCCGCCGTTCTTCCGCCATTGTTGACGTGCACCTCCACTGTTCCTGCGATACCAACCCCGATACTGATACTGTAGTTCACGATCGTGTTGACCAAACTCGCTGCCATGCCTTGGTGCTTCTTAGCGACAGCATTACTCATGATCAGCGTGCCGGCGGGAAAACTCATGTCCATGCCCCATGGGATGATGAGCGTGGTAACAAAGGTTTGCGCCCAGTAGATCTGGTTGACGGGGAGTGTAGCGACGAGAATGTTGCCTGTCAAAAACGCTAGCATGCTGATAAGCATGACCCATCCTGGGCCGATGCGCGAGATGACACGGCCAGTAGTGACCGCAGCGATGAAGCCGGAGATCACGACAGGACAGAGATGAGCCATTGTGAGAAGTGGGGACTCGCCACGCAGCTGCTGGAGCATTTGGATGAAGTAATAAACCCAAATACCTGCAACTGTGGTTAGTCATGCGCTCAAAGGTATCTGGAAAGGCGACTCTTACCGAAAGCGGCCCAGCCACAGGCTATGCAAGTCAACACGAACGAGACATCCGTGCTGAGAGCATCAAATGGGATGAGAGGCTTCTTGGCGACTTTAATCTCGATCCAAAAGAAAAGCGGAAAGAGAAGAAGGCCGACTATTAGCAGGACGTAGATGTAGGGGTGTCCCCATCCAAAACCAGGCGCTTGGTTCCAGGCGAAGTTGAACAGGATCATGGCGGTAATGCCCACACTTGCGCCGAGTAGGTCAAGCTCACGAACTCGTTCCCTGTGCGAGAGATTGCGAACTTCCGGATCGAGCGGTACTGAGGGGAGGATGAAGATCGACAAAATGGCAAGGCAGAACAGCGCAATACCGAACGTCCAGAATGCCCATGGCCACCACAAGAGCGCCCAGAGACCAGCGAACGCGCCGCCAGCTATACCACCACCTATATGACGTTAGGCAATATCCATAAGACAATGGGCAAATACATACCGGGTGCGCATGCTCCAAATAGCGAGAACACCATATCCTTCCTCTTTCCCTCGTTGTACGTTGCGCCTAGTAGACCAAGCGCATTGGGCAGTAGTATTGCCGGTCCAATACCTCCCAGCACGCGCGAGAAGATGAAAAGCACCTGACCACCATTTCCCTCAATGTAGACGCTGCAACCGGCTACTATCATCCAGACGCCAAACCAGATATAGCCGATGATCAACATGTTCTTGTATCCGAAGAGATCTCCGCAACGGCCAGATAGCAGGATGAAGGTACCGACTGTCAACGAATAACCCGCTATCAGCCACGACAGGACACCGGGGTCGGTGATACCAAGATCGGATCCGATGATATGCAAGATATTGAGAGTGCCGAGCAGACCTGCTTGTGTGACGAACTGAGCAGAGCAGAGCAAACCGACAAAGAAAGCTTCGCGGAGTGGAGACATGGTCTCTGCGATTGACTTCGTTTTTGCGAGTTCCAGGTCCTGCTGCTTGGAAGCTTGCGCAGAGTGGCGAGAGTCGCGGTGGTCCATGTCTTCGTGGGAGTCGCTGTCGTCAAAGTCCTGGTCGGAGGTAGACGAGAACTTCTCGCCTGTTGGCTCTAAAGAGCCTCTTGGTTCCTCCATTTCGAGATGGTTCGACGGCGTGACCGAGGAAAGCGCCTGCTGGAATGTGTCTTCTCGAGACTATCGTGAAACGCTCGTGTTATCGCGAAAGATCGTGAATGTAAACTTGTGCTGAATGGACTTCAATTTCTGCGCCTATGTCGTTTTGGCTGTGAGTTCCGAGATGGTACCGCGATGACGACAGTGCTCGTCGATTCTCAACGACGCGTCTCGAGGCGGAGGCAGGCGATGTCTGTGTAAAAATGACTACCGCGATTCGAAGAGCGTGTAGAAGTATGTGTGCAAAGGTGACCACAGCGCGATGCGCGTCCTAGTTTGGCGCCCATCGCTCCTGACATTTTTCTGAGCAATCTTCAACGTTCTTTACGTGAGCGCGGAATTGCGTCTGTCAGGCAAAGAAAAGCGGGTCCGCCGAACTTCGACCGCTGTCAAAGTCAGGATCTGATAACGCGCAGAGCCCTTTTTCTTCGGAAAAAAGCGGGCTTCGACTCAGCAGCCAAAGATCTAGATTCGGGCAGCGGATTTATGAGCGCTTGTGATGCTAAGTAAGCCATGAAATAAGCATGTGTAACAAGACTGCGGAAGGCGGCCGTTTGTAACTTGTGCAAAGGCCGCTAAAACATTCATCCGCAGGCGCGAATGTGCAGGTTTCGCTGTACCATCTTCACCGCAGTCTGAGTCAAAGGCGCACTCTATTCTTTCTGTACGATGTCCACGCAAGATCATGCGACTATCTACCGCCTCTTATCCTCATAAACCCTCACTCCAAGAACCTTCCAGACAGCCCAACTGTGCCCCCCAACCCATATCGGCCCACCCCTCCAAAGCGGCAACACATCGTCTCTCCCCCGTCGCCTCTTAACAACAGGCTCCTCCCACTCCCCTTGCTGAAACCTCTCGATATCATCCCTCCTAACAGTATGCGTCCTTGCACTCGCAGCCATACTCCAGAATCCCACCACATGCCCCTGATCAATCTTGTGTTTCAACCAGCCCTTGCCCTGATTCTCCTCGGCGCTGTTATTGAGAAGAGATAGCAGCTCGGTGCAAGTATAGTCGGCTTTTCCCTTTGGTAGAGTGACGGAGCTCAATTGTGTGCGATGTGCTGACGCTGGGATCTTATCGACGATGATGGGGGACCAGAGGAAGGGGAAGGGCGCGTACATGAGCCGGAGGGATAGGCTCAGGAGGACTGCGACGGGGAAGTCTAGGCCGATTGATACGCCTGCGCGGAGGGCGGATCCGAAGGTAAGTCTGGGTGGAGATGTGGGCGTTGAGAAGAAGAGTAGATGTCTCTGGAACGCGGAGTACATGGGACGAGACATGGTCATGGGTTCACGTCTGCTTGGAGAGCTTGCGACGCGTCGAGGTCGTTGAGAATGTGCATATCTGCGAGACAAAGGTACGGTTTCGCGTGTTGAAGTCATGACGTCACGCGCATCCAATGCACCAGTGCATAATGTGATGATGTGGAACAGGCCAGTATCTATGTATTGCTTGCCTGGAGCACATGTAAGTACTACAGATATCATGGTTATCGTATGAGCATGATTGCGATTCTCATATCGTCGCGACTATTATGCTATTGTTTAAAGCATCACCAAACTTCCTACAACCGCAGCAATCATCGCACTGCCCAAAACGCTCGCAGAGAGACCACCGGATGCAGCCGCGGTGTAAGTGGGCATTGGCATGCCCGTGCCAGAAGGTGTACTGCCGTTACTCGATGTGCCGTTACCAGCTAGATCTGGGAACAGATAGCTAGTGTTGGCATCAACAACGATCCAGTTCCGCACCAGGGCCGTTCCGTTCATGACCGACTCCCACTGCTCCGCTGTGCATTGACCGGGATCAAGAACGTAACATTGCGTGCCTTCATCGACAATTGGTTCATTGGTGATGTTGTACACGTCACTTGGTCCTTCGCTGGCGTAGTCGGGGGTCTCGGTCGTAGAGATGTTGCCGGTGCTGATGTCGCGGTTGAAGAGAGCGCGTGTAAAGATTTTGTACGCGGTTTCGGGCTGGTAGGCTGGTACCTCGTGGCCAGCTTCATATACTCGAGTGAAAGACAGATTGCCGTATTGACGCACTTGGCCACCTATGTAAGTATCGTTCACGACAACAGGCGCGTATCCGGCATCCGCGAACGAAGTGGCATTGTCGTAAGGAATGGCGAGGGAGAGCAGTTCACCACCGTACCCTAAGCGGTGCAAAGTGTCAGTTCATGTCTCAAACGCAGCCTTCTTGGGGCAATACTGACAATTGCAGGCATAGTCTCGGTCACCATACACCAGTGTGACCTTGATACCCTCTTCGAGAAGATACGCTAGATCTTCCTTCCAGCCAGGACGTGGGTAGTCGCCAATACCTCGGAATGCTCGCGATACTGCCGAATTCGACTGAGTCCAGTTGAGAGGGACACCAAGTCCTTGCTGCACATGCGGCTGATTGAGCCAGCCTTGATACCATGGCGGCGGGAAGGCAGCTGCACCTGGGGCGGAGATGTCGTAGTAGTTGAGGTCGGTGTCAAAGTAAGGATCACGGATCGTTTCGGAACAGAATGTCTCTGCAGCCTCGCACACCTCGTTGACGGTCTCGTTGTAGCCTTGGTTTGTAGGGTCGTATACAAGACTTATGTTACGACATTCTTCAATTTGATCGAGACAGCCTCCTTCCTTGTAAAGGTTGTCGAGCACTTCCTCATAGCGCGACTCGTTCACAGCTTTGATATCATACGTGTTGTTGTACTGCATCCTTGGGTAAGCGGGCCATTGGACATAACGATCAATGCAGCCATTGATGATCAGTAGCGTGTCGAGGTGCAGAAGATGGGTCTGTCCAGCTTCGCTCCACGTCCCGTTCTCGATTTTCTCGTTCTGTTCCTGGAAGTAAGCTGCGAACGCTGGTCCATAACGACCCCCGTAAGATTCAGTCGCAATAGAGATCCTGTCATCATTTGGCTTGTGTTCGGGAAACTCCTGGAACCAGACTTGGGCGAAGTTCCAGAGCGCTCGTGCAGAGTTCTCAGTACCGCGTGTAGTGAGGTTGGAATTTTCGCTGGGGTAGGTGCCGACATAGAAGCTGTTGTTTTGGGGAGGAACAGGGCCATTGCTGAAGTCTACTACCTCAAGGTCGCCAGTGTCTAGATTGGTGGTGATGTTGACCAGGCTGTCATAGCTCATGCCAACCTGAACGGGCTGGTCGAGGTAAAGCATGTTGACTGTGTTCGTTAGCCGTGATACTCAACAGACGAACTGCTGCACTTGGGACTGGCGCACCCTCGTTATTCCATGACCATTCGTTCAGGTAGGTACTGTTGGAGTCTGCACCGATGAAACATGGTCCGTTTTCACGCAGGAGTCCAACAAAGGAACTGGAGCCAGGTCCACCTGATGGTGTCAGTCAACATGGCGATATGTCTTCTCCAAGCTGCTTACCATTCATCCAAATTGAGAGAGGCGCATTGGCAGGATCTTTCCTCGATTCAAAGAACCAAAAGTAGGTGTTGATCTCGTAGGTTTGGTTCTCGACACCGAGATCGGCAAGTGCTCCAGCTGGGAGGTGAACATAGCCGGAGAAGCTTCGGACTCCTTCTGTGGTTTCACAGAGGTCGGTCTGGGGTCATTAGTATATGGATCAAGCACTGTGAGGAGGATGGCCTACCTCCTTGTATGAGATCGTGACTCCCTCATCAAGTTGCGATTCAAGAACGGTCACGCCCTCTGGTGTCGGAGGAAACTGGGCATTGATAACCCCACTCAGAAGCCCAGCCGCTCCAAGAAGCGACAGCCTGAATGCAACCATGATCGCTGTGGTAGAAGGAGATCGAGTTCTCCAATCTGCTGCGGGCAGAGGCTACGGAAGTACCAGAAGTGCCAACTTTATAGATGGTTCTTGACATTGGGGTACCTTGACTCGTCTGCCTGGCGACCATGTACAAGCCTGCATGTGCCTGCATGTCAGACATTGAGCTTCCTGGTTGAGCTATAGCGTGTGCATCGCCGCAGCGGCACCGACCTGAGGCAGCCAGTTCATGACGTCGAATGGCATTCTAGCGACGTGATACGGGCGGGGACAATGCATGGCCAAGGCTGCCAAGGAGGCTTTGCGTCACTTGTTTATTCGGTAATGTCTTAGTTGGTCGGCTACCGGTTGCGGAGGAGGGTTGGATCTTTGCTGCGATGCGTATGTGGAAGGTGATGAGGGTTGCCGGCGATAAGAAGCCAACGTTCCGGAAATGGCGGGGGAGCTTTCCTCGGCGGCGTTCCGCGCTCCTCCAGCTTGTCGAGCCTTTCGCACGCGGCGAAGACGATGATAGCCAAGCCCTCGTCGACGTACAAGCAACTCAAGCAAGAAACGGCGGACGACTGCCAATGCCACTAACTATACCGGTAGTCAGCGTCTGATTGGAGTCGTTGCCCAGATGATTCACGCCATTCAGGTCGAAGTCAAGAAACGGGAGACGTGGAATTTCTGTTCCATTTGATCATCCAAAATACTGATATACAGGGATGTAGTTGTAACTCGATAGTCGGTATGCTGCACATATATGAACAATAATCAATAACAATCCTGGAGACAAGCCTCATGCGAGTAACCTCTGCGCCACGAAACGCCAATCGCAACTGTTTCCCAAAAGCAGCCTCTCTGGTATGCGCACAAATTCCAGATCGCAACGATACGCCCCATTTCCTCCAAACTCGGTACCAACAGAAGTGAAGATTGGGTATCTGCCAAAACAACTGTGCCAACTCAAACCGGCGCACCCCAAGCTGCTCGCAGACGACGCGCGAGTTGGATGTCCTTTTGCTGTATGGTAACGCGCTTGGCGTGAATGGCGCAGAGGTTGGCGTCGTGGAAGAGGTTGACGAGGAAGGCTTCGGTGGCTTCTTGGAGGGCGACGATGGCTTGACTCTGCCATCTGTTGGGGCCGTCTTCGGTTGTGACTGTTTGCGCGATCTCGCGGACCTGGAGGCACGTTAGCTGCTTGTCATAAGGGTGTATGGGTGTGGGTCCCTACCAGGCGCTGGAATGGGAGCTTCAGGAGGAGCAGGTCGGTCGACTTTTGGTAGCGCTTGATCTCACGGAGAGCAACGGTGCCAGGCTTGTAGCGCTTCTTTGCGCGATCGGGAGCGGGTCCTGCTTGTCCAACTGCGCAATGGTCAGCTGGGATGCGCAGGCTTGATTATTCGGCGCACTACGTACGTCTCTTGCCCGACTCCTTCCTGCCTCCGACACTCGCTCGTCCACCTCGCGACGGTCGCGCCTTGTTCTTTCTGGTGGGAGATTTGGGAGACATGTTGGTTTTGGTGTGTAAGGATATCGCGCGATGTGTCGGGGTCCAGGTGGATCAATTGGAGCGTGGGATTGGCGACGAGGGAGGGATCACGGTTCGTGCACGGCGCGAAAAGTCGCGAAACTCAAGCGCGTCAAGATCAACAAGACGAACGGTCGGCACGTCGTCGTCAGGTATATCGATGAGATGGCGTACGAGGGTCGCGGTAGTGAATGGGGCACGGGCGCATCGTCCTTCGCGATCTTGACCGTCTGCCGACGCGACTGGGACGAGGGGCTGGTGCTGTGGCTGGTTCGCATTCACCCAGGGCAGGAGCTTGGACCCGACCCCCGGTGTGCGGAAGGTGCGATCGCGTGCTGTTAGTCCTAGCGCCTTGGCGGGCCATCGGACAAGTTACGTAGCCACATGGGCTCCATCGTTCACACGCTCGGAAAGCGGCTGCGTTTGCTGAGCGACACTTGGCCTTTCGCTGCTTACTTAGGTATCTGAGTGCAGGCGCTGCAACTTGCCTCTCTTTCTCATTCTTCATCCTGTGTTATCCCTAGAGCGCTCAACCCAGCATGGCGAATGTTCTGCAAGGCGGGGACGGCATGATGGGAGGGGCCGGAGGCTTTCCGCTCGAGCAGTGGTTCTACGAAATGCCCGTGTGCACGCGCTGGTGGATGACGGCGGCGCTGAGTGCCAGTGTGCTGGTGCAGTGCCATATCATCTCGCCCTTCCAGCTCTTCTACAGCGTGCGCACCGTCTTCTTCAAGAGCCAGGTACTACCACTACTACCACTGCGTTATTCCAGCCCGTACTGACCTGCATAGTACTGGCGACTGCTCACCACCTTCTTCTACTTCGGCCCACTCAGCCTCGACCTCCTCTACCACATCTTCTTCCTCCAGCGATACGCGCGCCTGCTCGAGGAATCGTCCGGCCGCTCTACGGCACACTTCGCATGGCTCCTCACATTCGCTTCGACGCTGCTCCTCTGCATCGCGCCCATGTTCTCCATGGCCTTTCTCGGCTCGGCTCTGTCCAGCACCCTCATCTACATCTGGAGCAGGAAGAACCCGGACACCATGCTCAGTTTCCTTGGCCTGCTGGTCTTCAAGGCGCCCTACCTGCCCTGGGTGCTCTTGGCCTTTTCGCTCATCATGCATGGGACGGTGCCCAAGGATGAGATGTGCGGCATCGTGGTCGGCCACAGTACGTCTGCGCTCCCAGCTCTTGTTGACAACAACTAACTCACTCCAGTCTGGTACTATTTCAACGACATCTACCCGCCGCTGCACAACAACCACAGCCCTCTCGATCCTCCCGCGTGGTGGCTCCGCCTGATCGAAGGGCCGCCTGCTCCGCCAGAAGAGACTGCCGAAGACGAGGCGCCAAACAATATGGACGCAGGCGGCGAGGACAATGCCGCAGAGGCGGAGCGATAAACGCAATCGTGACAACGTGCATTTACATCTGGCGTTTGGCGAAGACTCACGGATTTGAGATACCCTAGCTGTCTTCGGAGCATTGTTAGCTGCATTGGTTTTGTAGGTACATACATTAGACACCCACCCGTACAACGTGCTACCCTGCCCACGGGATCTTCAGATGTTCATCTCCGGCTGTGTTTTATGGTTATCCAATCAAGACGGACAACGTGCTCTCTGACAGAGGCTCAAGTTGAGGTCGGCTACCCAGCTCCTGCCTATCGTGGCGTAGCACCTTCCTTTCTGGGCTAGCATCCCTATGGACCTGCATATCGTCGCTCACGCTCTACAGGGTCTCGATCAAGCATCGTGGCGACGAAACGGCCATGGCCGATACCGCCAGAACTATTGGTCGACATCGGTGCCGTTCCCAGCTGCTTATAACATCGCATGTCCTCTCCGTGAGCATAACAACAAGCTCCTTTTCTGCTTCACTTCGACCAGCCCGATAACTTCAACGTCCAAGATGGCACCATCGAAGTCGCTTCTACCTCTCCTTGCGGCAGTTCCCTATGCCTCCGCGTGGGGTTCCCTCGGCCACACCGCAGTGGCATACATGGCACAGAACCTCGTCTCCCACAAGACGGCCAAGTTTGCGCAGACCCTCTTGAACGACACCTCATCCGCATATCTCGCCAATGTGGCTACCTGGGCTGATAGCTTCCGCTCTGAACCGGAGGGGAAGTTCAGTTCAGTGCTCCACTACATCGATGCGCTCGACAATCCGCCTGAGAGCTGCAATATCGACTACGAGCGTGACTGTCCTGAGGAGGGTTGCATCGTTTCCGCCATCGCCAACTACTCCAGCCGCGCTTTCCAGAAGTCAGTTGGCATCGTCGAACAGCAAAGAGCCCTGAAATGGGTCATCCACTTCGTCGGCGATGTTCACCAGCCACTCCACGTGGAGAATATCGCCGTAGGTGGTAACCTCATCAACGTCACTTTCAATGGCGCGCGAACGAACCTGCACTCCATCTGGGACACAGCAATCCCACAAAAGGCCTATGGCAACTTCTCCCAAGCCAATGCATTAGCTCTGGCCAACAACCTTACCGCAGAAGTGAAGCATGGCAAGTTCAAGAAGGAGAGCAAGACGTGGCTCAAGGGACTGAAGGCGAAGGATGCCGTCAGCAGCTCCATGACTTGGGCGCGTGACGCCAACAAGTTCGTGTGCTCCACTGTCATTCCCAACGGCCCTGATGCAGTGTTCGCGCAAGAGCTGTCAGGAGCCTACTGGGACACTGCTATTCCTGTCGTTACGAAGCAACTCGCAAAGGCGGGGTACAGACTTGCCGCGTGGCTGGATGCTCTCGTCGAACTCAACGAGAAGAAGGGTCATGGAAAGTGGGAACGGGAGACGAAGCGGGCGGTCACCCTACAGCCATGGCAGGAGGAAGCGAGACAGGCCCGACGCGAATTTGGGCCTGACTGCGGTTGCGGCGAGGATCATGCACACTAGAGGGAAATGGTAGACGATTTGGATGGACTTGTACAGTGGAAGGATGTAGACTATGAAGAGTGGACGACGAGACGAGATGATGAGATGATGAGTACGAGATAAATTGGTTAGACAGTGAAAGCTCATACAAGAATAAAACTGAACAGGTCTAGAGCCTACATCGCCGCCAGGTCACCTATCTTGTGTGCTTCCATTTTGATGTAGGCTGTAGGCCTGTTCAGTTTTTTTCTTGGTTGACATGGTGATTACCACCGCATTGATCATGTTGCAGGAGCGAGCGGTCGACATTGCAGACAGTCAAATACAGCAGTGTTGAAGACATCTCGCAGAATACAAGACGTCGCAGTGCGACGCCGAAGTTGCAAGTGGTAGAATGTGCGATATCGAAGTATGCTCATATAAGTACAAAAAAAGGACATTTACACAGCTTTCAAGCACTCATCGATGATAGCAGACACCTGCAGGCATTCTTCATCGCGCATCTTGTTCGTGAAGACCTGGATGGCAGTCGGTGCACCATCCACGAGCTTGGGATTATCTGCATTGAATACATTAGCTTGCGTCTCAAACCCGTACAAAGAGTCAAGACGGCGACTTACAACTCGGGCCTACTTGGCCAGGGCCCATGACAAAGGGCTCAGCATCCAGAGCGCTTGAGGCTTTACCAAAGGGAAGTACGCATGCGGGATACTGGC
>Ga0265780_10006858_pt1 | contig 14074 bp, 12 predicted proteins | sample P1T30metagenome_FD_192432 | JGI IMG/M metagenome (GOLD analysis project Ga0265780, IMG submission 192432) | Plant litter microbial communities from East Loma Ridge, Irvine, California - P1 T30 | ecosystem: Environmental > Terrestrial > Plant litter > Unclassified | place: USA: California... | reverse complement strand
AAGGACACTTAGCGTTATGGGTTACCACCCCACTTTGTGATCTCGCGGCAAAGGTGCAAACTTGAACATTTCTCGGTGTATCTCTGCGCTCCCTTTGTGCGTCTCTGTGGAATAGCTAATCCCTACTCAGTTCAAACTAAAATCCGTATTTTTACTTTCAAACTATAACCTATGAAAGTAAATTCGCTTCAAATAGAAATAGACGGCATAGATAAAGAAATACTCCGTTTCCTTATGGAAGATGCCCGTAAGCCCATTTTACAGATAGCCTCTAAAATAGGGATCTCAGGGGCAGCCATACACCAGCGGCTCCGCAAACTGGAAACGGCAGGAGTAATAAGCGGCTCTAAATTCATTGTCAATACCCGTGTTTTGGGCTACAGCACCATGGCGTTTGTGGGCATTTATTTAGACAAAGCATCCAGCAACCCCGAGGCCGTAAAGGAACTCAAAAAAATACCCGAAGTTTTAGAATGCCACTACACCACCGGAAACTGGTCGATACTCATAAAGATCATCTGCCGCGATAATGAGCACCTAATGCAATTGCTTAACAACAAGATACAGCCCATTAGCGGGGTATCGCGCACGGAAACATTTATATCGCTGGATCAGCAGATAGAACGGCAGATACAGCTTTAATTTGAGAATTCAGATTTGAGATATTAGACGTTAGATAATAGATCATAGACAGGAAGGATAGGCACCATGCATTGGACTTGAATACTTTCAGCTTTACGGCTTTGAAACTAAGGAACTTTCTAACTTTCAACGTTAAAAACTTTTATAAAAACAAAAAAACCGCCCGGCATTGCCGAAGCGGTTTTTTAACGCACTATATATAGACAGGGGTTTTAATCCCTGGAACGGCCTCCAAAAACCATTAGTGCCCAGTACAGCAACGTAGCCAGTGCACCTATAGCAGCTACCACATAGGTACGGGCTGCCCATCTAAGCGAATCTTCGGCTCCGGCATATTCCTGCTGTGTTAGCATGTTCTTATTCTTTAACCATGCAAGCGCACGGTTACTGGCATCATACTCTACCGGAAGGGTAATAAAGCTAAACAGCGTGCCCATAGCCATTAGCACAAGGCCTGCAATGGCAATATAAAACCCTATGCCAATACTTGCCGCAACACCCATACCAAGGCCTACGATTATCAAAATTGGCGAAAATCCGCTCGCTATGTTAACCACCGGCACCAGGCTGCTGCGCAATTGCAGCATACTATACGCCTGGGCGTGCTGTACGGCATGGCCTACCTCGTGGGCAGCCACAGCAGCCGCGGCGGCGTTACGCTCGTTATATACGGCTTCGCTAAGGTTCACGGTTTTATCGGCAGGGTTGTAGTGGTCGGTTAAACGCCCTGATGTGCTAATAACCCTAACATCATAAATACCGTTATCGTTTAGCATTTGCTGGGCAATCTCGGCGCCGCTCATGCCGTTGCGCAAATGCACCTTACTATAATAATTAAACTTGCTCTTAAGCTTACTGCCCACGGCAAAGCTTATAAGCGCTATAATACCAATTAATACATAATATCCTAACATCATCTTTTTCTTTTATTTGGTTAGTATGTATACAGCAAAAAGAAAGCCATTTTTTGAAAATGAAAATTTGTCAGGCACAGCATACCAAACATTTATGAAGACTTTAAGAAGTAACCACCATAAAAAAACCAGCCATGGCAGTGGCTGGTTTTTTAACCTAAACTAACTATCTAAACTAAATCTAATCTTTATATGTTGTGTAACACAGTACTTTTAGTAATTCAAATTTTATGCCACAATTTCTGACTAAAATCAACGGCGCCAAAATTTAACGCAAAGACCACATTACAACTCCAATATCTTAATGTAAATAGCTTGCGAGACCCATTTGAAAAATATCTCTATCACAATATTACAAAAAAAAAGTACACAAGTCAATGCTTATGTACTTTTATAGTTTTGAAAATAAATTAGTTACCCAACAATATTAATAATCTTGCCCGGCACTATAATTACTTTTTTAGGTGCCTGCCCGTTTAGCTGCTGTGCGGTGCGCTCATCAGCCATTATGGCGGCTTCTATCTCGGCAGCCGAAAGATCCATTGGCAGCTCTATTTTAAAGCGCATTTTGCCGTTGAACGATACCGGGTACTCCTTGCTGCTCTCTACCAAATGCTCGGCATTAAATAGCGGGAACGGCACTTTAGAAATACTGCCCTTATGCCCCAGCCTGTGCCAAAGTTCCTCGGCAATGTGTGGTGCATACGGCGATATTAATATAGCCAAAGGCTCCAGTATGGTACGCTCGTGGCAGTTTATGGCAGTAAGTTCGTTTACGGCTATCATAAAGCTGCTTACAGATGTGTTGAATGAGAAGTTCTCTATATCATCCTGCGTTTTCTTAATGGTGCGGTGCAGTATCTTAAACGCCTCTTTGCTGGCCTCGTTAGTGGTAACAATTAGTCCGTTTTCATCAAAATACAACTTCCACAGTTTTTTAAGGAAACCCGACACTCCCGTTATACCGGCAGTGTTCCACGGCTTGGCCTGCTCAAGCGGACCCAGGAACATTTCGTACAGCCTTAACGTATCGGCTCCGTATTGCTCGCAAATTAGATCGGGCGTAACTACATTGTATTTTGATTTCGACATTTTCTCGACTTCGCGAGAAACTTTGAAAGAGCCATCATCCTCTGTGATAAATTCAGCATCATTATAATCTGGTCTCCAAGCCTTGAAAGCTTCAATATCAAGTTCGTCGGAGGCATTCACAAATGAAACATCAACATGTATTTGTCTAACTTTTGATTCTGATGTATTAAAGCTTATTTTATCGTAAGTCTTAATTTCACGAGTATCTAAAATTTTATTGAGTAATAATGTCTCAACTTCAATTATTGGCTTCTTTTCGAAACTTTGACCATAGGATTTTGACAGATAAATTGTGAATGATTCATCTTCAATTTCATCATTATGGGAAGTTCCGTTAATACCTTCAATTTTAACGGTAAAAGTGTAATTCGCTTCATACACAAAAGCACTCATACCCAATATCATCCCTTGGTTGATAAGCTTTTTAAACGGCTCATCCTGGTTTACAAAACCGCGGTCTTTTAAAAACTTGTTCCAAAAACGAGAGTACAATAAGTGGCCGGTAGCATGTTCGTTACCGCCAATGTATAAGTCTACATTTTGCCAGTAGTCCTCGGCTTCTTTGCTTACAAATTCGTTGTTATTGTGCGGGTCCATATAACGAAGCCAGTACCATGAACTGCCTGCCCAGCCCGGCATTGTATTTAATTCTAACGGGAAAACCGTTACCTCGTCTATCAAATCGTTGCTTACTACCTTATTTTCGGTAGTGCTCCACGCCCACTCGCGGGAGTTACCTAATGGCGGCTGACCGTCTTCGGTTGGTAAGTACTTTTCAACATCGGGCAAACGCACCGGTAAATGCTCGGTAGCAATAAGCTGCGGCACGCCGTTTACGTAATACACCGGGAACGGCTCGCCCCAGTACCTCTGGCGGCTGAAAACAGCGTCGCGCAGGCGGTAATTGGTCTTGCCCTTACCCTGGCCTATACCCTCTAAAGCGCTTATTACCTTTTTAGCAGCCTCTTTATAGGTATCGCCATTTAAAAAGTCCGAATCCTTCAGGATAACGCCGTCTTTAGAACCGTACGCCTCAATAGAAATATCCTGGCCTTCAAATATATTTTTTATAGGGATGCCAAAATGCCTTGCAAAGTCGTAATCGCGCTGGTCGCCCGCCGGTACTGCCATAACAGCACCCGTACCATAGCCTGCAAGCACGTAATCGCCTATCCAAACGGGAATGGGTTCTTTTGTAAACGGATGCTCGGCATACGCGCCTGTAAATACTCCCGATATGGTTTTAACATCGGCCATACGCTCGCGCTCACTGCGTTTTGATGTAGCTTCTACATAAGCGTCTACTAAGGGTTTTTGCGTAGGTGTGGTAATTTTTGCCACAAGCTCATGCTCCGGCGCTAACGTCATAAACGTTACACCAAAAATAGTATCAGGGCGGGTGGTAAATACTTCTATTGTATAATTATTGATATCTTCTTCGTCAAACGGACTGGTGATATCATCAAAGAAGGACTGTAAGCCAAGGCCTTCAAGGATAGATGGATTGCCCTTTTGATTTAAGGTCACATCGTTATCAGACCTCACCCCCTGCCCCTCTCCGAAGGAGTGGGGGGTAGCTTCACTCAAATCCTGGTCTTCGTTGTAGGATTGCCTGTTGCTTAGGGTTTCGTTTATTTTAGATACTACTGCATCTGTATTATTTATAACCTCTTCATTAGTAAATCGAATTACTTTGAAAAGGTGCTTTTGCTCCAACTCAAAAGTGCGTGCTAAGTCAATATCTATTTGCTCGGTAGTGGTATGGTAACCGCCATCAACTTCTATAATTAATCGTTTTTCTAACGATACAAAATCAGCAATAAAAACACCTATAGGATGCTGCCTCCTGATTTTTACACCAAGATTCTTGCGGCGCAATGCTTCCCACAACAGGCTCTCTGCCTCAGTAGGCTCTTTACGCATCCCTTTTGCATGTTGTAGCGAATCTTTAATAATCGCACTGTCGCCCGTAAGATATCCGGGGTCGGAGCTCGCTCCCCTCTCCTTCGGAGAGGGGCCGGGGGTGAGGACTTTTGAGGGGCTCACGGCTTCGGTATCCTGCGGCATTACCTTAAACGTTACCGATGCCCCAACCGATTTACCTATCCAGTTGCGCTGGCTTTCCTTGATGGATTCGCTCCAGTCGATGGTGTCAAGACCCTGTAAAAAACGTTCGGCATACGCCGAGATGCGCATGCTCCACTGGGTCATCTTTTTACGGATAACCGGGTAGCCCCCACGTTCAGATACTCCGTTAACAATCTCGTCGTTAGCCAATACGGTACCCAATGCCGGGCACCAGTTAACCTCAGTTTCGGCAAGGTAGGTAAGCCTGTATTTAAGCAGTAGTTTTTCCTGCTCATCTTTGGTATATCCTTTCCAATCATCGGCCGTAAAGGCAGCAATGTTATCATCGCTCACAGCATTGATGCCAGCGTTGCCCTTAGCCTCAAAATGACTTATAAGGGTGCAGATGCTCTCGGCTTTATCAGCATTCTTGTTGTACCATGAATTGAACAACTGGATAAATATCCACTGTGTCCATTTATAATATTCGGGGTTAGAGGTGCGTACCTCCCTGTCCCAGTCAAAAGAAAATCCTATTTTGTCCAGCTGCTCGCGGTAACGGGCAATATTAGCCTCGGTAGTTACAGCAGGGTGCTGGCCGGTTTGTATGGCATACTGCTCTGCCGGTAGCCCAAAGCTGTCATACCCCTGCGGATGCAGCACATTAAAGCCCTGGTGGCGCTTGTAGCGTGCATAAATATCACTTGCTATGTAGCCCAGCGGGTGCCCTACATGCAGCCCCGCGCCACTTGGGTACGGAAACATATCCAGCACATAGTATTTGGGTTTGTCAGATTGGGTTTCGGCGCGAAAGGTACCTTCCTCTGCCCAGTATTTTTGCCAGCGGGCTTCAATTTCGTTGGGGTTGTATCTCATACTTTTAGTTAAAAGTTGTAAAGTCGTAAAGTTTAAAAGTCAAAAGGAACGCAAATTTACGGTTATTGTACGAATGTAAAAACTTTGCCCGTTATAAACTATGCTGTACCGAATAGTTTATTTATTTTTACGCCTAAATTAAGATAACCTATGGCATCATCTTTTGAAAAATTCCAGAAACGACGGGTAATTTCTTCATATTTTTCTGTTGTGCTGTGTATTTTTATAGTGCTAACGCTGCTTGGGGCTTTGGGCCTTTTTGTTATTAATACCGATAAGATTTCCGGCTATGTAAAGGAGAACATCCCTATGACGGTTTATTTTAAGCGCGAAGCTACCGATAGTACCACACAGGCCTTTGGTGTGCGTCTGCAAAACTCGGCGTATATTAAAGACCATGTGTTTATCTCTAAAGAAGATGCGGTTAAAAATAATCCGGAATTAATGAAGGATTATGATGTAATGCTGGACGAAAACCCATTGTTGGATTCGTATGATATTCACCTTAAAAGTGCCTATGTGCAAAAAGACAGCATTAAGGAAATTGAGGTAGAACTGCGATCTGACCCTGCTGTGGGCGATATTACTTATGATAACGTTTTGGTAGACCTTGCTAACGAAAATATTAAGACCATTACCTTTTGGATACTGATCATCAGCGGAGTATTGGCATTTGTAGCCATGCTATTGATAAACAGCGCACTGCGCCTGTCTATCTATTCGCACCGCTTTACCATTAAAACTATGCAAATGGTGGGCGCAACAAAGTCGTTCATCCGCAGGCCGTATATCTGGAAGGGTATTAAGCTGGGGCTTTTTGGCGCATTGCTTGCCATTGCCGCACTTATTTACCTGGTGTACTGGCTGGATGGTGCCTTCCCGGTACTAAACATTTGGGAAGACTGGATACCTACCGCTATTGTACTGGCCGGTGTATTGGCTTTCGGGATCATCATTGCTATGATAAGCACCTTTTTTGCCACACAGCGCTTTTTGAATTTAAGAACGGATGATCTGTATTAGGAAATTCCAAAATACAAATCTTAAATAATAAACATACGAGCGAAGCTCCTCCCCTCTCCTTCGGAGAGGGGTTGGGGGTGAGGACCTCGAAAATTTCAACCCGAAACTGATATGAAAAACAACGAAATAAAAACCCATTTCCTTTTCGAAAAGGTTAACTATAAAATATTGCTTATTGGCCTTGGTGTTATTGCCCTTGGTTTTATACTAATGTCGGGCGGTGGCAGCGACGACCCAAAGGTTTTTAGCGATGCTATTTTTAACTGGAGGCGTATCCGCCTTGCACCTACCGTGGTACTTATAGGCTTTGGTATTACCATTTATGCCATCCTTAAAAATCCGTACCCGCAGGATGCTACTACCGTAGATACTACTACAACCGAAACGTTTCCGGAAGACAAAGCCATCAAGAATTTTAAAAAATAAACACTATTAGATGGATTTTATACAAGCCATTTTTCTTGCTATTATAGAGGGTTTAACCGAATATTTACCTATTTCCAGCACGGCACACATGATCTTTGTGAGCTCGTATTACGGCATACAGGACGACGAGTTTGTAAAGCTGTTCCAGACTGCTATTCAGTTTGGGGCCATACTTGCCGTGGTAGTATTGTACTGGAAGAAATTCTTTGATTTTACCCGTATTAGTTTCTTTGTAAAATTAGCTTGTGCCGTGGTGCCTGCACTTTTATTGGGTTACTTGTTTGACGACCTTATAGATGCAGCCCTTGGCGACCCTATACCTATTGCCATTATGCTTATTGTGGGCGGCTTTGTATTATTGTTTATAGACAATTACTTTAAAAACCCTGTAATAGCTAAAGAAGAAGATATTACCCTTAAAAAAGCCATTACCATTGGTTTTTGGCAATGCCTTGCCATGATGCCGGGCACCAGCCGTTCTGCCGCCTCTATCATTGGCGGCATGCAGCAAAAGCTTACGCGCGAAACCGCTGCCGAATTCTCGTTCTTTCTTGCAGTACCTACCATGCTTGCGGTAACCGTATACTCGGTACTACTTAAAAAATATGGCCCAACAGAGGTTAAAGGCTACGAAATGCTTATGCAGGGCGATAACCTTAAATTGTTCCTGTTTGGTAATGTTATTGCATTTGTAGTGGCTATTATTGCCATTAAAGGTTTTATTGGTGTTATAAAAAAATACGGCTTTAAGCCCTGGGGTTACTACCGTATTATTGTTGGTATTGCACTGCTGGCTTATTTTTACACTACTAAATAAACTACATTGGCCGCTACAACACCAGAAGATTTTCAGGAAGGAAAAATTGTACTTATAGATAAGCCGCTTACCTGGAGCTCTTTTCAGGCTGTAAACAAGGTAAAGTGGAGCCTTAAAAAACACCTTGGGCTTAAAAAAATAAAAGTGGGCCATGCCGGTACGCTCGATCCTTTAGCTACAGGCCTGCTTATTGTATGCACCGGTAAATTTACCAAGCGCATTACAGAGCTGCAGGGCATGCCTAAAGAATATACCGGCACCTTTTACATAGGCGCTACTACCCCATCCTACGATCTGGAGACCGCGGTTAACGAAACCTTCGCTACCGATCATGTAACACCCGAATTGGTACACGAAACCGTTCCGCAATTTATGGGCGAGATCGACCAGAAACCACCTGTTTTCTCGGCCATTAAAAAAGATGGCAAACGCCTGTACGAACACGCCCGCAAAGGCGAAGAGGTAGAGATAGCAACGCGCAAAACTACCATTCACGAATTTGAGATCACCCGCATTGCCCTGCCCGAAATAGATTTTAGGGTAGTATGCAGCAAGGGTACTTATATTCGTTCTTTAGCTTACGATTTTGGACTGGCCTTACAATCTGGTGCACATTTAACCGCACTAAGGCGTACCAAAATTGGTGAGTTTTCGGTTCAAAATGCTATAACCCCAGATACTTTTGAAGATGAAGTTTCCGCTTAGGCTAACCGCTTTACTCCTCTTTTTTGCTATCACTTCCCACGCACAAATAACCCGCGACGAAACCGTATTTATAACTAAAAGCCTACCCGAAGGCGAAAAGCCTCTTAAAGAAAAACCGTTCTTTGGGCAGTTTAGCATTTCAATCCCCCTAAGGGGAAATCCGTACCGGGAACAAAACATATCTTACATAGATGAAGACCAAAACGGCGTAAACGACCATGAAGAAGATAAATACAGCGCCCTTGATTACGTGTTACCCGATGGCTTAGCGGTTAACGCCGGCTATGGCGTACACCTTAAAAAGTGGTTGGGCGTTTCTGCCAATACGGGTATTGAATTTTCAGGAGGGAGTAAATTAGTGGTAGCACCGGTTTACGGAAGCGTTTTGTTTATTCCGCAATTATGGGAAGATACTAATATATGCCTGCAATATGGTTATGGCTATGCATTTGCATTAGGCCGTGGCGATTTAGGCGGAACGTATCAAAAATACCGTATAGGTGCTATAAAGGATAATGAAGTATCTTTGTATGTGGAAGCCAACCTGTATGCTTTTCCGTTACACGAGTATGATCGCACCGGGACAATATGCGTAGGTGTAGCTTTCCTTGATTTTTTATAAGATGAAATACATACTTATTTTTCTGTTAGGCATAAACTCTGCCTTTTCACAAAGCAAGATCGACCTTAAAGACGGCGATCTTATTTTTCAGGATATGGACTGTGGTCCGCTTTGCGATGCCATTGAGGCCGTAACCGAGGGCCACAACAATGCCGATTACAGCCACATGGGGCTGGTGTACCACCGCAACGACACCCTTTACATTATAGAGGCCGCAGGAAGCGCCGTACGCCTAAGCACGCTGGAAAAATTTAGCAAAAATACCAGTAAGCCTATGCTGGTAGGCCGGCTTAAAAAGAAGTACCAAAAGCTCATACCCACCGCTATAGCTTTTTCGCTAAAGCAAATGGGCGTACCCTATGATGATGAATATGTTTATGATAACGGCAGCTACTACTGTTCCGAACTTATTTATGATGCTTTTAAAGAGGCCAACAACGGCAAACCGTTCTTTACCCTTTACCCAATGACCTATAAAGAGCCTGGCACCAATGCGTTCTTCCCTGCATGGGTAGACTATTATAAAACCATCAATAAACCCATACCTGAGGGACTGCCCGGCTGTAATCCCGGCGGCATCTCAATTAGCGATAAAATTGATGTTTTAGGGAATTTGTAGTAAATGGAACGCGGATGACGCGGATGCTTCGCAATTGCGGATTTACACAGATTTTTACCAATTTGAGTAAGCTCAGGAGCCTGTCATTGCGAGCGAAATGCAATGGAGCGCGGCAATCTCACTCGGGGAGCACGCAATAAATTATCGAGATCCCTCCTTCGTCAGAATGACATGCTTGCTTCCATAAAATGCCACAAAAAAAGCAGCCCTAAAGCTGCTTTAAATAATATCGTATAAAATAAAGATTACAGGTTTCCGCCTTTTTTAGCATCGGCAGAGCAGCATCCTGCTTTTTTCTCTGTCTTGGCATCGGCTGAGCAGCAAGACGATTTTGTTGCTTTTTTGCTTTTAACAGTAGCTTCTTTTTTAGCTGTTTTAGCTTTTTCCTTTTCCTGTTCAACAGAGTAAAATGCCTTATCACCCGATGATTTTACATCAGACACCTTATAAACACCACCGGCAATTTTTTCAACCGTCTGTACAAAGCTTTCGGCAGTTTGTTTGGCAGGGTCAAACGATACGGTAGCCGTTTTGCTGTCAAAGTCAACTTTAGCATCATCAACGCCCTCCATATGGGCAAGCTTATCCTGAATGGTAGCCGCACAACCCATTGGGCAGGTCATACCGTCAATTTTAAAGGTAGCCGTTTCAAGGTTGGCAGCCGTTTCTTTTTTCTGAGTACTATCGGTTACAATTTCTTCTTTAGGCGTTTCAAGGTTGCCGTCTTTAGAGGTATCCTTACAGCTTGCAAACAACACAGCAGCAAGGGCTATTAACGAAAGTTTCTTAGCAAATTTCATATATCGCAGGTATTAGTTTATTACTTGGTTTAAAACAGGTTACAAATTTAGGCAAAAACGTGTTGCGATGACGAGTCCCCAATCATAAAATTATTTAGCTTTTTAGCACTAACGTTATAATAAACGGTAGTGTACATGTATTTAATTATACAACTCCACCCACTTTGTAATCTCATCAAGCACTTTCTTTTCGCTATCGGGTTGGTTCATGCCGCAGTCGTGGCCTTTGCCCTTCATGGTTACAAATTTAGATTTCACACCTTTTTTCTGAAGTTGCTCATACAAAAATACCGACTGCGAGTACGGTACCAAATCATCGGCATCGCCATGAAATAAAAGGGTTGGAATGGCTTTTATGTGCGAGTATGGACTCACAACGGTAAACTCGGTGCCCAATTTTTGTCCGGGAATATATTTGGCATCGGCCAGCAACTCAACATTGTGTACCAATTGGTGTTTATTAAACTCATTAATGTCATTAGGATTGTCAAGGCGTGAAGGCGCACATAAAGCAGTGATGGACTTTATGGTTTTAGAGGTGGTGTAACCATACAGTAACGACAGGTGTGCCCCGGCACTTATACCCGCCATGTGATAGCCTTTAGGGCTGTAGTGGTACTGTGCTGACTGTTTCTCTACATACGTTATGGCATCGTCTATATCGCGCAGCAGGTTTTTAGCACTAACCGAATCATTAACATACCTGTAATCAACATTTGCCACCACAAAACCACGGTCGCGCAGGTCTTTAGATGTTTTATCGGTATATTCGTTACCGCCCATCACCCAGGCACCGCCGTGCAGCATAATGATAACAGGGGTCTTTTCGGTATAGGTTTTAGGCAGGTACAAGTCGAGCGTATTCTGCTTTCCTGACCCGTATTTTAAATGCATCAGGTCTTCAGGCCCTGTTTGCGTTTGGGCATTGCAGGAAACTAAAAAGAAAAAACAAGAAACAAGCGAGAGGATGTTTTGCATTATAAATATTTTTGAAACACCTAAGATACGGCTGTTTGCCAATGTACACAAGCAATTCAGCACAAGTAAGGACGAAAGAGTGAAGCTCAGGGCGGCCTCATCTTTTTGCGTTAAGCAAATTATGAGAGAAGGCGTCAAGAATCATTTGCTTGTTTGAAGCGAAGCAAGTTCAAATGATTTAGCCTTCTTGAAATAATTTGTAGCTAAAAAAGATGTAGCCTTGATTTTTTGTTTCTTTTGCAGCAAGGCAAAAGAAAAGAAGTTAATTACCTTTGCCGATAATGATTCAACCCGAAAAACACCCTATTTACAACCTCCAGTTCGGACTGCTGTGCCTCAGCTCGCTGCTATTCTCAGCCAGTTTTAATATGCTGATACCCGAACTCCCTGCCTACCTGAGCAGCCTTGGCGGCGCCGAATATAAGGGACTCATCATCGCGTTATTTACCGTTACAGCAGGCATATCACGTCCTTTTAGTGGTCGGCTTACCGATACCCTTGGCCGCGTGCCGGTAATGGCGGTTGGCTCCATAGTATGCTTTGTGTGTGGCTTTTTATACCCTCTACTGGCAACTGTAAGCGGATTTTTGTTCTTGAGGTTACTACACGGATTTTCAACCGGGTTTAAGCCCACGGCAACCGCCGCATACGTTGCCGATATTGCCCCTAAAGAACGCTGGGGCGAGGCACTGGGCATTCACGGGCTGTGTTTTAGCACCGGTATGGCCATTGGGCCTGCCATAGGCGGGTACATTACGCTGCATTTTTCTATCAACGTGCTGTTTTACATATCGTCGGCTTTTGCACTGCTGTCTATCGTTATCCTCATGAACATGAAGGAAACCCTGGCCGTAAAGCAAAAGTTCAGCCTGTCGCTCCTTAAGCTTTCGCGCCGCGACATTATAGCACCCGAAGTGCTGCCCGCCGCCATTGTTATAATTATGACTTACATTGGTTATGGCGCAATACTGACGTTGATCCCTGACCAGTCTGCCCACCTTGGCATTGCCAACAAAGGGCTGTTCTTTATGGTTTTTACAATTGCATCGCTCCTAATCAGGTTTGTGGCCGGTAAGGCATCCGACCGTTATGGCCGGACCAAAGTAATTAAAACAGGGTTGGTAATATTGGTAATTTCACTTATAATTATTGGCATGGCCGATAGCTTTATACTGCTTATAACCGGGGCTGCCATATACGGTATTGCACAGGGTGTACTGTCGCCCGCGCTTAATGCCTGGACGGTAGATATGAGCCTGCCCAACCATCGTGGCAAGGCTATGGCCACCATGTATATTGCGCTCGAAGCCGGTATTGGCCTTGGCGCGCTCTTTGCCGGATGGTACTACCAGGATGTTTTAGGGCGAATACCGTTAGTTATGTATGTATCTGCCGCAATAACACTTGGCGCTTTTGCCTATATGTTTTTAAGGGAAAGACAGCGCGCCTAAAATGCCCTTTGCATTTATGGCGCATAAATAGTATGTTTACCACTGCAACGGCAACCCCCTTTAGTAATGCTTTTTAACTCAATAGGCTTCGCGCTTTTTTTACCGGTAGTGTTTTTACTGCACTGGTTTGTGGCGGGTAAAACCGTAAAGGGTAAAAACCTACTATTGCTGGTGGCAAGCTACTTTTTTTATGCCAACTGGGACTGGCGCTTTCTTTTCCTGCTCCTGTTCTCTACCGCTTTAGATTATTTTTCGGCCCTTAAAATTGAATCGGAGAACAGCCAGCGCGCTAAAAAAACATGGCTTTGGATTAGCATTGGTATCAACCTCGGGCTGCTGGGTGTATTTAAATACTACAACTTTTTTGCGCTCTCGTTACAGGATGCTTTAGCCACAGCCGGGTTAAGTGTGAGTCCGCTGTTGTTAAAAATAATCCTTCCGGTAGGTATATCGTTTTATACCTTTCACGGATTATCCTATATCATCGACACCTATCAGGGCAAGATAAAAGCCGAACGAAACTTTACAACCTATGCGATATTTGTGAGCTTTTTTCCGCTGCTTGTGGCAGGGCCTATTGAGCGCGCCACCCACCTGTTACCACAGCTACAAACCAAACGCACATTTAATTACAGCAACGCCATAAACGGGCTGCGGCAAATTTTATGGGGGCTATTTAAAAAGGTGATTATTGCCGATAATTGTGCCGAACTGGCTAACGTAACGTTTAACAGCCACCTGCACCTCAGCGGCAGTTCGCTGGCAATGGGGGCGGTATTTTTTGCCTTCCAGATCTATGGCGATTTTTCAGGGTATTCAGATATTGCCATTGGTACGGCGCGGCTGTTTGGTATCAACCTCATCCGCAATTTCTCGTTCCCCTACTTTTCGCGCAACATTGCCGAATTTTGGAGGCGTTGGCACATATCGTTAACCACATGGTTTAGGGATTACGTTTACATACCCCTCGGCGGAAGCCAAAACGGCCGCTTTGCCGCCATCCGCAATACGTTTGTTATTTTTATCATCAGTGGTTTTTGGC
>Ga0265780_10006856_pt1 | contig 14076 bp, 9 predicted proteins | sample P1T30metagenome_FD_192432 | JGI IMG/M metagenome (GOLD analysis project Ga0265780, IMG submission 192432) | Plant litter microbial communities from East Loma Ridge, Irvine, California - P1 T30 | ecosystem: Environmental > Terrestrial > Plant litter > Unclassified | place: USA: California... | reverse complement strand
TCGTTATGAAAGAAGCAAAATATAAGACAACTACCAACTCGATCCTTAGATCATATTTAACGCAGTAAAACCTATACTAGAAGCAGGCTCTATTTTGCAATAAATGTTGATTTGATTGTGGTGTTTTCGTAAATTTGAATCGTAAGTACTTCTTAAAAATACTTAATGTAACGCAATTAGGATGGTGGCTATTTAGGTGGCTATATGATTTTTGCGGATTCAAATAACTGAAATTCAAAACTTTATATGAGTGGTTCGAGTCCCGTCCATTCCGCTAAAAAGGTGACAAAACCTATCTAAAGCGCTTAAATCAATGATTTAGGCGCTTTTTTTATGCCATAACCTCTATAACCATTGACTTTCTCCATAGCTTAATTCAAATGTGTTGATCATCATATTGAGCAAACGGTGGTAGTTAAAGATATATGCTCTTGTAATTTTCATTTGATAACTTTTTTACAGCTTATGTAGAATGACAACTCTATAAGAATTAAGGAAAGTTATAACATCATCCCCACGATAGTTAAGATAACCGAGATGCTCAAAACCGCCGGCAATATGTATAAAATATACAGCAGTAAAAACTGTGCAGCTATGCTCTGTAACTAATAGCGCGGTTGTTGAACCGTGATTTTATACCTGTTATTTTAAGTGTTTATTTATATCGGTTAAGAAATTTGCATCCGTTACTATGAAATTAATCCTTTACTTCTCCACAATGGTGGCAGTCGTGTCCGGCTGATGGAATGATGACACTACCTATCTTTCTTTGTACATCAGGGTTGGATCCCGTATTTAATAATGCTTTAAACTATTCGTCTATCCTAACAAGGCTGCCCTTCGGAATAAATCCTGCTGTTTCTTTCCCTGCCTTATTGGTAAAATAAACATATAGCCAATTTTGCTCGCTGGCACCAATCCGGTCTATATTGAGCCTTACCTTATCTCCTTTTAATACATAAGCTTTAAGCTTGCTGCCCGTATCCGGTGTTTTGTGAAAGTACGCTCTCGGTACATCAACCACGTATTGGCCGGCTATGGCATCCGTTATTTTAATGTACGTCCCGCTAAACTCGTCGGTGAGATGGTCGGTACTACAGTGAGTAAACAATGCTTTAATTTTATCCTGAACTATGCTTAAAGTCACTTTACAGCCTGGTTCATTTTCCACGCTATGAAGCACTGCACTATTATTTTTCAATGTACCTTCTCCTGTGTAAGAGCCGGTTTGGCCGTTAGGGGCATTCCACCAGGCAAAAATTTCGGCCTTTACCTGGTTGCCGGTTTTTTGAAACGATATAATACCATACCCGCCTTTGTTAACTTTTTTCTCATATGTGCCATTTTGTGCATATCCTTTGGCACATGAACATAGCATAAGAAATACCCAGGCCATCCATTTATGTGAATTAGCGCTATGGCCTGTAAATAATGATTTCATAGGAGATAGTAATTGTATTTAAACAACGCAAAAATCCAATTGTTGGCGTACCTTTAAATGTTGCCAAAGCCTGGTCCTTTCCGCTGTGGCAGGTCAGCCATTTTACACCAACTAAATCAGCACCAATATTTAATTTGAGTCTATTCGGTAATATTCAAAAAACAGCCCATTACTAACAAGCAATGGGCTGTTTTGATCAAAGCTGTATTTTGTTAACGGGTCACTTTTGTAAAATCAACATATTGTTGTTTCCCTACAACAGAGCGTCGCAGGTTAATTTTATAAGCACTCTTTCCGCTCCCGGCAGATGATTCTATGTGCTGAATTTTAACGGTAGGCAATGCAAGCGTACTTTTCATTAACATTTCGGTTGCTACCCTGCCATCCATTTGCTGTGGTACTTTTAAATGTTGCAGGTAAAGCACCGTTGGGGTAATATCGGTATTAGAAGTGGGGATTTCGCTTACATAACCTTTCTTAAAATCGGGGCCCGATACTATAAAAGGAATGTGTATTTCATAAGGGCTTGTGCCGCCATGGCCGGCTACGCCCTTGCTATCATCCATACCGGCATAACCGAAGGTATTTTTATTATCGTTCCAGTTTGGCGATACCACAATATCTGCCGCCCTCTGCGGATGATCCCAGTGTATGGCTTCAAAAGATAGGGTACCCGCTACAGCACCTTTCAAATCTCCCGACTTTGCCCCCTTGGTAAATATAGCACCTACCCAGGGCTGAGCCTGCAACAGGGCCACAATCTGTTTAATTTTATCAGCATCGTGCTTTTTAACGTAGATGGCATTTTCGGATATGACCACGTCGGTAGCCGGTGTGGCCGCTTTTAAGCCATTGCTGATAAGCAATCCGGCTATGTCATGATTGCCAGTGTGCGTAATAAAGCCATGATCGGTAGAAATAAGCACATTGATTTGGCTAAGAAGGCCTTTCTCCTGCATAGCTTTAATAATGCGCCCAAATTGTGCATCAACCGTTTTAATGGAAGCCATAGTAACATCTGAGCCAATACCTGTGCTGTGTGCTGCACCATCGGGGTCCGACAGCCATATAGCGCTTACATCAGGCCCATCGGCAGCTAATCCATAACGAATTAGTGCATCCGTTACCCATTGATGCTTGGCTGCATTATCTAATTTGTTGCTTGCCGGTATAGGGCCAACTTCGCTAATAATGCGCTGTTTCATGCTTTCGGGCAAAATCATATCAGGGTTAACAATGCCGCCGCCACTAACGGTGTGGTTTTGCAGTAAAGCCTGCCCGGTAGAACCCGAACTAAACACCATCATCTTTTTCCCGGCGGCTTGCAGTACCTCGCCTAAAGAGATGGTGGTTAACAAATGCCCGTTGGTAGCCTTATCTATTTTTTGAAGGTTAATGGCATCCCCGGTGTCCATGCCCTTTAACGAGTCTACCTCCGGAAAATACACCGTGTTGCCCATTAAGCCGGTTTTAGCCGGGTAACTTCCTGTTGAGTAAGCGGAGGAATTAACCCGTGTTACGGTAGGGAATACGCTGTGGTGTTGATTGCCATACGCCCCCTGCTGCTTAAAAGCATACAGGTTGGGCATGTTTTGGGCGGTAATATAATCGGGACGCAAACCATCAAAAAAAACGATGAGGGTTTTATGTACCTGGCCAGTAGCCTTTACCTTTTCAGGTTTTTGTGCATAGCATACCGGCACAGCCATAGCCAGCAGCATTAAAGTTATTTTAAATTTCATGTGTTTTAATAATGTAGTTATGATTTAATAAACCGGCTTGACAGGTTTAATACCCAACCTTTTCGCTTCGGTAACAAAGTGTGGCAAATCATTAGTTAGTATAAAATCGACACCACTTTTAAATAAGTCTTCAAGCATTTCCGGTTTTTGGGCTTCGAAATAATTAATGCGGATATGGTTCTTTTTCAGTAATGCTATTTGCTCCGTACGGTCTTCGCCCGGTTTTAAAACCAATAATTGAATAAAATTTGCCTTGTTTTTGATGGTTGCTGCCACATACCGGGGTACATCGGCACGGTACCGGCTATCGGCATTGCAAATTAATATGCCCGGGCAGGCTGCTCTTGCACCTTGTGCGGCATCTTCCTCGCAGGTTAAAAAAGCCTGGTGCATTCTGTTTACTTTTTGAATAACCAAAGCTACCGCAGCACCCAACTTAGCGCCACCCTTTAAGTGGCAGTTAAGCCAAACATTCCTGGGCATCAGGGCCAGTGTTTCATCCAGGGTGGGCACCTGTGCTCCGGCAAATTCCTGCCCCTTCTTGCTGCCGGCATCCAGTTTACGTACTTCGTTCAGGGTCATATCGGCTACGGCACCGCTGCCGGTGGTGGTACGGTCAACCGTACCGTCGTGCATAATTACCAGCGCACTATCTTTCGTAAATTGTATATCAAACTCAATCATTTGCGCACCATATTTAATGGCCTCCTTAAACCCTGCAATCGTGTTTTCGGGGGTGCTTTCAAAGCCACCGCGGTGAGCGCATAAACCACGCTGGGGCATTGTAATTTTATCCTGTTGTGCAAATGCAGCCGACATCATTGTGATTGATATAATGCAGGCTGCCAGTGCTTTATTTATTATTGTACTCATTTTTTATATTTTAATTTTATTTGTCCCACCAAACTTTCACATTACTGTTATCGCCACCCATTACGGTTACGGCTTTGGCCAGGTTGTCGGGATTTAATGATTGCAGGTATACCGGGTACGGGCATCGGGATGGAAACAGGTTACCGTCGGGTATGCCTGCACCTCTTGGCAGTACCGGATAACCGGTACGCCTTTTTTCAAACCACGATTGATAGTCTACAAAGTAAAAGGCATAATATTTTTGCAGCATAATTTGCTGTAGCTGGGCATCTATGCCGGCACCTGAGTTGTAAGCTACACCTGCCTTTTGCAAGTAACCTGCGGGCAAAGCCACTCCCCATTGTGCCATAGATGCCGTGATGCCGTTTTCATAATGTTTTTGCGGCGGGTTTCCGGTAGCAAATCCTTTGAGGGCTAATTCGGCCTTAATAAATTCTACTTCGGCATAGGTCATCATAATGCCTAATTGAGGCAGCGTTTTCAACCCATCGCTATAGCTCGAATTTTTATCAACTACATATTCGGTACTTGAAGGGTACCCGCTATCAATACCCTGGTATACATTAGCACCGTTTACGGCTACTTGCGTTGCCCAAACTGCCCTGCGGGGGTCTTCATCAGTATTCATTTTGTTGATGAAGAACTTGGTATAATAATCGCCCTGGCGCCAATCGCTTAAACGTGCATTGTAGTATGGGTTGAAAAATGGAAACGTACCCGGAAACCTGAATATGGCATCGTCGGCAGTACTGGTAAATACCGGGTTTTTAACCGGATCGGCCAGTATGGCGTTGATCTCGCTGTTTACATCAATCTCTCCGCTTCGTTTCGAAATCCGGAGCAGCAGGCGCAAACGCAACGAATTGCAAAACTTTTTCCAGCGGTTAATACCCTCATTGGTGCTGCCTGTTAAAGTATTGGCATTGTACAGAAAATCGCCGCCGTAGGTAAGAGCCTTGGTATTGTTAAGCAAGGTATTAGCGGTAGCCAGATCTTTTAATATTTGCGGGTAAATATCTTTTTGCTGATCAAAGGCCGGCTTTAAAACACCCGTTGATGCCTGTGTTGATTGCGAGTAAGGCAAATCGCCAAAGGCATCGGTAAGGATGGAATAGGCCCACGATTTGTAAATGAGCGATATAGCCATGTAATTGCTCTCGTTCAACTTAGAGGCAATATTATACATATCCTGCACATCGGTTAAGGAAGTGTAAAAGCCGGTCCACAAAAAGTCATTACTGCTGGGGGTAATCACATAACGGTGAATACCGCCGTTAACGCTGCTCCGCGGCGCAGTTACCTGCATTAGTTCGTGCGTAAAGCGGCGCGATCCGTCAATGCTGCGGGTTACAAACTTGTACTGCATTTGTCCCAGCATTACACCGGGGGTAACTTCTTTAGGCCGGTTAGGGTCTGTGTTCAGTTCTTCAAAGTTTTTGGTACAGGAAACCAGCAAAGCGGTTGTTACCAGTAATAAGGCAGCAACTTTAGGTATTATAGTAAACTTCATAACTGTTTTATTAAAGTTTGAGTGTTAAGTTTAAGCCAAAGGTTCTTTCGGTTGGAAACTGGGTAAGCTCTACACCAGGGGTGATGGTGCCATTGTTTAAATTGGCAGCCTCGGGGTCAAATGCCGGGAAGTTGGTGATGATAAGGAGGTTGCGGCCATATACACCCAACATTACTTGTTTCAGGTGCAGTTTGGTGATCATTTTGGCAGGCAGGCTAAAATCTATGCGGGCCTCACGCAGTTTAATGAAAGAGGCATCGTAAATGTTAACCTCGGCATTGGTGATCTTATAATACTCATCATAGTATTTACTGGCCGGCACGTTAACGGTATTAGGTTTGTAGCTGCCATCGGGCTGTAAAACCACGCCATCGCCCACAATACCGCCATCGCGGCCGGGCAGGGTAACTTTAGTTTTACCCAGTGTGTTTAGTTTATGGCTGGTTTGTGAAAACACACTGCCTCCTTTTTGCCCGTCAATTAAAAAGCTCAGCCTGAAATTTTTGATGGTAAACTCATTCTGAAAGCCCGCTTTCCAATCGGGGAAGGCATTGCCAAAAACTTTAAGGGTGGGATCTAACTCGGCTGGTACACCGGTGCTTGCATAAATAATTTTTCCATCGGGCGAGCGCTGAAAACCGCGCCCATACATATCGCCCATGCGGCCGCCTACACGCGCCTCAATAGATACGTTGGTATCATGGTTGTAAATAACCTGGTTAGTTATGCCCTGGGCAAGCTCACGCACATAGCTGCGGTTGCTCGAAAAATTAACAGTGGTATTCCATTTAAACTGCGGATTGTTAAACGGCTTTCCGGTTAATTGCAGCTCTATACCACGGCTGTTAATCAAACCTGCGTTTAACAGGGCGCTGGAGTAACCCGAAATAGGATCGAGCGGAATGGCCAGGATCTGGTTGCGGCTATTATTGGTATATAAAGCTAAGTCCATACCCAAACGGCTGTTAAAAAAGCGCATATCCAAACCGGTTTCGAAACTTGAGGTAATCTCGGGTTTTAAATTAGCGTTGAACAGCGTAGTTGGGTTGGTAAAACTGTTGCTGTAAATGCGGTCGTAATACTTGGCGGTTTGATAAGGACGGGTATCGTTACCCACCTGCGCCCACGAGAAGCGGAACTTGGCAAACGATACTGCTTTGGGCAGGCTAAAGATATCGCTCAGGATAAAGCTGGAACTTACAGAGGGATAAAAGAAAGAATTGTTGCCGTAAGGCAGCGTGCTCGACCAGTCGTTACGGCCTGTTATATCCAGGTAGGCATAATCACGGTACGATAGCTGACCAAAGGCATACAAACTATGGATAGCCTTCTGGCTCTTGTTGGGATCGGCAACAGCCTGGTCTAAACTGTTAGATATTTGATAGATGCCCGGCTGCGCTAACTGATCGGCATAGATACCTGCAAAATTGTAGGTTTGCTTCATTAAGTTACCACCGCCCGATACCGAGAACTTTACCTTATCCGATACCTTGTCTTTGTAAGATAACAGGAAGTCGGTATTGCTTTCATAATTGAAAACGTTTTGCTCGCGGTAGCTGCCTTTAGGGTACTTGGTCATACTGTAGGGCCGCTGCTGCGAACGAAACTCGTAAGACAAATCTACACCCGAGCGGAGCATAAGCTCCAGTTTGGGGTTGAAAGTATAGTTGGCCATTACATTGCCAATTACACCGTCTTTATTGATCTTGTTAAGCATTTCGTAGGTCTGCAGGTACACATTATCGGGGCCGGGGTTAAAGGGCAGCCGTTGCTGAATGTTTACCTGACCAGGTTGCCAGTACGGTTTAAACCAGTCTATATCCACATTGGGTGTGGTTCCCAATATCATAAAATACATGATGGTTTGGTTATTATAACCCGATAGCGGAAGGTTATCGCTGCGTTTATTGGTGTAGTTGGCCTTGCCTGATATTTTTAATTTATCAGATATTTTTTGGTTGGCCGATAGGGCAACCGAAAGCCTTTCGAAACCAGTATTGGGTACCAGCCAATCGTTTTTTAAATGGGTTACTGATAACCTGCCCGAGCTGTTTTCGGTACCGCCTTCAATAGAAATGTTGTTGGTACGGGTTATGCCGGTGTTGAAAAATTTAGAAATATAATCTTTATGAGCAACCCAGGGCGTACGTTCGGTTGGTTTGCCGTCGGGGGAGTTAGGATTGTATTGAAAATACATCTGGCCGTTAAATTTGGGACCAAACGCTCTGCCCTGTGCAGCAGCGGCAGCCGTGTTAATGCCATCAGGGCTGTCACCGTAAGAATAATACTTATCGGTACGGCCCTCGCCGTATTCAAACTGGTAATCGGGCCATTTCATCACACCGTCAAAGCTTAACGTACCATTATAGGTAATGCCCAAACCCTTATCGGTACGCAGGCCCGATTTGGTGGTGATAATTAAAGCGCCGCCAGCTGCACGGCTGCCGTACAAGGCCGTTGCAGCAGGCCCCTTTAGTACGGTTACCTTCTCAATATCATCGGGGTTAATGTCCGATACATCCGAGCCAAAATCCACCGGACTATCGGCCGCTAAATGCGCCTTATAGCCCGTACCGGTAATGCGGTTACTAACGGGTATACCATCAATAACAATCAGCGCCTGGTTATTATCAAGGTTTAACGATGATTCGCCCCGAAGCGTGATACGCGACGAGCTTACCGGCCCAGAGCCGGTGCTCACAATATTTAAACCGGCCACCTTGCCCGATAATGATGATACCCAGTTATTGGTTTTGGCATCCTCTAAGCTTTTAGCGGTTACATTTTGAGCCGAGTACCCTAACGATTTTTCTTCGCGCTTAATACCCAGGGCTGTAACCAAAACCTCGTTCAACGATTTAGACGCACCCTTCAGGCTGATATTAAGCACGGTGGCTTCGCCTGCCTTTACTTTAATGCTGGGTAAATGCTGGGTTTCAAAAGAAATATAGCTGGCATCCACCGTATAGTTTCCCGGTGCAGCATTTATGGTGTAAACGCCTTCTGCATTACTTACGGTTGCCCTGTTTAGCTCAACAATGCGTACGGTAACACCCGGCAGGGGTTGGCCTGCTTCGTCGGTTACTTTGCCTGTAATCTTACTGTCTTGCGCATTACCAGCCTGGAGGGTGGTTAACACAATGTAGTTTCCCTGGTTATTGTAAGTAATGCCGGCATCTGCCTTTAACCAGCCCAATACTTCTTTAACCGTAGCCTGTTTTTTTCGAACAGCTACCGAACGGCCAAGCCTGCCGTTAACGGTTTCATCATAAGAAACCTGGGCGTATGCCTGTTTTTTAATGATTTCTATAATTTGCTGGCCGGTATATTGGGTTGCTTGCAACTGCAGGTTTTGCTCCAATACCTGTGCCGCAGCAGCAGTTAAGTTGTGTATAGTTAATAGCAGCAGTACCATGCCAAGGCACCGCGAATAAAATTTATTGAGTATGATAAGCCATATTGATGGTTTCATTGTTACTTTTGATTGGTTATAGGGTTGCCGCCCTGTAATTAAAAAATCGACTTTAGTGCTGAGTTCCTCAGCCGGTTAGAGTGCCGCCCTGTTAACGCAGGGCGGTTTTTAGTTTCAGTAAACTTTATTCATGTCCTCCTCCTTGGTTAATAAATATGAATGATGTTGTTAGCCGCCTTGTACTTAAAGCCCCCGGTGGCCGACAAGATGTCAAGCACCTGCCGGGCCGACTGGCCTTTGAAACTTGCGGTGATGTTCTTATTAAGTAGTTGTTGGTTTTGCACCCGGATAGTGATATGGTACCATTGTTCGAGCTGCCGGCATATATCTTTGAAATTGGTTTGATCAAACGTTAGCTGTCCGTTTACCCAGCCCAGCAACTGACTGGCTTGTACCTCTTCCATCACATACCGGCCCGTGGCGTGATGATAGGTTAACATTTCGCCCGGGTGCAGCACGGCCAGCGTTTGGGTTCTGCTGCTTACGCGTATCCGGCCCGTGCGTAACATGACCGATGCCTTATCTGACTCATTGCCTGTATTAACCTCAAACGAGGTACCCAGCACACGGGTGGTTAGGTGGGCGGTAATTACCTCAAACGGCTTGTTTTTGTTGTGGGCTACCTCTAAGTAAGCCCTGCCGCTTAAAAAAACTTTCCGGCTACTGGCATTGAAATTATTGGGTATATCGATAACAGTTCCGGGAAATAAGGATAAATGGCTGCTATCGGGCAAAGTAATACGATCTATTTTACCATAACCGGCCTCAATGCGCCGGTAAACCACGGCCGTTTGCCTCAACCTGGCCACTTTACCAATATTGAAAATAAGGGCAGCCGCTAAAATGAACACCGTAACTGCCGCGGCGTAAGCCCACCAGGGGTTGCTTTTATAAATAGGTACAACCCCGGCTTTAGCACGAAGGCCTTCAAATGCTGCCCAGGCTTTATCTTGCTGTGCCGGGTTAAGCACCAAATCGGCATCCTCTAAAGAAGCCATAGCTTCTTTTAAGCATAGCTCTACATAGGCCGTATCCGCCTCCATAGCCAGGTAAGCTTCTATAGCCTCCTGCTCCTCGGGCATACTGCTGCCCATAAAATAATCAATAAGTGCTTTTTTGGCGGGTTTGTTCATCCTTTTTGGTGCTCTGTAAGTAAGAAGACCAAAATGTGGGGGATGTACTATGGCTGCAGAAAACTTGATATGGAGTTAACACCGGCTTAATGGCAGGCTGGAAAAATGGAATTATCGCTTCAAGAAAGCGGCTAATACAAGCAGCGGCAATATATCCGAGTATTCGTGCAGCTCGCTTTTTAACAGTTTAAGGGCTGAGGCTATTTGGTTGCGTACCGTGTTAACCGAAATGTTTTGCAGCTTACTGATCTGCTCGTAACTGTAACCATGCTCACGGCTTAGCAAAAATATTTCGAGCCGTTTGGGGGGTATTTTTGATAGCGCTTCTTCGTACCGGAACTGTAGCTCTTTAAGGTTAAAATGGCTATCCATACTTGTATGGTGGCTGCGTTCTTCAACACCGTCAAGCGTTTGGGTTTGGAGTACTTTTTTACGCGCCATACGGCTAATTTCCTGGCGCAACATGCCATACAGGTAATCTTCCAGGTTAAGCACCTGTTGAATATGGGTTTTATGCTGGTATATCTTGAAGAGCACGTTCATGGCCAGTTCTTCACACTCTTCGCTGTTCTTGCGTATCCGGTATCCGGCCGCTAATAGCCTGGGATAATAATAATCAAACACACTCTTGTAAGCGCGTTCATCCCCTTTTAACCATTGGGTGGTGTGTATCTCAACTTCGTGTGACATCATCATCACAAAAATACATGGGCACAGTAGCAATTACCTCAATTTTACATTAAGTGTTTATTAAGTTTAGCCTGATTATACGGTATCAATAAGCATTAAAAAGGTGTTACACCAAAGTCTTATAAGGAGTGTAAACATTCCTTTCTTATTTGCCTGGTTTTTTTATTACTGGCCACTACTGTAACTATTAACCTGTTATAATAATACCGTATCGGCAACCAAATTTATCTTATACCTGCTCACCCCCCAAAAATTTGTTATTTTACGGCACCCGTAGCGAACACTAAATACATTTGACTGTTACGGGTTTTGAATATGCTGATCAAGAAACGAATTTCGATATTATACTTTTTACGTACCGTAAAGTGGGATATTTTGGCCATTGTGCTGTATGCTTTTATTGCCGGTACTTTTGACCATTACGGTATTTTGAGCCAGGTGTCTATCCCGCTGGCGCTTACTTCTTTTGTGGGTACTATCTTGTCGCTGTTGCTCGCCTTTCGTACCTCGCAGTCGTACGAGCGGTGGTGGGAGGCCCGGTTAGTTTGGGGTGCCATAGTGAACGACAGCCGCACGCTGGTACGCCAGGTTAAGCTGTTTATGCCCCGCACCGCCGAAGGGTTGGTAGTGGCTAAAGATTTTGCTCGTCGTCAGGGCGTATGGTGTTTTGCGCTGGCCGAATCGCTGCGTAAGTGCGACCACAGCACCAAGGTAAGGGACTATTTCACTCAAGCGGGTACCGATAGCGGCAACAAGCCCAACATGATTATTAACCACCATGCCGATGCCCTGGCTGCCGCCGCTGAACAGTTTACGCTCGACCCCAATAAACAGGTGCAAATTGATGCCACGCTGGCCCGTCTGTGCGATTCGATGGGAAAATGCGAACGGATCAAGAATACGGTTTTCCCGAGAGCCTACAGCGTGTTGATCCACTTTTTGATTTATGTGCTCATGACCATATTGCCCTTTGGGTTAGAAGACCAGAGTAAATTGGTGGAGATATCGCTCACTATTGTAATTCCAACCCTGTTCATCTTTATTGAACAAACTGCCATATTGATGCAGGATCCGTTTGAGAACCGCCCCACCGATACGCCAATGACGCACCTGTCTAAAACCATAGAAAATACACTGCTGGAAATAGTAAACGAACCACCGGCAAACAAGATAGAGCCGCCGGTTTCCTACTACATCATGTAAAAGCAAAAAGGTAACCTTCAATTAAAGGCTACCTTTTTTTAAATTATAATCAGCTGTTAAATGGGAAACCGGCTACCAGCCGCCCCCACCGCCACCGCCGCCCCCACCGCCCGACGAACCGCCACCGCTGCTGCCACTGCTCCAACTCGAACTTCCGGATGAACCGGACGACGAGCCCGAAGAGGTGTCTTTAGGCGCTGGCGATACGCTCACTGCGCTATAAAAAGAACTGTTCATACCTGAGGCAAAGGTGTGGTAAGGCACATCACGGCCACTATACCAATCAGGTTCGTAATCGCTTTCGCGGAGTATTTCTTCAAATTTTTGTCCCCAGGCATTTTCCAGGTCTAAAGCTATGGCGTAAGGTAAAAACTTCTCGAACACCTGCGGGGTAAGCTCGGGCGGATTAAGCAGATTGAGGCGATGCTCTTCGGCGGTGCTCATATAAAGCTTAAAGCCTTCTATCTGGCTTTGAATTTGAATACCCGCGGGCGTAAAGGCCGTAATGGTGCGGATGAAAACCATGTACATGGCCGCCATTATTACCAGCACGGCAATACTTACCCACGAGGCCGACTTGAGGATAACAATAGCTACAATAAGCGGCATGGCCGTAGCCAGCAAGCCAATAAATACCATGATAAAACCCGCCCCAATGGCCGACTTTTTAAACTTCTTTACCCCGCCTATCAGCAAACCTATCCCTATGGCAATAAAGGGCAGCATCAGGAAAAAGGCTATATAATGAGGATCGCCCACGATGATGAAGTAGGCAACCAGCCCCACTACGCTGAGTACGCTGGTCCATATGGCAACGCTGAGGTTCTTTTTATAGTAGTCCGAAATTTTTACCTGCTTCTTAATGCTTTTTTCAAAGGCCTGTCGGGCGTTAAAAAAAGTGTCGGCATTGGTTTCGGTGGTTTTGATAGAATCGCGCTTACCCAGCAGTTTATCAAACAATACCTGCTCCTCCACAGCAAGCTTGCCCGTATCGGCACTCAATTTATCAAACTGGTAGGCCTTACGTTCCTCCTCGGGCGATGTTATTTTAACAGCCCGCTTCACCCCCATATTGATCAGGGCAGCAGCCGTGGCCTTATCGTCGTAATATTTCTTATAAAAGTAGCGCAGCACCGCGGGCGACCAATCCATCGGCACATGAAACGTAGGTACCAACAGGGGCATTTCGGGGTCGCGGCCATACTTGCGCCACAGCAGGTAATACAGCCCGCCAAAAAATACAATTAAGGCAAGCCCATATGTCATACTGCTGTATTCATTCCACAAACGCTCGCCCATGCTGGGGCGTTTTATGATAAAGGGCGTAAAAGCGGCTGCAACCGTAAAACTCTCGCCCGGTTGCAGGCGGCCATTGGTGGTAAACGTAACCGACTGATCATCATTAACCACATGGCTGCACGCCTGGCTTTTGGAACCCGCCGGGCCTGTATAGCATGAGGTATTGCCCAATTGTGCCCCTGCCGGGAAGTGTATAGTGGCCGAAGCCTTTTCTATTTCAAAACCCCACTGGTTGCCGGTTACGTTCCAGTAAAGCTCATCGTAAGTATCAAAAAAGCCTACGTGGCCGCGGCTACGGTAAGTAATATCGTAAGTGTAAGTGCCGGGTTCGAGCGTGGTAGAACCGCTGCCTATGTATATTTTACGGTTGTCGCCATCAACCTCGGCCTTGTACTCTTCGGGCTGGCCATTTTTTTCTATGGCTACTATTTCAAAGTCTACCTTTTTGTGGCTACCATAAATATCGGCCCGGTACAGCGGGATAAAGCGCAGCAGGCCGTGCAAAATTTTAGTACCATTGGCGTACACTTTAATATGTTCGGTCACGGTGACCAGTCCGCTGCTGTCTATCCGTATGTCCGAGTCAAAGTTAATAATGCGCTCGGTGGTTTGCGGCTCTTCGCCTACCACCCATTGCCGCATATTGCCGGGGGTATTGCCTTTTTCCTGTGCAGCAGCACTCAAACTCACTATGCTGCATAGTAGCCATAAAA
>Ga0265780_10006855_pt1 | contig 14076 bp, 18 predicted proteins | sample P1T30metagenome_FD_192432 | JGI IMG/M metagenome (GOLD analysis project Ga0265780, IMG submission 192432) | Plant litter microbial communities from East Loma Ridge, Irvine, California - P1 T30 | ecosystem: Environmental > Terrestrial > Plant litter > Unclassified | place: USA: California... | reverse complement strand
TATGAATCGTCAGGTGGAGAGGGTGTTACTGCTTATGTTATCGATACTGGAATCAATGTTGATCATGTTGAATTTGAAGGAAGGGCCAAATGGGGTAAAACTATGCCCAAGAATGATGTTGATAAGGATGGAAATGGACATGGAACTCATTGTGCTGGTACTATTGCTTCCAAGAAGTATGGTGTAGCCAAGAAAGCTCAACTAGTCGCTGTTAAAGTATTGGGAAGTAATGGATCCGGATCCATGTCGGATGTCGTTGATGGTGTCTTGTGAGTTTTTCCTTTACATCTTCCCTCCATATCTTTTTACATCTTCGATCCGAAGAGTCTCTTGATCAACTCGCCGATTATTCCCTCGTCGTAGTGTGAGATGGAGCTGATCGTAGGTGGGCGGCAGACCAAGCATCCAAGGCTCAGGCCGAGGCTGACAAGGAATTCGCCGCTACTGGTAAAACCAAGCACAAGGGATCCGTCGCCAACATGTCTCTTGGAGGTGGAAAGGCTCAGGCTCTAGACGATGCTGTCAATGCCGCCGTCGAGGCCGGTTTGCACTTTGCCGTCGCTGCTGGAAAGTGAGTCCTTTCTCATCGGCTTACCTCACGACATTATGCTGACGACCAGTGACAACAAGGACGCATGCGCATACTCTCCCGCTAGTGCCCAACTTGCCGTTACCGTCGGAGCATCTACTCTAGGAGACGAACGAGCATACTTTTCCAACCACGGTAAATGTGTCGACATTTTCGCTCCTGGACTCAACATCTTGTCTACCTGGACTGGCGGAAATGAGACCTCAAACACCATCTCTGGAACTTCAATGGCTTCACCCCATATCTGTGGTCTACTCGCCTACCTACTTTCCATCGAAGGAACCGAGACTTTCTCCATCCTCACTGGCGAGACCACCGAGGCAGTAGAGTCGACCGTTACTCTCTACGGCAAAGCTCTTTCATTACTACCTAAACTCGCTCAATCTGTCCTTCCCGCTGCTTCTACCCATGAGCAAATCAGGCCAACTCCCAAGAAAGGAGAGGTTACTCCTGCTAAGCTCAAGAAGGCTTTAATCGCCTTGTCTTCCGCTGGAAAGATTACTGAAGGAAAGGCTGGAACTAGTTTACCTGCTGGAACACCTAATTTGTTGGCATTCAACAATGCTACTCAGCCCGCTAAGAAGTAGGTCAGTGAGCGAGTCATGGAGTTGGGGCATGAGCATGGATCTGCATAAGATGCGAGGAGTATTGAGGAAGTGGGAAGTAGGAAGTAGGAAGAAAGGTCAAGTAGTCTGTGGTCAGGAAGTGAATCGTGAAGTGTCATAGTACGGATTTAGGAATCATGTATCGGTGTGCATCAGCCTCTGTCGTTTCAGGTGTTGTCATTATCTAGGTCATAGTCGAGATCAACAGCACGACCAAGATAACAACAGGAATTGCGCAGCACCCCCACTCCCACTCCTATGAATCGCGAAGCCACTGCCGATCCCCATCCAAGCCCCTCTCATCAACTCGAGATCTCGGCACCACTCAATACCCACCCACCTCCCTCTTTGCATGTTCTACTAGTCTCATCTCGTTCCTATGTCCCTGGGGTATGAACCATGAAGCATGACTCTGAGGCGCAAGACCCACGAAGCGTGATGATCCGAATATCAAGGAACTAAGGAGATAACTCGATGGATGAGACATGTAGTACGTGACTGATTTTCTCCGAGACGCTGTTCCCTGAAATTGTAGTTGTTGATCGCATTTTGCGTAAAGTCAAGTCAAGTCTGGTATCTGGGTATAGGTCAACTTTCGATAGTATACATCATCAACAACGACAACTACAACGGATAGTCAGATAAACAAACCAACAAGACAGACCTTCGAATTGACTGGATCAATTTGGATATATCACATTCTTTATCATCTACGTTCTTTACCGTACACCACTTCACGACTTGATCACCTCGATACCTCGTACTCGACACTTCTCTCGTCAACACTCGTCAAATCAATATATCAAGACTCAAGACTCAGAATACTCGAGTCGAGACCGAACGAAACAAATCGAACAAGACACGGCGAATACTTCGATTACGAAACAAGTCTCACACTTCACACGTCAATCCACACATTGACCCCTTGGACCCCTGTCCTATCCTATCTGCCTTACTTTCGGTTCCCGACTCCCGACAACCTCAATTGTTCCCACGCTTTGACCGACATCTTGTCAGAGAAGTTATAGGTACGAGCATATCCAACTACTTATTTATCAACTTGCATGACCTGACTTCTAGATCGGATCACATTCCTTTACACCTCCCTCGAGAACCACCTATTTTACTTCGAATCTCAATCGATTCCTTTATCCCCTTATCCCCGTCTCCAATCTTCAAAATGTCTTCATCAACATGTAAGCCCCCTCCTCCCTCCTCCCCCTTTTCTCCTTCACCAAAGAATTACAAGATACAAGCCCAAGATACAAGAAACTGATACTGATATCAGATTCAACACCACCCCCAAATCGTCGTCCTCCCCTCCGACACTCCAACTCGACTACCTCATACACCACATCATCCTACAATTCCCCAGTTCGTTCATTCTCTCTGCCAACCACCACCACCAGTACGAGCAACTCGCCTAGAAGTACAAGTACAAGTACAAGTCCATCTAGTAGTCGAAGAAGTAGTAGTAGTTGGGATTGTGAGAAAATGAGTGATAATGGGTATAACGAAAAGGAAAAGGAGATGGAGATGGAGAGGGAGATTTATATGGGCGCATTGGTTAGTCCTGGAGGTGGAGATTGGGAAAAGAGTATTGAAGTTCCTTGTATTATCCTTAGTACGTCCATCTCTTCTGACCTCTCCACCGATACCTTCCCTTTCGTATTTCACCATACCTGTTGCCGGGATTCTCGAGATTGAATCGGAATACCAGTCGTTTCTCCTCATCATACCTCCCTTCCTTCCCTAAGTGCCCCCCTACCACCTCCTTTCTTTCCCGCTCTCTACCACGCAACGCCCTTCTATCCCTCTCCCCTTCCCCTTCTCCCCTTCCCTCTCTTCCCTCTCCCCTTCCACTCTCCCCTACCTCGCTACACATCGCCGTCCAGGACTAACAACCAGCCGAACCAGACCATTACCACCGCCTACCAACTCCCCGACCAAAACAAATCCTCCTTTTACCACCCACATCCCTCCCTCTTCCACTCCATTCTTCCCAATCGACTCCAATCCAGAAAACGGGCTGGGCTCTAGTATGCAGAGCTGCACTTGTAGTCTGTGTAGTCGGGCTGGGAGGATGGCATTTATGGGGTGTATTGGGTGGGGGTGAGAGGGAGGGTTTGTAGGTGCGCGGCGCCGCCCGATGGCCGGATACCTAGATGTACTGGGATCCTGGTCGTTGGTCAGAAAATATGGACATTTATTCGATTTCCTTGACAACACTCTTTTACGTTTATATCACGATGCTATGCTATACTTTACGATATCTCTGTTTGGTACCCCAAGACATAACACATCAGGTCCTCCGCAGTCATGCTTCGAGGTCGAGGATACGAAGCCACATTGCCGTGTATGAGCACTTGCCAAGAATTGCGCACATATCCGCCGTGAACAAGAGAGAGAAAGGTCATGAGATTGCAAGATTGTGTGTAACGCCGCTACTTTGGACCGAGAAAGAGATAAAAACGGTGAAGGTGTGAAGTCAATTGCCAGCAATACCTTGCCGTAGTCGCAGCACCGGTCAGACTCTGCATAACAGCTATACACTTCACATATGTTAAAGGCCAAAGAGAGTCCTGAGTTCCGAGATCCTGGTGGTTGCGTCCGAATCACGGAAAGATCTCAAGGCTAGATCGCTGTGGGGTTTCCGAATGCTCGCGTGACACCACGTCAACTGAGGTGTCGAACCGTTGTGCAACACGCATGCCGGCCCTGCGATGGTGTCTGGTCCGATACTTGCTTCAATGGCGATCAAACGCCCATCGACGGTGGTCAGCATGTTGTTGATGTCCTCCCCTGTATCAGGGTCCTTTTCCCACTCCAAGCCTTGCATCACTGATACCGCCGAGTTATCGGTGTTCGCCAAGGTACGGTCTGTGGCAATCATGACGAATTCCCCCTGGGGATCTTTGAGGACACGGTAACCTGGGCAGATCAAGTTGTCATTCAAGGTCATGTGCTCGTGAGGGCATATATCGAGAGGAGCGCACCTATCGTCGTGAAGGGAGCCGTACCAAGCTGGGCCGGCAATGTCCAAAGGCAGATTCGTGTTGGTTTGTGCGGATCCGGGATCCCCGTGACCGTTTGATGCCAGAGCTTCATCGGGACGTAGGGTGGCGACATTGGCGCCACTCTCGTCATCTCGGATGGGTGTCTCAAGCGTCGGAGTTACTTGTTCGTGTTCAGCGGACATGTTACGTGTCTGTGCTGGGATCGTGATGTATTTGAAAGGGACAGGGGATTGTAGCAAGTGTTGGGCTGTCGTACAGTCAGGTATGAAAAATGGGAAGTCGGGGGAAAGACGATAGTCAAGAGAAGAAGGCGGAAGTCTGATATCTCTGATACTGTTGACGCCACCCTAAAGTGATATAGTCCATCAAAAGAGGGTACCGCGGCTGACCCATGTCGTGAAGGAATCATTTGTTGGTCCTACTCTCAAAGGCCGAAGGGAGAAGAGCTCCAATGGTCCACCTCCCTGAAAGAGCGCACTGCCTTGCAAGCCTTTGTGTTGGCCGGTTAGAAGACGCCGAGGGCCTGACACTCTGATACTGTACTTCCTGAAAGGAGGCAGCGCGTCACTGTACCCTCATCTTTATTGCGGACGGAGGTAGCATGCTGCGGACGTCCTCGTGGAGCAGCTCCAGTGGCAGGGAGAGTGGAGCTCGAGGAAAGTACTATTCCATTCATGCTCTAGTGGGAGCAACGGAATGAGTGGCGACGGCGTATGATGGCCTAAAGGTATCGTGGCGGCTCTCGCTGTCTACAGGCTGTCCTAATGCATGATCAACGATCAGCACGGAAAGTCAGTAGGCCTACGGTAGTATATTGACTCGCTGGTGACAACTTGCGAAGGACCTTCGCTGTAACAATGAACGCACAGAATAGTTGAGAAAGTATTAGCAGGAGAAAAGGGTAGGCAGCGCTGCTACATGTAGCTTAAGAGTGACAGTATATGCATGGGAATGAAACATGTTTGCACGAGTGGCTCGAGGAACAATGCATAGAGCTATCAGGAGCCGGCAGGTGACCTGATAGATACAGTGATGGATAGAAGTGAGAATGGAAGTGAAAATGGAAGTGGAAGTAGTGGATTGAATGGGGATCTTGATTGTAAATACAGTAGTGCGAGCCGACAAAGGGAAAGATGGATTCTGTCATGATCCGTACCTAATAACAAGATCAAATCGCTGGTCAGTGGATGTGATATCGAGCCTTATGGACTTCAGCGTTACGGCTTGTTATCCAATGGTTCTGACAGATTCACAAAGCGCCGTGTTCGTCTCCATGGATTTCGCCGTGGTCGTCGAGGTCTTCGGTCAGCGTGTTCTCGCAAGTACCCCAGTCGAATTTGTTGGCGGTCTCAGGGTCAATGCCGTCGGGCATCATACTTCTGGCCTCTGTATCCCCTTCGTCAGAGACCCCGGTGGGGTGAGGTTTGGTGAGCTTGATTCTTTGCCCTCCTGCCCGAAATTCGATCCATTTATCCCATACAGACTTATCGGCCTCAATCGGCTCACTAAGCGGAATCGTCTCTCCATCTTGTTGATTGGGAAGACCCTCTATGTAAGGACATACAATCAGCGTACCTCCATCATTGCCGTTGCGGAACAGGGTGATGCAGCCCTTGGCTGCTTTCCAAGTTGGAGGCAAAGGCCCGTAATCATTGGTCATCCCATAGAAGACTTGACCAGTGATTCGATCGGTCCACTTGGGTCGAGAAGATCGTTGCGTGTTTGACGGTTCCAAAGTCGGAGGTTGATTATCGGTCTGCTGGCTAGCGACCGAGTGGTTTGGAGTGTGGGATTTCTGTTCCATGATGAAGTGTGACGTGGATGTGTTCGTATGTAAGAGGAGGAAAAGAGATATCGTGTTGTGGAAATCGAGTTGTAGGGGAATCTGATTGTGTTACACCTGTATTTATACCCGTCATCCCGTCATGTGGAGCGAGCCACCAGACCGTCAATATATCACCATGGAAGGCAATCAGCTCCACAGTGTGAGAACCCCTGTTGACATGAATGGATTGCCCCCTCTGTTTCCTTTGGCAAATTCCTCTGGTCAAGTAACCTAGCACAGCTTTTGAAGATTGAAGACGGATCCGTTGTTGTGCTCCACTCGCCTGTTGCGGATAGCCCCTGTCACACGATGCCTCTCACCGACCCCGAGTGGAAGATTGTGTCAAGCCTGTTGTGATAGTAGTGATCCTTTGTCGCCAGACGCATACCTTGCTCTCCTTTCGCCCTGTGGAACGTCGTGGACTCCCAAGTCAGTGAAAGAATGCTCGCCAACAATCAGCCAGCCTGGGGATGTAAGTCAACCCCAATAGTAGCTTCCAGTTTTCATATGTCCCCATAAACGATGATCGACATTCTTACATGAAATGATACAATTAATGATGATGTGGTGTCGTCAAGTGTTTCGTAATCGTACAACATTCTTCGTAAACGTATGACTGCCATGCCCTTTCTCTGCACTCTGATTTAGAAGCGCCCGACGCCCTCTATATCATCCCCTGTCCTCTATCCCTTGTTCGCCTTCTTGCCATCGGTTGCGTCACCCGATTTACAAGCTACAATCTTGACTTTTGGAGCTGTTATCGTTACTCCCCTGTATGTCAATTTTCCGTGTCTATCCGTTACCCTATCATCCTTGCTCCACGAGTCACCAGAGGCGATGAGAAATTGTACAGGGGGAAGATGACGAGACAGAGACATACGATGTAGCAGTGGGACCTTCCATTTTGAATTGTGGGTTCTTGACGACGAACGTCCACACATCATCACATGATCTGTACATTGACAGGTGGCCCTAGTAGTCAGATCCCACGTTCCCAGGGCTTTGCGGTTGGCAGGGAATAAACTGAAGGACGGATGAAGTGATGAGACATGAGACTCACTTTGACAGATGTTTTCTGCTTGACATCCTTCTGAAGGGTCTCTGTTAAGCTCTTGTCGAACTGAAATCAGCTCCATCCTCCTCAAATTAGACTGCGATTGAAGTGCGAGGGATGGTTAAGTGGAGAAAGAGGTGTACCTGCTGCAACACCCTCATTGCCAATTGTGGCGGGATATCACCCTCGGTAATCAATTCATCGAGAGCGTCTGTCAATGCTGTTCCGATTCTGCGCGTCAGTGAATGTTACTGGTACCATTCGTCTTCGAGGCAGAATATCAAAGTCCTGGGGCCGGCTAGGAGGATGATGAGTAATACATACGTTGAACCTCTGTAGAATTCGTAATACGTCTGACCTGGCGGTAGAGCCGTCATTTTGGGTTGACTGTCGAGCGAACGATCCGCTGTTGCTATGCACGCGTATCCTGACTGTGCGCACGGGTCTGTCGAGGGTATATGACCACTAGTCTAGAGTGATATAGGTGTACAATGTATAGTAGAGTATCATCTACATAAGAGTGACTCTGAGTGAGCATGTTAAAGAGGGGTAACGATTAAATAGACGTCATCTACCAGTCTACAGTTGATAGCACACGACCATACAACATACATACTATCATAATGATCATAAGACCAGACCACTCTGTATCACCACTGTGTCTCCTTAGGGGAACAAAGCTAGCTGTAAGCTCATCTGTAACGAGAGGCCAAGAGCTAACGATCAGGATATCCCTAACGACGCACCGCCCGAGTTGTCTGATATCGATTCTGCGTTTCATATCGCTGAATACCTCGCGCTATTGGTAAGGCATGACCCACATGATATCCATACTATCGTGGCTCTACCTGAAGGATCTAGAGGCGGAGACAATGACCGGAACTTGGTACGTCACATTTCACCGACTCTAGTCGTGCTGATCAGTAGTGGATCTATGAGCATCTAAGGTATGTCTACCCGAGAAAGGTGGCAGAGGGTTAAGACTGATAATAGACGTATACCGGTCGACCTGACTGTACTGGTTACTTCTCTCCTTGGCAACTGTACCGCCCAGTCATGTCCACAGATGAAGGCGGATGAATGGCAGTATCTCTGTACGGCACATGGGAATGAAGGAGCAGAGGAATGTTCAGCTATCGATTACATCCTTCATACGTGAGTTAACTCTTCCGTGGATTGGAAGCAAGCTGATATCAGGCTGGATTCTACGACAGCGTTATTGACCTTTCCAGAAGTATTCCCCTCAAGGCAAGTCATTCTCCTAGCCTTTTACCCATTCACCTTGCTCATGATGCAGAATATCAATATCCCAATCCTCTACATCCCACTTCCAGCCCCTCTTCCGACGCTTATCTCGTATATTCTCTCACGCATATTACTCTCACCGCGAACTATTTCAACTCGCAGAAGTCGAGACATCCCTCTATGCTCGATTCGTAGCTCTATGCGAAAAGTACGAGCTCGTCACTTCCAACTTACTCGTCATTCCTCGATCAGTGGTTGCCGACTCGCTTGATGGAGCTGCGCCCGAGGAAGAAGATGAAGATGAAGAAGAGGATGATGAGGATGAAGAAGAGGACAGGAGTCGGAGTAGGGAAAAGGGAGAGGGAGGTAGGAGACCTCATTCGTTGGATCGACATGCTCGACCGCATCAGCTCGAGGATCTGAGGGGGACGGTGAAAGGTTGGCCCCAGGAGGGGGACAGCTCAGCAGACTCGACTTTAGCCTCGACGACAAAGGCAGTTTCACCACCGGAATCATCAACATCCACACCCGCACCCTCCGAACCGTCTCGTCCGCAGAATGATGAAGATAAGCCTACCACAGACTCAAAGGACGACGAGATGGAAAAGTCTATGGTGGCGGCATTCGGAGACGATTGGACTTCGAGCCAGGAGTCCGAGTCATCAAGAGCAACGCCCCAATCAACTCCAGCTCCAGCTCCAGCTCCGGTCCACCAAAACCCCGATCCAATCTCATTATCAACTACCCAGACATACACTCTGAAAGCAAGAACCAAGAAAACGAAAGATGATAAACCCAAAATGTCTCTTGCCAACGCACCACCCAGTTCGATGCCAAGCAAGCCAAGCAAGAAAAGTAGAGGGACAATGTTGTGGACTTCAGATTCACCTTCAAGCGGCGCCGACACTCCCACAACCACAAGCACGACTGCGAGTCAGGAAGTCAGTACACCCATTGCAGAGAGTCCAGTGGAAAATCCACTAGAAAGAACAGAAAGTATCGAAACTGCTATTCTCGCCCCGGAGGATTTGGAAGGTGAAGGACCTGTTCCCCCAACCGAGGTTGTTTCTGATCTCGATGCCGAAGCAGAGGCCGAGGGGGAGAAGGGCGATGAGCCGAAGGAGGAGGTGGTCCCAAAGGATGAGATTGAATTATTAGAGGAAGAAGGAGTGCTGGAGCCATTACCAACTACTTCACCCGTCGCTGCCTCTGAGGATAAAAATACCGATAATACATCCACTACCGAGGACGATATCAAGGTAGAAAAGGCAGAGGAGGTTGAAAAGGGGATTGAGAACCTGGAAGAAATCAAAAATGAGGATCAGGTGATACAACCTGCTGTTGTTGATTTACTTGAATCTACACCCGATCTTGAATCGACCTCCGCCTCCACATCCACATCCACATCCACATCTGAAGACGAAGCCGAAGTCGGAGCGGAAGTCAGAGCCGATTCTGACGATACCTCTGGCACTACCGCTGAGACGATATCCAAGAGGGAGGACTCGTCTACATCCAAGGCTGAGGCTGACTCCGCGTCACCTTCGACCACACAATCCGAGACCGGGTCGATTGCGACAACGAAGAAAGAAGTCAAGCACGACTCGGCAGCTGAGTAGATGATAGTCATGGATGGTTCTAGTTGATGTTCACGAAAGTCATATGTCAAGTCATGTAAATTACCTGTTATGAATAGATGAGACATCTCAAAGAGATATAAGGCTACATGCGCATTTCAAGCGATATTATAAGTCTACTACTACTAATACTATACTCGACGTCCTCCCACCACTTCTCTACTCCCTGAACTAATATCCTTCCGTCTCGCAACTCACGTCTCACTCCCGTATCGGCCTAGACCATGGGGTTCTTCTTCTCATCCTCGATATCCTCATCGTGTAGGGCCATTGGGGATTTACTCCTCAACCAAGGTCCGTACCTGTAAAGGACGAATGGGATAGGGATAAACACAACAGTCAAACAACCCAATAAAGTATTTCCCCAATCAATACCGAGATTATTGAATAAAGGTCGAGCGGCAAGGGGCATACCTGCTCCCATCATACTTCTAAAGAAATCGTTGGAAGCGAGGACGGATGCTGCGTATTGAGGGTATGCGTGGGGTAGGTAGGTTAGGAAAGGCATGAACCTGTTTATTAGCTTCGTTTCCTTCATCGTTGTCACTGGATGAACACCAGAGGAAGGGGGAAAAGACTTACATCCATGTGATTCCGATACCAAAGAATGAACTTGCGATAACGGGTGAGATCCAGTGTGTTCTATTGGATGTCCATGCGAACCAGAATAGACATACCTAGATGTCAGCGTTTGTGCCCGGTGAGTTATTGGACAATGGGGACGTACTGGGAACAAGAATGCTCCGATTAAAGACATTGGTAATCTAGCTTCAGGCTTGATTTTTCCTCCTGAATCAACGAATTTCTGTTCAAAGTAGAACCTACATGTCAGCTAAATTCACTGAACACGTGAGGGTGGACAGGACGTACTTGTTCCAAAGACAATATCCAATATAACTAATAATACTACCCACCAACAAAGCCAAGAACGGCAAGTTGGAATTAGCAGTAGGGAACATATATCCCTCGAGATAGACGATTGGGAATGATTCGAAGTATGAATAGAGGATTGCGTAGATTAATCCAATGTAGAGATCAATAGCTAATACGATTGGTTCGGTGAATGTCATGGTGAGTGGTCGGAGGAGGGTCATTTGAACGATATCTTTAGAAGACATGTGTTGAGAATCGATTTCGCCTTGGGACTTGATTTTATCGTTTCCGGTCAATTTCCTTAGTCGGACTGCTCGCCTGTAGAGGATGTTCTCGGATGATGTCTGGTTATTAGTGTTGCTTTCGTGGTCTGAAGTAGGGACGACGGTGACAGTAAGATACTGCCTTGACGGCAGTATCACGCAGTATCACGAAGATGAAGACAGGGACTCACCTCTGGCATGGTGAAAGCGAGCAAGGCGAGACTGAATCCAGATAACCACAACATGATCCAGAATGCCCATCTCCATCCATTGGCAACGACCGCATATCCAGAAATAACGGGTGCAAGTGCAGGACCAGAAGCAGCTGCTAGACCATAAAGACCCATGGCGTAGGGTAATTTCCTAGGGTGGAAAACATCTTGTAAAGATGCACCGCCAGTAGCCAATGGTGGAGAACCAATGAATCCAGCCAAAAATCGTAGAATACACTATGAGTCAGTTATCACTCTTGCCTTTTGATTGATATGGTTTGGGGACGTACGAGACCTGCAAAGTTGTCCACTAGAGCGGTTGGGACTTGTAGGATACAGAATAAAGCGAGTGTGACGATATATGGGATACTCCTTCCAATCTGTGGAATCTCGGAGATTGGAGATAAGAATAATGGACCAACTCCGTAACCGACCACAAAGAGTGATAGGGTTAATGTAGCGGTTACTGATCCTACACCGAATACCTCAGAGAATTCGGTAATAGCCGGCGAAACGATCGATGAACCCATGTAGACGGAGGTGGTGATCAACATGATACAGAATGTAGTCCATGATTTCTTCCCTAGTGACCTGATATCAGGACAGGTCATGTAAAGGGGAGAGGGGGGACATACCAGTTCTGTGGGTTCTCAGGATCATCCTCTGAATACCAATCAACCATGATCGTATCATCCTTCTTCTCTCCCTTCTTTTCGCCGTTATTGTTGTTGTCGTTGTTATTGTTTTGATCTCCAGATCGAGATTGATCATCCCCAACAACAGTCTCGGCACTATCACTCGCCCTCCCCTCTTCATTCCCACTCCCACCTTCTTCCTGAGCTTCCTCCCTTCCAAATCGAGATGGTTTATCCTTTTCCTGCTTATATTTCTCTGGTAATTCAAATCCATCCCTTTCTTCTGGGTATGAAAATATTCGACCACCTGATAATCGATAGATCAATTGACCTACGGTCTATTCATTAGCTACATACCTCCACAAGTAGAAGGGGGAGGGGGGACATACCGATTCTTTAATCACATCTGCCATTGTAATGTTGATGGTAGTGTTATCAAGAGATGATCGATCAGTAATGACTACAGTAGTATATAAGTAAAGAATCAAATAGATAAGTCTGAATTTTAGTAAAGTAAATCAAAGTCCGCGTTCCGATTATCTACGTGTGCTTGACGTTATTGAAAGCCCCCTCGTCGTCGTTTCCAGTCCATCATGACGCTATATTGATGAAATCGGATGATTTGGTGAGATCGCCAAGATCGATCGGATTCGATTCCAGCTAAAATCAAACCGAAAATAGGTCGGATGGAAATTTCTTAAGAGGTAATGCCGTAAGATGAGGTGTTGATGACGTAGATATAGTAATACCAGCAAAGACTCACTCTGTTTAATCCCGGCGTGATGGATAGAAGGAGATATATCCTATACATGTTGTTCAAGCTACATGTATGTAGAAATAGATAGATAGTATTTAGTCGTGAATGAATAACCGGTACATGGTAGACCCAGTACCGAATAGCCATTCCCGACCACGAGGAGACAACGAGAAGTAGGTCAGAAGCGCGAGATTGTCGAGGACATTTACATGTACCAAGCGACCTTGTTGACTGAATCATTAGCACCAGACCAACACCCCATACACTCATAAACGTACAAGCCTCGTTATCTTCAATCCTCTTTTTGAGCTTGAGCGGATCAAACTCCATGTCCATCCTGGTAGATCCAGAAGTAACGGATGCACCTCCATCACTGGAATCTTCAGAATAGACGAAATCTCGGCATTTGGTAGCGATGATCTAGTTGTTAGTTATGTAGTAATGGGGCGAGGGGTCATACATCGGCATAGTAGGCGACCGGTACAATCTATCCATCAGCTGACGACAAGTCCCTTCCAGCTGACTTACCGAGACGGATCGGGTAGCTCGAGCGTAAGTGTAGCAAAGATTGTTACACATTTGCTGCATAGAGTCAGGAGTGTACTATATATACATCAGCTATGTCAACAAAAGGGGGAAGCAGGTAGCTTACCCCGTTCTCATCGGCGACGACGATACTGAACATCAGCTGAGGTTGCTAGACGATAATAGCTGACTTACTAATGAGTAGGTTTAGCAGTTCCCTGCAATCCAGCATGAGCCTGGACTATTCATCAGCTTGGACACATCCGGTCGAAAAGCTGACTCACGGTAAAAGTCAAAGGCGTAAGGATGAGTGACACCCTTTTCGACCACAGTTCCAGGAGGAAGGTTACCGGTCCTATCGGCATCGGCTGGGTTGATGGCAAAGAATCGCATATTGTGTCGTTTAGCACAGACCACAAAGGTAAACTTGGGCTTGTAGTTGGGTCCACCGACGGCAGTAGCGGCCTCTCGAAGTCGTTTGAGTTCTTGCCTATTCATCAGCTTGACGGCAGGAGGAAGAGGACCTGCAAGCTTACTCGACGACATGAGCGTATTGACCTTCGGAAACACCATCTCGGAACATGACGATCTTGTTGGGGAGTTTACCAGTAGTTTTTTGGAACATGGCGTAATGAGATTTAGCCATGGAAGCCAGATCAGTAATGATCTCCCTACTCATCAGCGCTATTCGAACAATGGACTGTTAGACTCACTTTCGACCCTCCTGGAGTCGGATACATGGCATGACCTTGTTCTGCTCGCCATTGATCGAGGCTACGGAAACGGCGATCGAGGGAGGGATAACACTAGCCTTGGGAGGAGGGTTAGTGACATCGGCA
>Ga0265780_10006854_pt1 | contig 14078 bp, 6 predicted proteins | sample P1T30metagenome_FD_192432 | JGI IMG/M metagenome (GOLD analysis project Ga0265780, IMG submission 192432) | Plant litter microbial communities from East Loma Ridge, Irvine, California - P1 T30 | ecosystem: Environmental > Terrestrial > Plant litter > Unclassified | place: USA: California... | reverse complement strand
CGCTGCTTGGCGCGCGCGACCGTCTCGGTATTTTCCAGCAGCATATCGGCCTGGGCGCGGAAGGCCGCGTCGGTGGCGTCGTAGGCGGCGTTGGCGACCGCCGCGCTCTGCTTGGCTTCCAGCTGCAGCAGGTAGAGCGAGAATACATTGCGCCAGGCCGGGATCGACACGTTGACGATGTCCGTAAAGGTGTCCGTCAAGGCGCGCGCGTTGTCTTGCGATAGCCGGATCTGCGGCACCATCTGCGTGGCCATCAGCATGGCGCGGCGCAGGTCGTCGATGCGTTTTTCGAGACGCTCGAGACGGCGCCGGAGTTCGGTCGCCTGCTGCGCCTCGAAGGCATTGGCCGCAGCGGCTTGCTGCGCGACCGCCTGGCGCAGCCGCTCGGCCCAGGCCTCGCCCTTCTTCACGTCGGCATCCAGGCCCTGATAGTAGACCTCGAGGCCCTTGTACATCTCGTCGAAATCGTGGATGCGCGCGCGGTGCACGTTGGCGTGGCGCGTCATCTCGGACACCAGGGTGTCCATGCGCGATTCGACCACCTGGTATTGCGACAGCATCTTTTCCTTGACCGAGCCAAACATGTTCGACACGCGCGACAGCAGACCACCCGACTTGAGCTTGGCCGGGTCCAGGCCCTTCGAGGTGGCGATCAGTTCGTTCAGCTGGGTGCCGAACACGTCGGCGTCCGAGGCGCGCACGGTGCCCAGCAGCTTGGCCGACACCTTCGCCACACCCGGCCCGGCAGCGCTGCCCAGGGTCTCGATGGCCTTGTCGTCGATGCCGGTGAGGTCGACCGGGATCACCGGCGCCGTGCTCGCCTCCGGCCGCAGTGCCGGCAGCGCACCCGGCCTGCTGGAAGGATCCAGCAGGGGCGGCAGACCGGCGGCGGGCGTCACGGGGGTCGTCGATGCGGCCTTCGCTTCGTCTTCGGAGGAGAACAGCGGTTTCATGGAATCCCTCGGGGTTGGTATGACAACATCAATAGCTTACCACTGGACAATCGGGCTGCAAGGGTTTCTGCGGAGAGCAATCTCCTTGTTGTATTGCACCTGGACCATCATGCTATTCTTGCATTGCCCTGACCACCTAGAGAAGACATGACCCGCTCGCTCCCCCCTATCCTGTCCAATGCACTGCGCGCTGCGCTGTGCACCGCGCTGTTCGCCGCCCTCCCCGCCGTCGCCCAAGTCAAGACGCCGGCCACGCCGGAAAAGATGAACCAGTTGTATAGCGACTACTGGGAAGACTACCTGCGCGAAAATCCGATCGCCGCCACCTTCAATGGCGACCATCGCTACAACGACCGCTTCGGCCCGACCTCATCGGCCGAGAGCCGCAAGCAGACCCGCGCGCTGGCCGAAAAATACCTCGCCAGCAGCGCCAAGTTCGATCCGGCGCCGCTGCCCTCGGAAGACCGCATCAGCTATGACCTGCTGCGCTACCGTCTGCAGCAAGACCTCGACGGCATGCGCTTCCCGTCCGACCTGGTGCCGGTGGATCAGTTCTCGGGCCTGCACCTGTTGATGGCCCAACTCGGTTCCGGTGCGTCGACGCAGCCGTTCCAGACCGTGCAGGACTACGAAAACTGGCTCAAGCGCGCCGCCGGCTACGCGCCGGCAATCGATAACAGCATTGCCGACATGCGCACCGGCATCAAGCAGGGCATCGTGATGCCGAAGGCGCTGATCCAGCGCGTGCTGCCGCAGCTCGAGAGCGTCGGCAGCGACAATCTCGACACCAGCACCTATATGGGTCCGACCAGGAAATTCCCGGAGTCCTTCAGCGCCGCCGACAAGGCGCGTCTGACCGCGGCCTACGGCAAGATGGTGCGCGAACAGCTGGCGCCGGCCAACCGCAAGCTGCTGGCCTTCATGAAGGACACCTATCTGCCGGCAGGCCGCGACACGGCCGGCATCGGCTCCCTGCCGGGTGGCAAGGAGTGGTATGCCTTCCTTGCGCGCCGCTCCACCACGACCGATCAGACGCCGGAAGAAATCCACGAGATCGGCCTGCGCGAAGTCGCGCGCATTCGCGCCCAGTTCGAGGAAGCCAAGGTCAAGGTCGGTTTCCAAGGCACGTTGAAGGAATTCTTCGCTCACCTCAATACCGCGCCCGAGCTGCGCTTCAAGTCGCGTGAAGAGATCCAGGCGGCCTATGAAGCGATGCGTCCGCGCGTCGAGGCCAAGGTCGACCAGTTGTTCGCGCGCGTGCCCAAGGCGCCGTTCGAGATCCGTCCGGTGGAAGCCTTCCGCGAAGTGAGCGCGGCCCCGGCCTCTTACCAGCGCGGCTCGGTCGACGGCAAGCGTCCCGGCGTGTTCTACTTCAACGCCTACAAGCCGGAGACCCGCACCAACTTCACGACCACCGCCTTCTTTTTGCACGAAGCCATTCCGGGCCACCACTTCGAGCGCAGCCTGGCGCAGGAAACGACCGGCCTGCCGGCCTTCCGCCGCTTCGGCGGCAGCACCGCCTTCTCGGAAGGCTGGGGCCTGTACAGCGAAATGCTGGGCCAGGAAATCGGCATGTACAACGATCCATGGCAGTGGGTGGGCCGCCTGACCGCCGAAATCTGGCGCGGCGTGCGCCTGGTGGTCGATACCGGCATCCACTCGAAAGGCTGGACGCGCGAACAGGCGATCGCCTACTTCATGGACAACGTGCCGCAGAACGAGGTGACGGCGGTGCAGGAAGTCGAACGCTATATCGCGATTCCGGGCCAGGCCCTGAGCTACAAGATCGGTGAACTGAAGCTGCGCGAACTGCGTACGCGCGCCGAAAAGACCCTGGGCAAGGACTTCGACCTGCGCGCCTTCCACAACGAAGTGCTGTCGCACGGCGCGGTGCCGCTCGACGTGCTCGAAGCGGCGACCGACCGCTGGATCGCGGCGCAGAAGCGAGGCTGATCGGGCTTATTCCGGCGTCACCTCCACCTCCTGGCTGACCACGGTGCGACGGCCATCCCGGCCGACCACCGTGGCCGTCACCGTGTAGTTCCCCGGTGCCGAAAAATTGTGGCTGGCGCGCGCGCTGGCCACGCCGGCGCGCTCGTCGATCCGACGCGCCGCCCCGCCACTGCCATCTCCCCACGACCAATCCACGCCGCGCGTGCCGACCCGGTCGCCATCCACGAACGACACCGACGCCTGCAGCGGCGCGCCGACCTCGATCGTGCGTGGCGCGACGAGTGGCCCGACCGTGTGTCCGCTTTTGCGTCCCCCATCCGGCCTCAGTAATACCAACCCGGCATTCGAGCTGGCCACGATCTCGCCCCGCTCGTTGATCGCCATCGCGTGTTCAAGCACCAGCGTCGGCGGCACGCGACGCACGAGCCGGTTCAGGTCCAGCATGCCGCCGCCGGCGCTCCAGACGAAGGCGCGCATGGCGCCGGCCTTGTCCTCGGCAAAGCCGACGATCTGCCCCTTCGCATTGACGCCGCGCGCAACCGAGGTCCTGCCTCCCAGCGTACCGAGTTCGCGCATCCCGCCGCGCCGCGTCCACGACATCGCCCGCTGGCGTCCGTCGGCGTAGCCGATGCCGCCCGCGATGTGCAGGCCGGGCGTCATCGCATTGACCCAGGCCGTGGTGCCGCGGCCGATCCCGAGGTCGACCATGCCGGTGGCGCGTGTCCACAGGAAGGGGCGATCGCCGCCATCGTCCAGACGGTTGCCCGCCACCTCGCCTCCGGCGCCAACCGCCACGGGCGAAGATTCGACGCTGCCCAGCGTGTCGATGTCGACCAGGCCGCTCGCGCGCGTCCAGGCAAACACGCGCGTGAATTCATCGTCGATCGTGGTCACGCCGGCGATCAGGCCGGCGTCGTTGAGCACGCGGCCCGAAGGCTGCTGGAAGGCCGGCGTCACGCCCAGGTCTTCCACGCCGCCGGCATGGCTCCAGCGGAACGCACGCGCCGAGTCGCCGAACGAGCCGGTGACGACGCCGCGGTTGTTGATGGCCCAGCCATACGAACGGCCCCGCCCCGGCTCGGCGCGGATGTCGAGCATGCCGCCGCCCGCGCTCCAGACGAAGGCGTTCTCGACGCCCTGCTCGTTGATCGACGTGCCCGCGACCTGGCCCGCCTCGTTCAGGTCGTTCGCATACGTGATGCCGCCGCCCAGCGAACCGATGTTGTTTATCGCGGCGCCGTCGAAGAAGAAGCCCGTCGTGCGCCCGCCGTTCACCATCGAGAAGGCCACCTGGCCGGCGGCATTGATATCGGGATAGGTCGCGATCGTGCCGGGGCCGAGATTGATCACGCGGTAGCTCGTGCGCTGCGCGCCGTTTCTGCCGTCCGCCTCGCCAGATACCGGCTGCGCAAGCGCCGTTCCGGACGTCCACATCGCGGCCAGTAGCAGAACCAGGCGGGGTAGCCTCCATTTCGGGCTACCGGTCGGCACATCGTTTCTTCGAGCGATACGCATGCATGTCTCCATTAATGATGAAACTGCAGGCCCGTCACCATGGAGGCGCCGGGGAACGCGCTCAATCATGCGCCACACGTCCGGTGCACGATATGTCCCAGCTCGGCACCTCCCCGTCCTTTGTGCTGGACCAATGACCGCGGCCGCGACCCGGCGTCGTCGATTCTCCACTCCCTATTCCTGCATTCCATTTCCATCGCTCGCGTCAGCGCACTTCGCCTTCCGATATCTGCGCGCCATTACCCGCCCGATCAACTTGCCCGGGCTGACGACCACCGCCTCATCACCTGTTTCAGACCGGGCATCGTCTGGCAGCCATCGCCTCCCTGCCTGTATGCGCGCACGATGTGCGGCGTTGTCTGACACGTGCCTGCCGATATCGGTTTTGCTGTTAGATTATTAATACCGAATACCGACCGTCAGCCCACTCTTCTTTCTGCCATGAAAACCTTTCACTGCGACAAGTGCTCACAACAGATTTTTTTTGAGAACACCCTTTGCTTCAACTGCGACAGCACGCTCGGCTACCAGCCGGCCACACGCAGCGTCAACAGCTTCGAGCAGACCGAGGACGGCCTGTGGCGCAGCCTGAACCGCACCGACGCCGGCAAGGTCTATAAACAATGCAGCAATTATGTCCAGCACAATGTGTGCAACTGGATGCTGCCTGCGGATGACCCGCACGATTTGTGCGCCTCGTGCCAGCTGACCGTGGTCATTCCGGCGCTGACATCTGAAAAAAACCACATCCTGTGGGCGCGTCTCGAAGCGGCCAAGCGCCGCCTGCTGTTTTCGCTGGCGACGCTGAACCTGACCCCGGCCTCGAAGGAAGCCGAACCGGAGACCGGCCTTGCATTCCAGTTCCTGGAAGACGGCATGACGGACCAGTGCGTGATGACCGGCCATGCCGACGGCGTGATCACCCTGAACATTGCCGAAGCCGATCCCGCCGAGCGCGAACGCACGCGCGAGCAGATGCACGAGCGCTATCGCACGCTGCTGGGCCATTTCCGTCACGAGAGTGGCCATTACTATTTCGACCGCCTCGTGGCCAATAGCCCGTGGATCGACGAGTACCGCGCCCTGTTCGGCGACGAGCGCCAGGATTACGGCGAGAGCCTGAAGCGTCACTATGAGAATGGGCCGGCCGATGACTGGGCGGAGCGTTTCGTGAGCAGCTATGCCAGCTCGCACCCGTGGGAAGACTGGGCCGAGACCTGGGCCCACTACCTCCACATGATCGATACGCTGGAGACGGCGCACTCCTGCGGCCTGCAGCTCAAGCCGCGCAAGGCCGACGAGCCCGCGCTCGACGGCATCACCTTACCGACCAGGACGGACGCGTTCGACGATACCCTGAGCGACTGGTTCGCGCTGACTTATGTGCTCAACAGCCTGAATCGCAGCATCGGGATGCCGGACTCGTACCCGTTCACGCTCAGCCCACCGGTACTGGAAAAGCTGCACTTCGTGCACCGGGTCGTGCGCGCACAGATCAAGCAGGAAACAGCGCCAGTCAAGCCGGCTGCGACGCCGGCGCCTGCCACGCTGGGCGCCTGAGCCGACGCACCGCCATGATGCCCGCGTCGCCGGCTTCCCCCGAAACGGTGCGGCGCGCGCCACGCCGGTGCACCCGGCTTAGGCGGTCTGGGTCTGGGTCTGCGTCATTCCGCCCAGGGTCTGCGTCTGGGACTGGGTTTGTCCTTCTTCTGCCGGGGCCGGCTCGATCGGGATCAGGAAGTCGCGGCTGATGCCGTTGCCCAGTGCGTCGACCGACGCCAAGAAGCGGGTCAGGAAGGCGTGCAGGCCTTCTTCGAGGATGTCGCCGATCGGGGCCGACTGCAGCATGGCGTACAGTTCCATGGCCAGGCGCTCGGTATCGTGCGACTGTGCATTACGCACGTCCTTCAGGTTGGCAACCACCGCGGCGATGCACGCCACCAGCGAGCGCGGCATTTTCTCTTGCAGGATCAATAGTTCGGCCACCCGCTTCGACGTGATGGCGTCGCGATAGACCTTGCGGTAGGTCTCGAAGGCGGACACCGAGCGCAACAGCGCCGCAAGCTGGTAGAACTCCGCCTGCGTCCCGGCCTGGACCGCATCATGCGCCCCGAACCTGAACTTGACGTCGAGGATGCGCGCCGTGTTGTCGGCCCGTTCCAGGAAGGTGCCGAGGCGGATGAAGTTGAACGCCTCGTCCTGCAGCATGGTGCCCAGCGTGACGCCGCGCGACAGGTGCGAGCGGTACTTGACCCATTCCAGGAACTGGCCGGGGTCGTGCTCGAAGGTGCGCTTGCTGAGATGCTGCTGCAGCATCAGCCAGGTCGTGTTCTCGGTTTCCCACACCTCGGTCGTCAGGGCGCCGCGTACGGCGCGCGCGTTCTCGCGGGCCGCGCGCAGGCAGCTGGTGATCGAGGACGGATTGTCCGGATCGCGCACCATGAAGTCGATCACGTCCTTCTGCGTGAGCGCGGGGTATTTGGCCTCGAACTGCGATTCCAGCTCGGACACGCCCAGCATGCTGCGCCAGCCCTGCTGCTCGGCCTGCGCCGACTGCGGCATCAACGAATACTGGACCCGGACATCGAGCATGCGGGCCGTGTTTTCGGCCCGCTCGGTGTAGCGGGCCATCCAAAATAGATGATCTGCGGTGCGGCTCAACATGCTAGTTCTCCAGTATCCAGGTGTCCTTGGTGCCGCCGCCCTGCGACGAATTAACCACCAGCGAACCTTCCTGCAGCGCCACCCGGGTCAGGCCGCCCGGCACCATCGACACGGTCTTGCCCGACAAAACGAAGGGACGCAGGTCGATGTGGCGCGGCGCGATGCCCGATTCGACATAGGTCGGGCAAGCCGACAAGGCCAGCGTGGGCTGGGCGATGTAGCCGTCCGGGTTGGCCAGCAGGCGCTCGCGGAAGGCCTCGACCTCGGCGTGGGTCGAGGCCGGACCGACCAGCATGCCGTAGCCGCCGGCGCCGTGCACTTCCTTGACCACCAGCTCGGGCAGCCGCGACAGGGTGTACGCCAGATCTTCCTTTTTCCGGCACTGGTAGGTCGGCACGTTGTTCAGGATCGGCTTTTCGCCCAGGTAGAATTCGATCATGTCCGGCACATAAGGGTAGATCGACTTGTCGTCGGCCACGCCGGTGCCGATGGCATTGGCCAGCCCGACCCGTCCGGCGCGCACCGCGTCAAGCAGGCCCGGCACGCCCAGGGTGGACTCGGCGCGGAAGGCGCGTGGGTCGAGGTAGTCGTCGTCGATGCGGCGATAGATGACGTCGACCTGCTTCGGCCCGCGCGTGGTGCGCATATAGACGGTGTCGTCGCTGACGTACAGGTCTTGCCCCTGCACCAGCGCCACGCCCATCTGCTGGGCCAGGAAGGCGTGTTCGAAATAGGCCGAGTTGTGCATGCCGGGCGTGAGGACGACCACGGTCGGGTCGAGCGGTCCGTCCGGCGCCACGGTGCGCAGGTTGTCGAGCAGCAGGTCGGGATAGTGCTCGACCGGCGCCACGCGGTTGCTCGCGAACAGGGCGGGAAACAGCCGCATCATCATCTTGCGGTTTTCTAGCATATAGGACACGCCCGAAGGTACCCGCAGATTGTCTTCCAGGACGTAGAACTTGCCCTCGCCCGCGCGCACGATGTCGACCCCGGCGATATGGGCGTAGATATTGGAAGGAACCTTGATACCCAGCATCGCGGGCCGGTACTGGGCATTGTTCAGGATCTGTTCGGGTGGGATGATCCCCGCCTTCAGGATCGTCTGCTGATGGTAGACGTCGTGCAGGAAGCGGTTCAGCGCCGTTACCCGCTGCACCAGGCCGGCCTGCAGCTGGGTCCATTCGGCGGCATTGATCACGCGCGGAATGATGTCGAACGGGATCAGGCGTTCCTTGCCGGCGTTGTCGCCATAGACCGCGAAGGTGATGCCTACCCGCTGGAAGGTCAGCTCGGCTTCGGCCCGCTTTTGCGCGATCAGCTCCGGCGGCTGCGAGGCGAGCCAGCGCGCGAAGGCGTCGTAATGAGGCCTCGCTGTTGCCGCAGCGGAATACATTTCATCGTAAAAGTTCGGCATCGGATCCTCCAGTGGCATCAGTGCAATCAAGAAACGTGCCAGCTGGGCGAGGCCGCACGACCGCATTATATTGTGGGTATGAATCATGCTTATGCACAGTTGAAACAGGCATGTATCGATGTGCTGGTATCGTTCGTGATCACCTCTTTAAAGGCATTCCCGCATGGCTATCCGGATCGCGCTTCATCACAAGACCAGTTACCGCTACGACCGGCAAGTCGCCCTCTCGCCGCATGAAGTGCGCCTGCGTCCGGCGCCGCATGCGCGCACGCCGATCCTGTCGTATTCGCTGTCAGTCTTGCCGCAAGAGCATTTCATCAACTGGCAGCAAGACCCGTACGGGAATTACATCGGCCGTTTCGTGTTCCCGGAAAAAACGGATACGCTCGAGTTCACGGTCGACCTCGTCGCCGACATGACCGTCATCAATCCCTTCGATTTCTTCATTGAGCAATATGCGGAGCATTTTCCCTTTGCCTATCCGGAGCAGTTGCAGGGGGAACTGAGCGCCTACGCACAGCCCGAGCCGGCCGGCCCGCTGCTGCAGGCATGGGTGGCGGCGGCGCGGCGCGAGCTGTTGGCGCAGCCGATGAATACCACCGACTTCCTGGTGGCGATCAACCAGCGCCTGCAGCGCGACATCGCCTATCTGCTGCGCATGGAACCGGGCGTGCAGGCGCCGGAAGACACGCTGGAAAAGCGCTCCGGCTCCTGCCGCGACAGCGGCTGGCTGCTGGTGCAGATCCTGCGCACGATGGGGCTGGCGGCGCGTTTCGTGTCCGGCTACCTGATCCAGCTGCGCGCCGACCAGGAGGCGCTCGACGGTCCGAGCGGCGCCCTCGAAGACTTCACCGACCTGCATGCCTGGACCGAGGTGTACATCCCTGGCGCCGGCTGGATCGGGCTCGACCCGACCTCGGGCATGCTGGCGGGCGAAGGCCATATTCCGCTCGCCTGCACGGCGCTGCCCTCGTCGGCGGCGCCGGTGACGGGCTTCAGCGACAAGGCCGAGGTCACCTTCATTCATGAAATGTCGATCACCCGCATCCATGAAGACCCGCGCGTGACCAAGCCGTATTCGGACGCCGACTGGCAGGCCATCGACAGCCTGGGCCGGCAGGTCGACGCCGATCTCGTGGCCCAGGACGTGCGCCTGACCCAGGGTGGCGAGCCCACCTTCGTCTCGATCGACGACATGGACGCGCCGGAGTGGAATACCCAAGCGCACGGCGAGCGCAAGCGCGCGCTGGCGGGCACGCTGGCGCAGCGGCTAAAGGAGCATTTCGCACCGGGCGGCCTGCTGCACTACGGCCAGGGCAAATGGTATCCGGGCGAGCCGCTGCCGCGCTGGGCGCTGAACATCTTCTGGCGCGTCGATGGCGAGCCGCTATGGCGCGACCCCGGGTTGTTCTCGGATGAACACGTCGACGACGGCTATTGTCCCAAGGACGCCAACCGCTTCGCCGCGGCGCTGGTCGATACGCTCGGCCTGCCCGCCGGCAGCGCTATCCCCGCCTATGAAGACGTGCTGCTGCAGGCCCGGCGCGAACAGGCGCTGCCGCCCAACGTCGATCCCTTGCGCGCCGACCTGGACACGCCGGAGGAACGGCGCCGGCTGGCGCGCCTGCTCGAACGCGGCCTGGGACAGGTGGCCGGCTACGTGCTGCCGCTGCAGGCCGCGGACGGTGCCGGCTGGCGCACCTCGGCCTGGCCGCTGCGGCGCGAACACCTGTACCTGATCGAGGGCGACTCGCCGCTCGGCCTGCGCCTGCCGCTGGCCACGCTGCCATGGGTGCCGCCGCGCGAACGCGATCCCGACTTTGGCGTCGATCCGTTCGCCCCGCGCGCCGCCCTGGCCGCCACGCACCATGCCGTACAGCCGGCGCCGGACCGCGCCCCCGGCCAGCCTGCCTCTCCCTTCGCGCCGGATGCGCCGAACGCACATGAGGTGATCCACACCGCGCTGTGCGTCGAAGTGCGCGCCGGACGCCTGTATGTCTTCATGCCGCCGCAGCAACGCCTTGAGGATTACCTGGCGCTGGCCGGCGCGGTCGAAGCCACCGCCGCCCGGCTCGGGATGAAGCTGCGGATCGAGGGCTATGCACCGCCGCGCGACCCACGCATCAAGCTGCTCAGTGTCACGCCCGACCCTGGCGTCATCGAAGTCAATATTCACCCGGCCGCCTCGTGGAACGAGCTGGTGCACAATGTGACGACCCTGTACCAGGAAGCGCGCCAGACGCGCCTGGGAACCGAGAAATTCATGCACGACGGGCGCCACACCGGCACCGGCGGCGGCAACCACGCCACCCTGGGCGGCGCCAGCGCCGAAGACAGCCCGATGCTGCGCCGTCCCGACCTGCTCAAGAGCCTCATTACCTACTGGCAGATCCACCCGGCCCTGTCCTACCTGTTTTCGGGCACCTTCATCGGACCGACCAGCCAGGCGCCGCGCGTGGACGAGGCGCGCGACGACAACCTGTATGAACTGGCGATCGCCTTCCAGCAAATGGACAAGGTGCTGCCGACGCTGCAGCCGGGCGACAAGCCGTGGATGGTCGACCGGCTGCTGCGCAACCTGCTGGTCGACCTGACCGGCAATACGCACCGCGCCGAGTTTTCGATCGACAAGCTGTATTCGCCGGACGGCCCGACCGGCCGCCTGGGCCTGGTGGAATTCCGCGCCTTCGAGATGCCGCCGCACGAGCGCATGAGCCTGCTGCAAATGCTGTTGCTGCGGGCCCTGGTCGCGCGCTTCTGGCGCGAGCCGTGCCAGGCCCGGCTGGTACACTGGGGCACCGCCCTGCACGACCGCTGGATGCTGCCGCATTTCGTCGCCCAGGATATCCGCGACGTCGCGCGCGACCTGCGCGCGGCCGGCTATGCCTTCGAAGACCACTGGTTCGAGCCGTTCGTCGAATTCCGCTTCCCGCGCTTCGGCACCGTCGTCTACGAGGGCGTCGAGATGGAACTGCGCCAGGCGATCGAGCCGTGGAACGTGCTGGGCGAGGAAGTCTCGGCCGGCGGCACCGCGCGCTACGTCGATTCGTCGGTCGAACGCATGCAGCTGCTGGTGCGCGGACTGACCGACGGCCGCCACGTGGTGGCCTGCAACGGCCGCATGCTGCCGCTGCACCCGACCGGCGTGCCGGGCGAGTACGTGGCCGGCGTGCGCTTTCGCGCCTGGAGCCCGTGGTCGGCCCTGCATCCGAGCATCCGGGTCCAGGCGCCGCTCGTGTTCGACCTGGTCGACACCTGGAGCGGGCGCGCGATCGGCGGCTGCACCTACCACGTGGTGCATCCGGGCGGACGCAATGAAACGGGGGCGCCGGTCAATGCCAATGCCGCCGAGGCGCGCCGCTTCGCGCGCTTCTGGCCGCATGGCCATACCCCGGGCCCGATGACGGTGCGCCAGGAGCCACGCAATCCTAGTTTCCCCATGACACTAGATTTACGCTGGCAGGCAAGCTAACCTAGCGTTTTTGTATCATCAGTAATCAGCAGCTTCGATGCCGAATCAACTACTTGCCCATTATCTGGCCGCGCCGGACAGTTTCGACGAAATGCTCGACGCGGCCAAGGCGCCGCGCGCGCACTGGCGTGCGCTGCTGGACAACCTGGCGCACGAGGCGCCCGCCATGATGCGCCAGCGCCAGGAAATGGTGCAGCGCCAGGTGCGCGAAAACGGCGTGAGCTACAACGTGGCCGCCGATGCCCACGGCCAGCAACGGCAGTGGGACCTGAACGTGCTGCCGCTGATCCTGCCGCACGAGGAATGGAGCGGCATCGAGGCGGCCGTGATCCAGCGCGCCACCCTGCTCAACAAGATCCTGGGCGACGTCTACGGCAAGGAAGAGATGCTGAGCGAAGGCCTGCTGCCGCCTGCGCTGATCCACGGCCACGCCGGCTTTTTGCGCCCCTGCCACGGGATGCGCCATCACGATGACGTCGCCCTGCACTTCTATGCGGTCGATCTGGCGCGCGCGCCCGATGGCCGCTGGTGGGTCATGGCCGACCGCACCCAGGCCCCCTTCGGCGCCGGCTATGCGCTCGAAAACCGCGCCATCATCGCCCCCACCTTCCCCGACCTGCTGCGCGAACTCAAGGTGCAGCCCCTGACCCGCTTCTTCCGCACCATGCACGAGAGCCTGGTGCACTGGGGCCGCCTGTGCGCGGCCGGCGGCGACGCGCCGGCGCCGCTGCGCGAGGGCGAAGCGCCGCTGATCGTGCTGCTCACGCCGGGCCCGCGCACCGCCAGCTACTACGAGCAGGCTTACCTGGCGCGCTATCTCGGCCTGCCGCTGGTCGAAGGCGGCGACCTGACGGTGCGCGACGGCGTGGTCTACCTGAAAACCCTGGCTGGCCTGCACCGGGTGCACGTGATCATGCGCCGGGTCGACGACGAATCGTGCGATCCGCTCGAACTGCAAAGCTCATTGCTGGGCGTGGCCGGCCTGACCCAGTCCGCCATGCGCGGCAACGTGCTGGTCGCCAACAGCCTCGGCTCGAGCCTGCTCGAATCGGGTGCCCTGCTCGGCTTCCTTCCTGCGCTGTCCAAGCGCCTGCTGGGCGAGCCCCTCAAGATGCCGTCGGTGGCCACCTGGTGGTGCGGCGAAGAGGCGGCGCTGGAAACCGTGGTCGCCAGGCTCGACCGGTTGGTGATCAAGCCCAGTTTCTCGCAACTGCCCCAGGCGGCCGTGTTCGGCCAGGACCTGGACGGCGCCGCGCGCGCGGCCTTCATCGCCCGGCTGCGCGCCAATCCCAATAATTACATCGGCCAGGAACTGGTGCGGCTGTCGCAGGCGCCGGTGTGGAAGGACGGCGCGGCGCCCGGCCTGCAGGCGCGCGCCATCGGCCTGCGGGTGTTCGCCTGCGCCACGCCGAACGGCTATGTGGTGATGCCGGGCGGCCTGACCCGGGTGGCCACCGGACCCGATGCGCGCGTGCTGACGATGCAGATGGGCGGGGCCAGCAAGGACACCTGGGTCCAGGCGCGCGCCAGGGCCGAAGTGCACCGCCTGCAGCAGCGCAGCATCTCGGGCCGCGACCTGGTGCGGGAAGACACCAACCTGTCGAGCCGCGTGGCGGAAAACCTGCTGTGGTTCGGGCGCCATGCGGAACGCACCGACAATATCTGCCGCCTGCTGCGGGTCGCACTCGATTTCCTGTTCAACGTCCGTTTCGACCAGCGCGGCGCGGAATGGCCGACCGTCGAGGCGCTGTGCATCTGGTTCGGCTTGCTCGACGAGGGGAAAAAGCCGGCCGCGCCAGGCACGAGCCAAACCGGCCCCATCTTTACAGATGCCGAGATCGAGTCGGCCCTGCTGACGGCGGTCGTCTCGCCCGCGGTTCCGGGCCTGGCGCGGCAGCAGCAGCAATTGCACCGGCTTGCCGGGCAACTGCACGAACGCTTCTCGGTCGACAACTGGCGGGCGTTGAACCGGATGGTGCAGCCGGCCGCCGCTGCCGGCGAGCGGCCATCGCAGTCGGGGGTCATGACGATCCTCGACGATGCCGCCGCCGCGCTGATGACGCTGGCCGGCTTCGCCCTCGATGGCATGACGCGCGATCTTGGCTGG
>Ga0265780_10006853_pt1 | contig 14078 bp, 11 predicted proteins | sample P1T30metagenome_FD_192432 | JGI IMG/M metagenome (GOLD analysis project Ga0265780, IMG submission 192432) | Plant litter microbial communities from East Loma Ridge, Irvine, California - P1 T30 | ecosystem: Environmental > Terrestrial > Plant litter > Unclassified | place: USA: California... | reverse complement strand
GTCGTCGCTCCACAGTCCGCCGCGGCATCCATCGCTCTGATGGTCTTCTTCTGGACTCCGGGTTATCTCCTCGGCGCTCCCCTTGCAGGGCTGTTGATTGAAGCGACTGGTGCAGCGGACTCCACGTCGATTGAGCCGTACAGGGCTGCTATCTTTTACGCTGCGGGCACGGGTGTTCTCGCCACTTTCCTTGTCCTCGTCGCGCGTCTACGTCTGGACACCCAGGTTCTGAAGCGACTGTGATGAACCCTTCTACTTAGTGGGGCAACGTTCACGTTTTCATGACATCATCATGATCGGATAATTTTCTTCTTGTACGAGCGCAAAGCAACCACATCGCACACCATCTATGTACCGGTGTTGATACTGTACAACAACTGCAATAGAAAGCTTTTCACTTCTTCCTTGGCCCAACTCATCTTAATAGCGTTCTCCGCCAACTTCTGCATCTCCAAATTGGTAAAGTTGCAGTACCTCTTCACCACGAGCAAATTCTCGCACACCCACGTATCCTCCATAAACGCCGGATCGTCACTCGCAATACTGATCATGATACCAGCATCGAAGAGAGCGCGAATACGTTCAAACACCTCGTCCATCGGTTGATGCCGAATATAACTCCAAGGACAAATCGTCATCCCAAGCCCCTTCTCTTTGATCAACGCCATAAGCTCCGCATCACCAGCAGCATTCAGCCCATGGTCGATTCGATCCGCACCTGTGCCTGCTATACTGCATGCCACCTGGCGGACATGTTCGAGAGGATACGGCTTGCCAACGTCACAATGCGCTGTAAGACGAAAGCCATCCTTCCGCGCTCTGACGAAGATCTCATCAAACAGCGATGGTGGCCTGTTGACCTCATTTGAATCTAGACCAATACCAACGATTACATCGCGGTACGGAAGCGCCGCCTCGTAGTGTTGCATCGCAGACTCTGGTGATTCGTCGCGCAGGAAACACATTATCCATTTGGACTTGACCTGCATTCCGCAATCAGCAATCAGCAAAGCCATATCTCTTGAAGATTGAAGAGGAACCCTCAGGGCGGGCTTACATTGAGAATCTGCTCCGCATCCCACGTCGCCTCCCTAAACCCTTGCATCATCGTCTCCCATTTCGTTCCTACACGCGTATGCCCCTGCGGATCAAAGAAAACCTCCGCATACCGCACATTCATCTCATCAGCACGCTCATAGTACGCCATAGCGAGGTCATAGTAATCCTGCTGCGTCTTCAGCACTTCAAAACCGCCGTAGTACGCCTCGAAGAAGGACAGCGTCTCTTCTGTGTTATCCATGCGGTTCCTCGTACGCGGTTTCAATGTGTCGTGGGAATCTCGCAGTTCGGCGAGTGAAGAGAAGGGTTGACCGGTTCGTGGGTTGAGAATGGTTTGGTTGTTTCGTTGTGAGAATTTCCATTTGAGATCGGCGGTTATGATTCCTTCGATGTGGACGTGGAGTTCGACTTTGGGGATGGAGGCGATGTACGCGTCTTTTGTGGCTGCGATGGATCGGCGTAGGTCTGCTCGGGCGGCTACGGGGAGGGCGTTTTCGACGTCTGTCATTGTGGTCGAGGCGTCGTGTTTGGTTAAGTTGACTCGTAACCGGGATCAGCAGAAGCAGCTCAAGAAGATTGTCGCTGTACTAAGACTGAACTTTTGACGGCTTTGTTGGTACCGCTATCACGTTCAAGTAGTTTGATATATGTATACTACTTCGTGACTCATCAAACCCTTCGGCTCATCATTGACCCGATCAGGCGACTATCACTCTGACAAGCAAGCCGGCAGACGGCACACCACGATTGCTGTGTGACCAGATTGCGTATGCTCTATCTCTCACGGAGGAGTGCTGTGTACAAATGTTGTTGCGGTGCGACGTTCCGAGGTTTACGTCAACAGAAATGCCAAGCCTATCAAGATGGTGCTACTGAGAATCGATCGGGGGAAGACAATGGTTATCACGAAGCGCACGAGACGAGTTGGAGATGTGTTCTTCGTTTAGCATTATGTATGTGTAGCGTTCCAACGTTAAGATAAATATATACAGGAGATTAATCTATAACATAGCAAACATCCAACGGCGCGCGCGCCCCGATGATCTACAAAGCCCAAGCAACAGCACCGAAGACAACGGCCATAACACCACCGGCGACACGGTCAACGGCAGCAGCGCCAGTGAACTGAGCAGGACCAGAAGAAGTAGCGTTGGCAGGACCAGTAGGTACAGCCGCAGTTCCCGTAGGCACCATAGTCATAGTACCATTAACCATATGCGGGGGCACAATACCAGAAGGCATGTGTTCCATCGTTCCAGACGGCATAGGAGCCACCGAACCGGTCATTGTGCTAGCAGCAGGCATAACCTCCATCGACGTCGACGACATAACAGGAAACTCGCTCGAAGGCTTGAAACCCCTGCAGAGACCGCCGCTGCAGATGTTGTACGCACACTGATCATCGCTGCTGCACTCGGCGTTGAAGTTTCCGCATCGCGCAATCAGCATGGCGTTGCTGGCCCAGCACTGCACGCCATTGGCACACTGGTCAGGCTTGACGTAGGGGTTGCAGTCAGCGCCGAGGGGCAGGGAACCCGCGGGCGCGACGATAGTGGGTGACGGGGCGGGCTGAGGGCCTTGATTGGTGGGTGTGACGGCGCCGCTGGTGGGCATTGCTGACGCCGACGATGGGGCCGAAGATGAGGCGAGGAAGCCGTTGCAGAGGCCGTCGGACAGGTTGCAGGTGTTGTACGCGCATTGCTCGTCGCGCGTGCATGAGGCTTGGAAGTTGCCGCAGACGGGGATGAGGCCGGAGTTTACGGCGTAGCAGTTGGCGCCGAGGGCGCAGGGTACGCCGCCTGGTGTGCAGTTCGAGCCAACGGGGATGGTGGTGCCTGTGGGGGATGCGGTGGCGGGTGTGGATGTGGTTTGCGCTGAGGCGAGGGTCGCGGCTGCGGCGATGGTGAAGATTGTGTAACGCATTTTGGTTGTTGTTGTAGATGGTGCTTCGTGAAGAGAGTGGTGTTGAGATGCTGGAATGAACGAAGCGAGTGTCGTATGCTTGTGAAGATGTGGTGATGTTGTGATGGAGATGAGAATGATGCGAACGAGGGTAAGACTATATACTCATAGTCCTCGTGTTGTTGCGTGGTTTAAGCTGTCGTACCTGGACGACGATAGTTCAGCTAGCACCTAGCGCTCGTAACCAGCCTTCCAATTCGCCACAAGGTGCCGGTTACACGGGGCTACCGCGAATGACGATGTCCAAAGAGCCGAAGCTACCTCCGCAATTGACACGCGTCCGTGCTTGAAAGCTTGAATGGAATATTTTTGGACCTTCTAGCGCTGTATAGCGTCGTCGGGATGTTGCATCTCGGTCGCTCGGAGTGGCGCCGATGGGAGCCGCAGTGGCCGCGTCGCTCCGACCGAACGTTGGCGCATTATGATCTTTCCAAGTTGGAAGTCTCGACTTCGCGACTTGTGCAGTCCACGCAATGTAAGGCGCGTCTCCTCTTCTAGGTGCTCTGGCATGCGCAATGCTCTACACAAGTGACGAGACGATTGTGAGCAAGACTTAGAGCTTGTCATCTGCACGGGCCGCCAAATTGCGGAGTTCAATGCGCTCGCCGATCATCCCAATCCTTTGGCCCACTCTCCCAGCCATCTTCCCTGAACACCAGACATCTTGGACTTCCATCGTCATCAGTCCATGCTCTGAACATGCCTCCACAGTTAAAGTCTTGTACTACCGTTACTTTGCTGCCAACAAGTTCTATGCCGATGATACCGCCGGTGCCCTCATGCGTTGCGCCCCAACGGTCTCCAGCAGATCGTTGAAGCTCACCGTCAGGCCCTGCCATCCACGTTGTCGCGTTGTTAAGCGATGAGCCCGAGAACCTTGATCTGGCAGCTGTAGTGCGAGCCGCGCACGTGCGAAGAAACGAGTCGCCGTTGCCTGTCCCTGAGAGACCCACGGCGTGGCGCGTCGACACGGGCTTCTCGTATGGCTGTGCTGGCGATGATGTAGTTGCTCGTGTCGAGGGTGATCCAAGCAAAGGTAGACAGTCGCCCACTATCCCACGTATATCTCCTCGTGATAGTTTGTCGATCGGGGAGGCGACGCAGGCAGTAGGCTGGTACAACATCTGCGGCCCAGCAGCCTTCTCGTCGTGCCACTCCTCAGCCCAGAACCCTGCACCGATGGTCGGCGTATCTCCAATGCGCCCAGGAACTTTGTTCGTCAACCCGCCAGTCGATGTTGCCGTACAGACGGTGCCGAAGCTGTCAACAACGACGGCGCCACACGTTCCAAGTGGAATGTAGTTATCCTTCTCCCAGTCGCTCATGGCGTCGACGCTGACGCTGACGCCCATCTGCGCCTTCTTTGCATCCTCCGCAAGGCCGCGTTGATGTTCATCCCATCTCTTCTGGGTGAAGAAGTAGCTTGGGTCCACGATGTCGAGCCCCCAGTCCTTTGCAAGTCCCTCTACGAAGTCTCCGCTATATTGGCAGTGGTCAGCTGCACCACCGCCGTCTGCCTCTTCGCCTTTGATAAGCAACTCTCTCGCCAGCTTGATGGGGTTCTTGACGTGGCTGAGCAGCATACATCCGACGCCTCGTTTCTTATGGCCGTTCGAAACCATGACGCTGCATTCGAGTTCGTTCTTGCCTTCCCGCGTGAAGACTGCGCCTTTGCCGGAGTTGTATAGCGGGTCATCTTCCAGAAGTGTGACGGCGTAGGTCGCAACGTCCAGCGCTGTTGATCTTGGTTTGCGAAGAAGCTTCTCTGCCTTCTCGAGGATGTTGAGAAGCGAGGCGCGGTACTCATCATAGCGTTCACGGGGTATCGAGGTGCGCGTTAGATTGCCCGCACCACCATGGATGATGATGCGGGGCTTCACATGAGCGCTCGCACTCGCGGACGCAGCCCGGTCCTCGGTCATAGTATCTAGCTGGCTGTTGTTGAAGTTTCCTGGATTGCGCACTGTGATGTGGGCGATAAGGCGCGTGTGGACGGGTAGGTGCCTGAGGCGGCCGGTGAGATAGCGCTAACCGAGGCTGGATTAGCGTGCGTTTGCTGTGCCACCTTCCAAGTCTTCTCGTGACGTGATCTTCGTCCCTTGCCTTGCCCCTCATCACGGGCACACCAATACATACCTCACTAATCTCAGCTTCGTCCTAGAAAAACACCCTGTCGCATGCGACCGGCGTCGATACCCGGTTATGGCATTCATCGTTCGTTGTCGAATGTACATCGGCTGAGACGTTGTTCAGCCTGGTGGCCGACATTGCATTTAACAACGACACACCGCAAACATGCGGCTGCTTAACACGTCCACCTTGGAGGTACAGGAGTTTCTCGAGAGTCGAGTGCCCGAGTACGTTATCCTTTCCCATACTTGGAGGGACGAGGAAGTTACTCTCCAGGATCTTTTGTCTGGCAAAGCACCGACGAAAAAAGGGTATGCAAAGCTCACTGGCTGTTGCAAGAAAGCGAAAGATGACGGATTTGCGTACTGTTGGATTGACACTTGTTGCATCGACAAGACCTCAAGCGCTGAGTTATCCGAGGCCATCAACTCCATGTACCAATGGTACAAAAACGCCGAAATATGCTACGTCTACCTTGAGGACATTTGCCAGAATCCCGTAGCAGAAGAAGCAGACAATCTCGTAGCATTCGCCTTTTCGAAATGGTTCACACGAGGGTGGACGCTGCAGGAGCTTATCGCGCCTCCAATCGTGGAGTTTTATGACGTTTTCTGGTCAGAAATCGGGACGCGCAGCAGCCTCCAACAAGACCTTACCAAGATTACTGGTATCAATCGGGATGTTCTCACCGGAGAAGATCCCTTAAAGTATGCCGTGGCGGTAAGATTATCATGGGCGGCACGTCGTCAGACCAGTCGCTTGGAGGATCAGGCATACTGTCTCTTGGGAATACTCGGTGTTAATATGCCTCTTCTCTATGGCGAAGGCAAACGCGCATTTCGACGTCTTCAGGAAGAATTGCTTCGTGTTGACGAAGATTACACTCTTTTTGCCTGGGACGCATTCTCTACGAGCGGGGAGCCCGGAGTCTTCGCGATCGAGAGCCTTCTAGCGACGTCGCCGTCGGACTTCGAAACCTTCCTGCCGGAACATGACTTGGTCTCTGTGGAGCTAGGAGGTGTACATAAGGCCATTCTTCGCGACAACTTATCCAAGACTTGCTTTTCCGTACTTCCACCCCCCGAAGATCACTCGCCTCCCCGCCTGACCAGCCGTGGCTGCCATCTGAGTCTACCTCTATTCCGTTACGAGGAAAGTTCGTGGTACGGCTGCCTTGCGTGCTGGGAGCGTCCAAAGTCCGATAGCCTTCTCTTGTGCGTAATGCTACGTCAAGTAAACGGTAGCGAAACTCGATTTGAGAGAGATTGGGATACCGCGGGGGAGCAGAGTACTCTTATTTTTCTTCCTGCGAGTGCTGTCAAAGATTTTCACTACGCTTCCATCTATGTGACCACGTCGATGGAAGACCATTGGCAAACGTTTGCGTCCGATGTTCAAGACGAAGGTCATTCGATGGTGCAACTCGTGATAGACCCTGCACTACGCTCCGAGATTTTGCATAAACCCTCGGACCGCACCGAGGCGCGATCCTGCGCTGTAGAGGAAACGCATACCACGTATGGACTCCCTCTACTTCCTCTTCCGTCAGATGCAAGCGATTGGTACCATGGCAAACAGAACGACAATTTCCAGTTTCGATTCGTTCATACCGGCGGTCTAGATTTAATAGTTGTCGTATACGTACATGTCAACCACAACCCTTATTTCACCGTTGAGATTGGGCCTAGCATCAAAAGTCCAGATGTACGGACAGGGTCACTACTCACCCACACACCACCACCATTTCCAATATCGCAGTCAACGCCAGATCGCTCTCTAGATCGTAAAACTCTCCAGATTCAGCATCTAACAGACGACAATGATCCTGCATGGCCCATACACGTATCCATACGTCGTGCAGGCAGAGCAAGAGGCCCCTCCGAACAACAACTACTAGATCCATACGATTTGTTTCCAATGCACGATACGCCCAATGCGAAGAAATACGTGCTTGAACTCGCAAAACACCGCCTACCTCTTAGTTAAGTTCTACACTCAATCGAATTGAGCACGAGGTATCCACGTTAAAACGACTACGTCCGCGTATTCCCATTCAATCATATTGAGCACGAGATATCCACGTCAAAACCACTACGTCAGCGTATTCCCATCCCCACCCCCAACCCCCCCCATCAACCCCCGTCCTCTCAACCTCCACCCCCTCCCTCCTCTCCCTCACCCCCTCCACCACTCCCGCAGCCCCCTCATACCCAACAGCCTTCAACCACTCCGGATCAATATTCTCCACCGCCAAATACGGACTAACATCCGCCTCGGGAAACAACTTATTCCGCATCGCATACCCCATCCCCAAATGCGCCCAGAGATTCTTATGCAAATACTCAATCTCAAAGTCTTCATACCTTGGCGTCTCAATAACCTCTGCATATTGGTTCGAGGAACCGGGCCAAACGGCATTGACCCGCCCGGTATCGTTGTTTTTGTACCAGGATCTGCAGGGGCCTTTCCAGACGGTGTGTTTGATCCATTCCTGGGCGTGGGCGTTGAAGGCGTCGGTGATGGATTGGTGGGGCACCCAGGATTTGATGTGGTCGCGTTGCATCTTTTTGATTATCTGGATGGTGTATTCTGCGACTGCGAGTAAGGGGCCGGTGACGGACCCGTTTTCGACGGGCCAGGTTGGACCGACGAACATGAGCCAGTTGGGCATGTCCGGGCAGGCGAGGCCGAGGTAGCCTTTGGGTTCGGACTTCCACTTTTCGTAGAGGTCGACGCCGTTGCGCCCGATGATGGGGAAGCGGGGGCGGTAGGTCACGTCGAAGCCCGTGGCGCAGACTATGGTGTCGACGGGGCGCTCGATGCCGTCGGCGCCGATGACGCCTGTCTCGGTGATCTCATTTACGGCGGTGAAGTGTACGTCGACGTTTGGCTCTTGGATGGCTTTCATGTAGTGATCGCCTGGGGTGATGCGTCGGCCTGCAGGAGATCAGTAAGCGTTTCTGTGAAGGGTCGCATGCGACTTACAGCCAACCTCAAACTTCGGGGTAAATCCCTCCAAGAGTCGCTCATCCTTGAGGAACTCTTTCATCCTCTCCCTGAACAGCTCTTGAGCCCCTTTCTGCGCTTCACTTCCGGCGTAGAACGCACCCCACAACCCGTTGACCTGGTTCTCGATATCTTTGGCATGCGCAACGAGCTTACGCGGGTCTTTCCGGAACTCATCGCGCTCTTCTTGCGAGTACTCCTTGTTCTGCCCGTAGTTGTTCGCAATCTGGACGAACCAAACTCCGGTTCGGACGAAGATGTCCATGTGCTTCACATGTGGTTGCATAGTCGGTACGGTCTGAATGGACGAAGCGCCAGATCCAATGACCGCTACGCGATCGTCCTTCCACTGCTCACTTTGATAGTCCTTCGGCCATGTGGCGGTATGGACGATGCGACCCTTGAAGCTGTTGATGCCTTTGATACCAGGCCACTTGTAGTTGTTCAAGATGCCGGAAGCGTAGAGAAGAAGATCGCATTCTTCTTCGAACTCTCGTTCTTCGCCGGAAGATGATTTCTGGCGTAGCGTGACCTTCCACTTGCCGATGTCGTCTTGCCACTCGGCTCGCACGGCTTCGGTGTTGAATGTCATGTACTTGCGCAGGTCGAATACATCGCAGACTTTTTCGAGGTACTTCTGGATGTCTGGTGCGTAGGAGAAGAAGCGCGGCCAGTCTGGGTTGAGAGCGAAGTTGAGGGTGTAGGCATGCGATGGGATGTCGCAGGCGCAACCTGCAGGGGTCAGCTCACTCACGCGATGATTCGCTAGTGTCTGTACCTGGATACCTGTTCTCGAGCCATGTCCCTCCTAGATTGGCATTCTTCTCGTAGATGACATGTTCGACGTTCTGCGTGTGTTTCTGTATCTGGTACGCCATTTGGATTCCAGACAAGCCGGCTCCAATAGTGAGCACCTTGAGCTTTCGCGATGAAGGGTCCTGGAAGATGATCAGTCTTTTTGCTAGACGCTCGTAGCATCGGGACACACATTATAGACGATGTCTGGGACGCTGTAGCCGCCAGAACCAGGCGTTGAGTAATCCCATCGCTTGCCGCTGCCCATCGTATTCAGATCTGGCGCCATCTTCGGAGCTATGATACGACGAAAGACTGGGAAAGTGGTCGTAACTGTTCTACAGACTGATGGAGGAGCACAGTGCAACGAAAAGCATCATAACTTTATAGATCGACACCGGGCACATGTCATCTCACACCACAGCGGGCATCGGGCGCCGGGCGTATTAGTCGCCAATGCTGACAGCAGTGCGTGACCCAAAGCTGCTCCGTGGAGGACGATTTAGTAGGACAGCATACACCGGGGCGAAGGGTCACAGCCGCGACGTTGACCTGTGATTGATGGTCCAGTGAATACTGTGCGGGGTTGTTGCGGGGTACTACATTTCCGAGGTCGTGAACTAATGAAAGGAGCAAATGACACTCCGGGTAAGGCGTCCAGAAGGAAATGTTCCTGGTCTTATCTGCTTCAACAGCGCGTGTAATTGTTGTACGGGATGACCAAATTGTTGGACATGGATTACCAAGGTGTCGGCCGAGCTAGGCTTCGACGTGTGGTTGGAGAATCGTGATGCGGTTTATTTGTGCTGTTGCTACGGTGAGCAGCATGTTCAACTCGTACGAGGGACGATATCAACACATGCGCTGCGGTATACATGGCGAACCAGAGTGCATTTTAGCTTGATGGTCTCGACGCGCTCGAACAAGCATGCCTCTCTGCGCGTCGCCAAGTCATTTCTGTCGCGTGCAACGGACGCGCATTCACGCGGGATCTCGCATCCTCGCTGTGACACCAGGGTGGCGATGGCATGGCATCCCAAGCACGGATTAGTTGCGTCGTCGAATACTTGCAACTTTCTTGATAAGACACTCGCATAACACTCCATGGCCGATGGGAGCGAATATGCAATACCTCTCGCGAAGGATGCAGTTGCCTAGACGTGACACGACCGTGCCCTTGTTAGCGCGCTACGCCCCGCAAGGACGTCACCGCGGTACACCTTCCCTCTCCGTCGACCACCCAGCAACAGCATGGACGCACCAGTGGGACCAGGACAGCCGCTCCGATTCCTCCCTCTAACAACGAGACGTATCGACATCCAAAGTTACTTCACAGCGTTGACAGGCCGTGGAGCTGACTTCCCTACGCCTACTGCCGTAAACACTACGCGACGGGAGCTACTTCGGTGAGTACCTGGGTAACAGGGTAGACTAACGGCGCGTCGGGGTTAACACGCTACCAGAGCTATTCAGACGAGGAAGTATATAGCGGACTGCATACGAAAAGTTCGCAAGAAGATCCAAAAGTCCGTTGATAAAGCTGGAGAAGGCGCTAGCTGGGACGAATGCTACAAGCCTGTTCATAAGTACTTGTGCTTTAGCTCTGCGCAGACAAGGGCGTATAACTCAGCTACGGAGTACGAAGTCGTTTTTCCTGAGCCTCTATGACACTAACATATGGTACAGGGACCTTAATCGTGTAGTCTATGACTATGGCGCATTGTCTTGCCGACTGTTTACCATGGAGATTATCCATGACCTACCGGAAGATATCAGAAGCAAGATCGCCGCATACTTGACGGACGAAGGCACACCAATTGTACTGGCTGCACCGCCAGTTGCGTCTGACCAGACGTGTCCGAACAGTATTAGTGTCAGGGATGCTCTAGCGAATATGGTGACCGATGGCCGCAAACACCATCTCAACTGGAAGTACATGGGCTACATGACACACTACGTCGTGACAACCTGGTTCGCCGTCAACACCTTCCTCGTCCACGATTCTGTGGCGTTAGATGTCTTTTTCCGCGACATCAGTCTCGGCGACACAGTCTTTCCCAGTGTTGTACCTGCAGAACACTTACAACACATCACAGTCGTATTGCGGGGTGAAATGAAAGATTACGAGCCTCAGAAACGTGAATGTACAGGGAGGACTTTGTGTATAAGGCCTGTGAGGCCCGCGGAGGTGTTTAGCGAGCATCTTGAGCTAGTGCTCAAGATGAAAAAGCTCCGCGGGTTTAGGCTGCATGTTATGATCGAGGCGTCGGAGTTGAAAAGGGTCGAGGAGATTTTGAGCGCGGTGAGGGGCGTGAGGGCGAGGCTGATGAGTGCGGGTGTGGGAGTGAGTTTTACTTGGAGAGGCGAGGAGCTGGATGGATATTTCAGGGAATTGCAGAAGATTGGGGTGTGAAGTAGCGATGTTGTTGGGCGACAGTGCAGTGGACGACTACCGCTCTAGTCCAATAAGACCTTCCACTTCCTGCGCAATCTTGCCAAACGTCATAGCCCGCTCACCCTCCGGTTCCGCTACCACAGTCGGCTTCCCACGATCAGCATCATCGCTGATACTCGCATGTAACGGAATCTCGCCTAGCATATTCAAGTCGTACTTCCCGCACATAGCCCTGATCTTATTCATATTCCCAAACACCTCATGTACGTCTCCGCAACCCGGGCATTTGAAACCCGCCATGTTGCACACCAGACCCAGTAGCTTCACATCAACCTTGCGGAATAGTTCAACGCCCTTCACCGCGTCTTTGAGCGACAGATCCTGCGGCGTTGATACAATGAGTGCGCCATCTAGAATGAGCTGCTGCGTGATTGTGAGTTGGACGTCGCCGGTGCCGGGTGGCATATCGAGGACTAGGACGTCTAGACCGCCCCATTCGACTTCGTGGAGGAGTTGTTGCAGGGCTTTCATGACCATGAGGCCTCGCCATGCTACTGGTGAGGATTCTGGGATTAGGTAGCCCATGGACATGGATTTTAGGCCGTAGTTGGAGAGGGGGAGGAGTTGGTTGTCTGGGGCATGGGATTAGAGGATGATGGGAAGCTGGGTTGGTGTGAGGACTGACTGGATGAAAGTCGGGGTTCGCCGGATAGATTGAGTAAGGTTGGTATTGAGGGACCGAAGATGTCGGTATCAAGAATGCCGGCTTTGTATCCACGACGCGCGAAGCTTAAGGCGAGGTTGACTACGACACTGCTTCAGCATTGCGGATTGTATCTGGTCATAGGCGGTAAGAAATACCAGCAATAGTACTCTTTCCAACTCCACCTTTTGCGGATGAGACAGCAATCACTTTCTTCACATCCTTGATATTCCGCTTCTGTGGCAAGCCTCGCTGCATCCGCGGCATCTGCGGAGGCGCGCCTGAGCGCGGAAGACCCTGCGCTCGCCATCAGCTATTGCGCATTCAATCACCCTAGCATGTAACATACAAGAGGATTCTCATGCTGCAGACATCGCAACGTCGAGAACAACCGTGGCTTCAGCATCGTCGTGATAGAAACGGGGATTGCGGAGTTGATGGCGGAGGTGACGCGCATCGGCGTTTCATTTCGCCGATGTCATTGAACTTTTTTGTGGGGCACAGAGTGAACTTTCTCTTCCGGCGCGCTTCACCACCAACACCAACACCAAACCGCTTGTACACTATGGGGAAGTCCAAGATCAGAGGTATGAACTTCTCGTATATGCGCGACTGGATTTTTGCTCACATGACGACCAGATTTCGATCCCGAGTCGCTCCTCGACCCTGCGCCGAGCTCTAGCGAAGACGAGCGCTCCGACGCTGAACTCTCCGAAGTTGAAGATGACAATGCTGGGCGCGAACATTATACGTCGGTGGGAAAGAGCAAGCTGAGGAAGCCGGTTGAGGTGCCTCTGGGCCCGGAGTACACGGGGCGCAAGGTGGACCGCAAAGCACTCGAGGACAGCGACAGCGACGATCCTTTTGCGAAGGGCTTCGACGATATAGACAGCGAGGCTAGTGACGATGACGAAGAGGACGGCATCAATGGCATAGAGCTCGATGGCGAAGAGGACAGCGAAGAGGACGACATGAATGGCGATTTCGACGAAGACATGAGCGACGAGGACGAGGACTTGGGAAGCGCAGGCGAAAGCGGGAGCGACGACGAGGCCAACGACTCCGAAGGCTCAGATGACGACGAGCCTGGCGCCGAAGCCAAAACCGACGCGTCCACGATCCGCGACCTCATGTCCGCCAACAAGTCCTTCACGTCGGGCATCGCTGCTGGCACGCAGTCCGACGTCGCCAAGGGAGAAGCCGTGAAGACGCAACGGAAGACGTTCGATACGCTGCTCAACTCGCGCATTCGACTACAAAAGGCCTTGATTTCCACAAACTCCTTGGCTGCAGAGCCTTACAAGACAGAGACCGCGAAAGACGCGCCCATCGAGGCGGCAGAGGCAGCTGCCTTGACCCTCCTCAACAACCTCACGAACCTGCGCCTCTCCCTAGAAGAGTCGCGAACGGGTACGAAGCGAAAGCGCCCAACCTTCGACTCCGCAACCCCATCATCCGAAATCTGGACCACCATCCAAGCGAGCGAGAAAACCACGCTCCCCCACCGCAAAGCCGTCCTAGAACGCTGGTCCAACAAAACCAAAGCCACAACCGTCACAAACAACAAAGCGCGCCTCAACGCCTCCGCCCAGCAAACCCTAACCGAAGTCCTAGACACGCAGCTCTCATCCCCCCACCTGGTCCTCCGCACGCAAACCCCGCGCTCTTGTGCGCCCCTCCAATCCTCGACCAAAACCCCCCAACCCTCGCCCGCCATCTACGACGACGCCGACTTCTACGGCCTCATGCTCAAAGAACTGCTCGAGCAGCGCTCCGCCGACCTTAACAGCAACGGAACCGCTGAGTTCGTTGTTCAGGCGCCGTGGCAGGTTGCGCGCGAGGCTAAGACGAAGAAGGTTGTTGATACGAAGGCGAGTAAGGGGCGCAGGTTGAGGTATACGGTGCAGGAGAAATTACAGAATTTTATGGCGCCAGAGGAGAGGGGGCAGTGGGGGGATAGGCAGAGGGATGAGTTGTTTGGGAGTTTGTTTGGGCAGAGGGTGGGGCTTGGGGAGGAGGATGGTGGGG
>Ga0265780_10006852_pt1 | contig 14079 bp, 21 predicted proteins | sample P1T30metagenome_FD_192432 | JGI IMG/M metagenome (GOLD analysis project Ga0265780, IMG submission 192432) | Plant litter microbial communities from East Loma Ridge, Irvine, California - P1 T30 | ecosystem: Environmental > Terrestrial > Plant litter > Unclassified | place: USA: California... | reverse complement strand
AGGAGGATCTTGCGATACAGCAGACGACTCGCGCAATGGCGGCAATGCGGGGTGAGCGAGCAGAAGACCTGACGCTGATGGACCAGGAAATTGAGGCCACCAAGAATCGTGTCTTGGCGCTCAAGTCTGCCGCTAAGAGCACAAGCGAAATTGATATCAAGGACAAGGCAAAAGAGTTCGCGGCCGAGGCAAAGAAAGAAAACGAGCAGATCGGAGAAAGCCTGACCGATGCACTGCTGCGTGGCTTCGAAGACGGCAAGGGGTTCGCCAAGAACTTCAAAGACACAATGGTTAACCTCTTCAAGACTATGGTCCTGAAGCCGATCATTCAGCCGATTGCGCAAAGCGCGGCGGGCATGGTCACAGGCTCATTAGGACTTGGAGGCGGACAAGGCGGAGCAGCGGACGGCGGGTCATCACTGCTTGGGTCTGCAAACAACCTTTCAAGCATTGGCGGGACTGCCCTGCAGGCATATGGGGGACTGAGCGTTGGCGCGTCCGCTGCTTCGCTTGGCGCTGCCAATGTCGCTGGCGCATTCGGCGCAGATGCTCTCGGAACTCTTATAGCTGCTAACGGATCTTGGGCCGGGGTATCAGTAGGGGCAAGCGCTGCGGCGTCTGCTGCGGCTGGCACCGCCTCTGCTGCGGCGGGGACGGCTGCTGCCGCAGCGTCTACGGCGGCTGGGACCACTAGCGCCCTTGCTGGGGCTATGTCCACTATCGGCGCTGCAATGCCGTATATCGGCGCTGCAATCGCCATCTACACATTGCTGTCTGGGTCATTCAAAGGCGAGAAGCGCTCAGGCGGCACGTTCAACTGGGCTGATGGACAATCTTCGTTCCTCCACGGCCCTTCTGGCGGCACTGACGGAAAGACAGATGTCGTCAACGCTGCTATCAACGCAACGGCCGGCGGCGTTAACAGCCTGCTCAAGGCCGCAGGGTCGGCCATTAGCGTAACTGGCCTGATCGCGGGCTTTGAGGGTTCTGAGAAGGGGCGGGGCGGCGTCATGTCGGGCGTCACGCTGTCTAACGGTCAAAAGATAGGCGAGGATGGAACTGGCAGCAACTACAAGGGCACCTACTACAACAAGAATTTGCCTACGACGCTGACAACCGAAGCTGCGGCAGGGCTTCTCGTTACTGACCTGAAGCAATTGCAGATCGAGGTTCTACAGTCCGCCGACGATATCCCCGGTGCGCTGCGAAAGCTGGTGGATGGCGTTAACGCAGTCTCGCTCAGCGACGATGCGGCAACTCAGCTGCTTGGCCAGATCACGGCTCAGGTCGCAGCAGTTGAGGGCTTCCGCGCAATGGTGGCTTCGGCCGGCTCCCCCCTGGCAAAGTTCAAAGAGCTGTCCTACGACCTCACGGTGGCGTTTGTAGACGCATCTGGTGGCCTGGAGGCAGCGCAAAGCAACCTGAATTCCTTCTACGAGACGTATCACACTGAAGACGAGCGAATGGCCGACACCTTGTCTGCCATGACTACGGTGTTTAAGGATCTTGGCCTGGCGGTCCCGGCGACGAAGGAAGAATTCAGGTCGCTAGTTGAGGGGCTAAGCTTGACCGATGAGGCGGCAGTAAAGGCCCGAGCTACGCTGCTCGGGATGAACCAGACCTTCGCAGGGTGGGCAGACTACGCCGCAGACGCCGCCAAGAAGGTGATAGATGACGCCAAGAAAATGGCCGATGCATCGGCGGCTGCCGCAGCTGCCGAACTCGCCGCATACCAGGGCTTCCTCAACATCATTCTGAGCGATACGCAGAAAGCGAACCTGCAGGCCGAGGCCCTGCGGAATACCTTTAAGTCGCTTGGCGTTGCAATGCCGACGACGCTTGAAGGTCTGCGCGCGCTGGTTGATGCTCAAGACCCGACGATTGAGTCACAGAAAACCTTGCGTGACTCGCTCATCGCTGTAGCCCCTCAGATGGCTGCCTTCATCAAGTCCATCGACGACACCGCAAAATCAGCCGCCGCGACACAGAAAGCGCTTGAAGATACGTTCGTCAGTCAGTACTACACCGATGCCGAGAAGTTGGCCGAGACTGGCCGCACCCTGTCGGCTGCATTCCGCGCGCTTGGCGTCGACATGCCGGACACGACGCAGCAACTGCGAGCAATGATCGATGCTGGTGGGAATACACGGCAGGGGCTACTCGAACTGTCGAGTTCGTTCTATACGTTCTCCAACGCACTAGCCAATGCCAACACCGCAGCGGTTGCATCGACGCTTGCGCTTATCCAGGGCACGACTGGTGCTGGCGCTGTGGATACTGCCACCAAAGCAGCGCAGACCGCCCTTGCTGGGCTGCAAGCATCGATCAACGCTCAAAAGAACCAGGCTACGGCTGCATTTGAGGCCCAGTCCCGGGCCCTACAAGTCCAGATCACCAATGCAAATGCTGGTGTAACGCTATGGCAGCGCGTGAACGACCGCGTGAAATCTACGCTGCAAACCCTGATCGGCCAGTTCGACCCGGTCGGCAATCGCAAGGCAGCGCAGCAGTTGGTCAGCAATGCCGCGCGCACTGGCAATATCGGTGACCCGATGGCGCTTGAAAACGCCCTGGGGCTGATCGCCCAGCCGAGTGAGGAGCTATTTGGCTCATTCAGCGACTACCAGCTTGATTTCCTGCGCACTGCGAACGATGTCGCCAAGCTGAACGGAATCACAGGCAAGCAGCTTTCTATCGAGCAGCAAACGCTTGCCGCTCTGACGGACCAACTGACGCAAGCGCAAGAGCAGCACCAACAGACCCTGGCTAAGCTGGACAACCAGCTCTTGACCGCACAGCAGCAACTGCAAGTGCAGCTCGGCACGGACACAAAGATCCTGTCGATGTCTGATGCGATGAAGCAGCTTGCCGACGCGATGAAGGCGCTTGCTGCCGCTCAGGCCGGGGCGTCTAGCAGCGGACAAATAAATTCCTGGTATGACAAGGTACTTGGCCGCACGCCGGACGCCGCTGGTGCTGATTACTGGAAAAACCAGATCGACAAGAACGGCATCGCTCCGACTCAGGCCGAGTTTGCCAACGCCTCGCAAAGCGAACTCTGGCTTAATTCAGTCTACAAGGCTGCGACTGGCCGACTGCCTGACGCTGAGGGCCGTTCGTTCTGGCTCAAGGCGATGCAAGACGGGTTCTCGCGCGCGGCTATTGAGGCTTCTATTTACAGCACTGCCGAAGCGACGAAATACCAAGGCAGCCACTTTGGGGGACTTGATAGCGTCCCGCATGACGGATACATGGCCAAGCTGCACAAGGGGGAGCGTGTTAAAACTGCCTCTGAGGCCCGTGCGGAGGATCTGCAACGTGCGCAGCAGGGTCGCTCTACTGGAGTAATGGCGGATGAGGCTAGTTTGATGGTTCTGCAGCAACTGCTGGCGCGAATTACGGATATGAATGCGGAAACCCGTGCTATCGCTGCAAATATGGGAGGTGCGCGTCGCCTGCTGGACCGCTGGGACGGCGACGGCCTGCCTGAAACTCGGGATGAAATGGCATGACTTTTCAGATAATTGTCCCGACGCAGATAACGGATTCGATGCTGGTTAGCAGCACTGTGCCTGAGCCATCGACTGGTGACGGAACGCTCTGGAGTTCAGCAACGGCTTATGCTGTTGATGCACTTGTTTACATCAACCATCGGCGCTACCAGGCTGCAGTAGCCAACACGAATAGAAATCCCATTACTGACACTAACCCAGTGCCAGCTTGGGTTTATCTCGGGCCTACCAGCCGCTGGGCTGCCTTTGATAACGAGATAGGTACGATCAGCACCGGCACTTCTCCGATGACTATCGTTCTGCGTCCTGGCCCCGTGTCCGGTGTTGCGCTGTTTGAGCTAAGCGCTATCTCTGCCGTAGTCACAATGCGGGATCAGACGGGCGGCACAGTTGTCTATGAGAGGGAGCTAGACTTAGACGGATCCATCATCGATGACATCTACGACTGGTTTTTTGCAGAAGTGGAGTTGCTGCGCGACGTGGTTCTGACCGATCTCCCGGGAAGTTATACAGAAAATGAGCTTACTCTTGAGCTTACTGGCGCTGGAGGGGCTTCAATTGGCGTCTTCCTGGTCGGTCAGATTATGGCTATCGGGGAAACACAGATTGGCGCATCGGTCGGAATCATCGATTACTCTCGCGTAACGCGCGACCCAGATTTTGGCAAGGTCACTATCCAAAAACGCGCATACAGTAAGCGCGGAACTTTTGCGATAATGTGCGACCCAGCCGATTTCAACCGCAACTATCGGACGTTTGCCAGCATCCGTTCGACGCCATGCGTTTTCATCGGAACCGAAGCTTATGGCTACGAGCCCTTGCTTATTTACGGAATTTATCGAGACTTCGCTATTGAGGTCGAGTACAACGCGAAACACCTATGCACCGTCCAAGTTGAGGGCATGACCTGATGGCCACTACCGTAACCCCTATTCCGCCGCTAGATCGGAATAGCCCGACATTCCGAGCCGAGACGAACCTATATTTCGGCACGCGCATCCCTACCTTTACGACTCAGATAAACGCGGTTGCAGACGAGTTGATGGACGCGCGAGACGAAGCCGTTGCCGCTCGCGATGAAACCGTCCCGCTTGCCAATCAGGTCATCACGCTGGCGCCGCAGGCTATTGCCGCGAGCGCTACGGTGCAGACGCTCGCTCCTCAGGTTGCTGCCAACGCTGCACAGGTCCAGTCGGATAAGAATCAAGTCGCGACGATGGTGGCCGGTGCGACCCAGATCCAGATGGGTGGATCGACTGGCTACCCTACTATCGGCCCGTCGCTTATCTGCAACTTCGCACACGCTCAACGATTGAGTCGGAAGCTGTCATTCACTCGCGCGGGCGCTGCCACATACCTCGATCAGCTTGGCCGCCTACGTACCGCCGCGAGCGGTATGCCGGTCTTCGAGTTCGACGCAGCGGGGCGATCACTTGGATATCGTAGCGAGCCGAGCCGGACGAACTTGATTTTGAATAGCGCGACGATGGCCACTCAATCGGCTACCGTCACTGCTCAGGTGTACACGCTTTCATTTACCGGGACGGGCACGGTAACGAGGTCAGGGGTATCTACGGGCGCATTGGTCGGAACTGGCGCGGCCAATCGAGTTAGCGTCTCTTTCACCCCTACGGCCGGTAGCCTGACGATGACAGTATCGGGCTCTGTGACCAATGCGCAGCTAGAGGCCGGGCCCTCTCCCACAAGCTACATCGCTACTACGGGGTCCGCTGCCACCCGCCCCGCAGACATTCTCACGCTCCCCGCTGCTGCGGCTGCTGATGTTTTGAATCCGGCGCAGGGTACGTTCGTGGCGGAGTTCACGCTCAACGGCCTGCCTGCTGCCGGAGCGTTTCAATTCGTTTTCGCCTATTCCAATGGCACTGGAAACGAGCTTTTGCTACTTCGTGTCCAGGCAGGGAGTCTCTACATCTACGTCGTTGCTGGGGGAGCCCAGAAAGCTGAGATAAATCTCGGCGCGGTAGCAGTCGGGCAGCGCTATCGCGTGGCTATTGGATATTCCACCACCCAAGTCAGAGCAAGTTTAAATGGCGGGGCTATTTCGGGGGGTACGCCATTTGGCTCTCCCGCACTCGGGCTCTGGGATAGATTAGAGGTTGGTAGTAGCGCTAACGCTTCGTTCCTCAACGGCCACATCGCTCAGCTTTACGCCTACCCCCGACTGCTCACCGACGCCGAGCTGATCGCCGTTTCACGTCTGTAAAGGAAAAATAATGCTACCTGGCGATCAGCCTGACCGGTTTGTCACGTGGGGTCAAGCGGGCAAATGCATTTCGATGGACCCCGAGGATATCGACATCGTGGGGGTGCGTGCGCTAAGCGGGGCGACGACTACGGGCGCATCCGATTACCGCCTGCTGCTCTCAATGACCGGCACCTGGGCGCTGACCCTGGGAGCGACTTATGCGGGCTTCCGTATGACGCTGGCAAACACTGGCACAGGCGTTATCACTGCGACGCCGAGCAGCGGAACTGTCGCCGGGCGCGCATCGATCCTGATCTATCCGGGCGAGACGTTCGACGTGGTGTCTGATGGTTCTAACTGGCGCTGCCCCGGGCGAGGACGGGTTGTGCTTCTATCGCAAACGGTGGTTTCCAGCGCTACGGCACAGATCGACTTGACGCGTGGTTTCACTGACGATCCCGAAGTGACCGGGATGCGGATTGAGTACAACGGCCTCAGCGCATCCGCTGGCGCCAGCTTGTTACTGAGCGGCCTTACGCCTTCCGCTGTCGGTTGCAACTACGTTTCCGTTCGGGCCGTTACAGGATCTAGCACGGCTCTTGCGACCAGCGGCACAGCAACCCCTGCCGTTATCGGATCGATCACCACGTCTATCGCAACATCTAGGCGGGGTATTTTGGAGGCTGAGCTTTCTTCTAACGGTAGCTTGTTTTTCGCTGGTGATTACTTCGAGCCCGAAGCCACCTTTGCTGCCAATAACGTTAGCGGTTACTTTTCATCTGCGCTCAGCGGCCTAAGAATCGGTTTGAACAGCGCTGCGACAATTTCCACCGCGCGTATCACTCAATACGGATTCAGGGGCGCATGATGCAGACGATTGAGAACGGCGTGCCGCGTGACATGACGCGTGCAGAGGTTCTGGAGTGGTACGAGAGCATGTCTGCCTCGCCCTGGCTCGACTTTGATTCGGCCCAGGCTGGCTTGTCTGCTCGGATCGATGCGCAGTCCAAATCGGCTCGCGATTCCATCACGCAGGCATACAGCGCTGGCGAGATGTCGTCGTGGCCGATCAAGCGCAGCCAGGCGCTGAGGTTCCGCGCTACTGGCGATGAGGCTGACGCGCCGATGCTTGTTGACGAGGCTGGCTATCGTCGGGTGTCGGTGTCGGAGCTGGCTGACCTGGTGCTGGCTAAGGCCGATGTCCTGGCGAGTCTTGAGGCGCGGATCGCTGGCGAATCCGGCTATTTGCAAGACCAGCTACGCGCCGCAGATTCAATGGCTGCTGTCGAAGCCTTCGCCCGTGCGCAAGGCTGGCTTGCTGCTAAACCTGAGATGCCGGAGCTGCCTCCCGAGGAGGAGCCGGAGCCAGAAGAGCCATCCGATCCTGAGCCGCCTGTTGATCCCATCGATGCCGAAGAGAATGCGGATAGGGGGTGAGTTTGTTCCAGCGGCTGAGGGATTGGTGGAACGCTCATTTCAGATGCGGAGCTGACTGCGGCTACCGCCTCCTGTTTGGTGGACTCCTGCTTTACACGCCCTTGGCTGCATTGATTAGCACCCGAACGCAGGCGGCCATCTATGTGATGCTTGAGGGCGCTGCTGCTTGGGTGACACTCGGCAGCCTAGCAATCATTGGCCTGGTGATCTGCGTCGACGTAGTCGTCAACACGATGCCGGATCGACCTCGGTGGGTGTGGATCACTAAGCGGCGCGACTTCCTTTATATCCTAGGGGCCTTCGCGTCGACGATGGTCCCTTTCCCGCTTGCTCGCTATGGGCTGGTAGAAGCATCAGCGATAATCTGGTACGGGCTCGTATTTGTTTCTGGCCTGCATTTGTTGTTTCTGGATATCGGGGCCAAACAGAGAGGGCTGCTAGATGCGTCGGACTAACCTGGCTGTATGGATGTGGGCTGGGTTGGCGTGGCCGATTTTGGCGGCGGCAGAGAGCGCATTTGAGAGCAAGCTGAGTACTTACAGCTGGAAGACGTGGGTGATTATCTTCGGCTGGTGTATTGGCGGGATTGCACTGCGCTGGGCTTGGGATCATTCGACCTGGCGCGAGGCGGTTAAGAAGGCAAAGGCTGACGGCACTACGCCGCCCGACCCGCCGACTTGGGCAGATATGGCGTCTATCTCCGTGATCGCACTTATCTCCGGCGTGGCTTGCTTCGGCGTCATCGAGTGGTATTTTGTCGATGAGGACTCCATGCCTCCCTCCGGCATCATCGGCGTAGCGGTAGCGCTCGCAGCATTCAACAACAAACGGACTATTGTTGCTCTGTCTGACGCAGCTTTCGGCGTGCTCAACTGGGCGGCAAAGAAGAAGGCACCAAATGACACTCAATGAACAGCAGATGAAAGCAGCGTCGGCATTGTCGCCTGCGTTGCGCTTGCTGCCTCCCATGATGGATTCCGCAGCGGCGCGCGTGCAATTGATCGCCATTGGCCTGCAAGAGTCGCGACTGATTCATCGCTGGCAAGTGATTGATGCCAAGCGGCCAGAAGTGAAAGGCCCGGCGCGCGGTCTGCTTCAGTTTGAGCGAGGCGGCGGAGTCACTGGCGTCCTGCTGCACGCTGCCAGCTCTGACTATGCGCTTGCCGTCTGCTCAGCGCGCGGTGTGAAGCCTACTGTGAGCGCCGTGTACGCTGCAATCGAGACGGATGATGTCCTGGCGTTCGCTTTGGGCCGCTTGCTGCTCTGGACCGATCCTAAGCGCCTGCCAGGCGTGGGTGATGAAGAGGGTGCATGGCAACTCTATTTGCGCTGCTGGAGGCCGGGTGCATATGAGCGCGATCCTGTTGGCCTGCGTGCGAAGTGGGCTACCAACTATCAGGCGGCCATATCAACGGTAGGCGCTCCGTGAACATCGGATGGAAGCTCGGCGCCGTAGCGGCACTGGCGCTGTCGGTTCTGTTGCTCATCGCGCTTTTCATCATCGGCGGGCAGCGTAATGAGGCTCGACGGGACAGGGATGCGGCTACGCAGCGGGTTGCTGTGCTTACTGCGGACCTGTCGACCTGCCGCAATAGCGTTGCGACACTGGGCGAGGCGGTAAAGAATCAGGGGCAGAGCATCCAGAATGCTGAAGCCGTAGCCACGCTGGAGCGCGATCTAGGACAATCACGCGTTGCTGCTGCTCAAGCAACGAGCAAGAAGCTGCAAGGCGATGTTGCCTACCTACAGAAACTGCTTAAAGGTGCAGACGCGCCGAAGTCTTGCCAGGAGGGTCTTAATGCGATTCGCGCTAATCGTCGCTAGCCTGGTGCTGTCTGGCTGCGCATCCAATGTGCAGACGCCCGAGCCGATCATTCGAACGGTTGAGGTCAAAGTGCAGGTGCCGACCAAGTGCATTGCATCGCTTCCGGTACGTCCGGCGCTGCTTCCTCTCGATCAGGTGCTGGCCATGCTGGACGGCCCTGCTGTCGTCACCTTGGCCGCTCAGCACGAACTCCTTTGGGGCTACGCGGCCGAGCTTGAGGCAGTCGCATCCCCTTGCGTGCTTAACTAGCCCCGGCACTCCGGCTTAACGAATTCCTCTGCGCGCTTTGACATGAGGAACCCAGCCAAGCGGCACTCCTTCACCACGTCAGACCAGATCGAAGGCGGGCTATCCGGTGCGCTCGACTTCGCAGTGGCTAGGCACGAGTCGAATATCTGCCGCTGCATGCATACGTCCGTCTCCTTACGCGTCATCTCGCGTGCGAGGTTGGTGGCGGCGAGCCATACAGAGCCCGCCATCAGACTTGAGCCAATTATCCCGGCTGCTATTCCTACTCTCATCGATGCTCCCACATAGCCCAAAACAACAAACCAACTCCTATGCAAATGGCAGGCACTGCTGGAAGGTGAGGGCCGATCAGCGCTGCTGCCAGCAACCCGCCATAGTGGGCCTGGCTCACAGCGCCATCCTGTGATCTGTCATCAGCGCGCCCTTGCGTATCTTCTCGCTCACATCATCACTAGCCACCTTGCAGCGAGACGCCAGAAGCGCCTGAAGAACGCCGATCTGCTGATTCAGCTCCAGAATCACGGCGTCGCTCGCCTTCTTCTGGTCGTGGTAACCGGCTTCGTAGCCCGCATCCCATGAGTTGTCATCGATTGCCATTACTTCTCCATCTTTTCGGCAATTTGGTTGGCCCATTTGAAAGAGTAGTACAGGCTGATTGCAAGGAACGGGATATCAATGATTACCTGCCCCCACTCGCCACGCAAGCCATGACTGAAAGCACTGCCAGCAATATGCACAGCACTTGCGCCAAACAGGGCCAATCCTAGAACCTGTCCGGCGGTGACTGCAATCGCCCTCTCCTTTTCCTTGCTTTGCATCACTTGCTCCATATCTTGTAGCGCGGTTGCGGCTGTCGGTAGATGGGGCGGACGTTTCCGCGTGACCGCATCCGCTGGCACAGCCTGCCCAAGACGATTCGGTAGCGCGACTTACTCCGGCCCTTGCTGAAATTGATGGCCCATTCACCGATTGCCACGGCGTACTCCCCACGCAACTATCATCTCGCTTATCGCCATTGTGATAGCGACCCATACCGCTTGGACTACCCATCCCTGCCCCGCACCCATAACCCCGTTGACCATCCCAAAAACGAAACCCACCCGGCTTGCCATAAGGGGGCTCATTTCGCCACCCCATACGCTTCTTCAAAGTCGGCTTTCCACTCGTCGAAGAAGCTGCGGTCCGAGATGGCGCCTAGGATTTCCGCCTGATCATCCGTCAGCGTTATGGTCGATTCAGCGATCAGTGCCCGACGCTTCAGAGTCGTCAGCTCGTAGGCTAGGTTCTCCGCCTCGTCATGCAAGACCACTCGCGGAGAGCCCGACGATTCCAGCGGGATTGCAACCGCCCTCGCCTGCTTGATAGGCTCTGCATATTGGTCGAGCAGCTTATCCAGCGCCTCTACGCCCTGCCACGCCAGATTCAGCACTCGTTTTGCGTTCGCTACCACTTCGTTTGCCACTTCTATCTCCTGGTTCTTAATAGCGCCATACCGAAACGTCGGTCACGTCGAGCGACCCCAAGTCTTTATTGCAAAGTTCATTGTCTCCAGACAGAGAGCAAATAGCACCTAGCTCAAATTCCATGAAATCTTCGATGTCGCTCTCACTTACGCCGTCTGGTATTTCTACCTCAAATTCGATCCTGTATCTGGCCACGTCTATCTCCTGTCACTTGCTTGATTAAAGGTTGATGGCGCCCGGATGCGATCCCCGGGTTGCTCTATTCGCGGCTTAAACATCGAGCGCTTGTTGTATGTTCCGACTTCCACGGCATCATTGTCCGCCTCAACATCACTGCGCATCGCCTGCGCGTCTTCGCCATCATCAGGGCGGGCATGTACGTGTATTGCCACATGCGGCCAAGGGTTGCGACCCCTACGTTACGCCCTGATCATGACGCTGGTCTTTCCCAGCCGTATAGGCTTTCGCCTCCCACTGCACGCCTGCCCGTCCTTGCACGGCCGCTTGTGGTCAATCGTGTGCTTACTCTCGCTGGACCGCTTGCCTTCTGCGCCTCTCGGTAGGGCTACCGTCCTTGGGCTACCTGCCAAGGCTCAGGGGTTGGATTGCCGGCGCTCCTGTTATGGGAACTTGCAGGACAGAGCGCCGCTTTTGTAGCCCGCCACATAGATGCAATGAGCGCCCCCTGGGGTGTGGAACTCAATTGCATCACGATCTCGGTCGCCTATTTTGCCAATCATGTTGCCCAGCAAAGGGCCATCACTTTGCGCAGGCCCGCATGCCGCCAATCCCAAAAGCGCCAATGCAAATGCAGCTTTACGATATTTCATTCTCATTGCCTTTAAGTACACACGCTTGATGGTGAAGTCCTGGAGGTCAGTCGACTATTCGACTAGCTCAATACTGTAGACGTTCATAAGTCGCCGCACCTCTTGCCGTCTCCCGTCTTTCGGGAAATCGACAAATATATAGCTCGCCTCACCTAACCGCTGGTTTGATACAACACCAATTCGGCCTTCGAATCTCTTAGCGTCTTTCGGAGTACTAGCCTTGAGCGCCGATGCTTTCAGCTTCACCTTATCGCCTTTCTTCATATCCCCTATCCTTTACTCAATACTTACCCAAGGGTGATAAGCCATCACCACATCACAATCAACCAGTCCTGCCAGTAGATCCAGATACCCAAGGAGGAAGCGATTCACTCGATGTCAGGTTTGTCTCACCGCTGGCCCTGACTTCTTCTGCGATACCTCGCTTACAGTTCGCTAGGCGTGCGCATCGGGGTTATTCGACGGCCTATGTATTCTTCCGAGCAGCCCATTTAGGCTCACTGCTGACGCGCGGAGTGCGGTCTGTGCCGCTACAAAGCAAAAGGCCCTCTCGGGTACTCGCTCTCGCTGCTGCCACAGCTCCCTTTCGGGATGAGAACGAGAACCGGAAAGGGCCTCATCAACGATCCATGTGGCAGCACAGACAAACGAATCATCTATCAAGCCGCCAGAAATGGCAAGCGGTATTTCTGGCTGCGCCTCGTATCACATCATTCCTTTGTGATCTCCTTCATAAGCCGATAGGTTTTGGGCGCAGACTTGCCCTTGCTCCAGTCAATTCCTACCTCTTGATCCATCTGGTAATGAATCTCGCCCCATCGTGCGGTAAGCGCAGCCCACTCAGGGCTATAGCGGCTCATTTCGCAGATGCGCTCAGACCACTGCGGAAACTGAGCCAAAAGCCTTGCGCAGCGGCCGAAGTCGCTAGGATCGGCCGGCGGCCAGAAGTCTTCCACTTCCAGGCCGTTCATGTGTGCCCAAATCGCCTTAGACGAAATGCCTGTGTCATCGCTAAGCAGCCATGCTGCCATTGCCTTGCTTATCATTGAATTGTCCTTTTCAAGTCGCGCCGTGAGGGTGGGCTAGGCCGCGCCAGCGGCATTGACCGCCACGACCAAATGGGATGCAGAATGGGATAGCCATCCACTGGCGGCCATCCCATCTAGCTCGGAAGATTTTCCGGTGCGGGAACGCGCTTTCTATCTCATATTCACCCCGACGATGAGGCTGTGTCCCCGCCGGAAACCACTCCGTCAGCTCAACCCGCTGGCCTTCGATCACTGCGTATTCAGGCATTCAAGGCTCCTTGCTTGTAGTGGTGGTGCCCGCCTGCTTGCCGCACTGGCACGGTTCGATGTGGACCTCCCAAGTCCCCTCGAATCGAGGCGAGACGGTGCAGCCATCCGAAAGCCAGCGCCCCATGATCCGGCCGGCGTCGCTCCGGTCAGTGCGGGAGAAATCCAGAGCGCCCACGTACAGACTGCACTGGCAGATTGCGACAAACCCGGTTGGCTTTCGCTTTGCCTGCTGCTCGTGCGCCGGTACTGCGTTGGTGGTGGTCACAGAAGGGCTCCTTGAGCAGCCGGCGCGGCCTCGGGCACGCTGAACGACCAGCGCGGCGGCGCATTGTGGGATTCGATGCGCGCGCGCATGACAGCGGCGCGCGCTTCCTTGGTGGGCGGGTTGTAGGTGCCACGCCAGGCTTGGTCGATGCCGACGTTCCGGCCGATGTTCGTGCTGTCGGCGCTTGCAAAGGGCAGTCGACCGAAGATCGCCGGGTCCAGCATCCGCAGGCCATGCAGCTTGCACATCGGACGGCCGTCGTCGTCGCACACCACGCGCATGGCCCGGGCGATCTGGCCCCACCAGGCGGTAGTGCCGATCGTCGCGAACTCGCCCGAGCTGCCGATGCAGACGCGCGGCCAACCGCTGGCCAGGCGCTCGAGACGCCCCAGGCTTTCGTGCATGTGCCACACCGGCGCGCCGAACCATCGCGGCATCGGCCACTCGGCCAGCAGCGCATCATTCGCCGCTTCGTCGCCGTCGATCACGTCAGGGATCACTGCAAAGTCGCATGCCGGGATCAGTCTCGCTGCTGCTGCCCACTCGTAGAAAGGCGTCCAATCCTGCACCGGCCGGCCCTGGCGCCAAGCCGAGAATGCACCGTTGTCGAGGGCGAACGATTGGCAGATGTGCGCGGCCAGGCCCAGCTGGCGCGCGTCGCTGAACGACACGAAGGCATGCCCGCCGCCAACCGCCTGCGCTGCCGCCGTTTCCGGCGTGATCGGCAGGCCGTGGTAATGAATCATGGCTTGGCTCCGGAGATGATGGCGAGGGCAGGGGCGGCATCGACGAATGCCACCGCCCGCCACATCGGCGTGCCACACCATTCCAGTTCAGCAAGGGCAGGCGTGATGGTTTCGCGGAAGTACGTGCCGTGCCCGGTCTTCGAGAGGTATCCGACCACTTTGGGCGCAGCATTCCGCGCCCGCTCTTCCTCCAGCTGCGCCGATTTCTCAGCAAGGGCGGCGGAAAGGCGGGCGATCTCGGCTGCCTG
>Ga0265780_10006850_pt1 | contig 14080 bp, 9 predicted proteins | sample P1T30metagenome_FD_192432 | JGI IMG/M metagenome (GOLD analysis project Ga0265780, IMG submission 192432) | Plant litter microbial communities from East Loma Ridge, Irvine, California - P1 T30 | ecosystem: Environmental > Terrestrial > Plant litter > Unclassified | place: USA: California... | reverse complement strand
CTCTTTGCGATCGCCAATGAGCGCGACGAAATCGGCGCCGACCTGGTGCCGGATTACCTGACCTCGGTCCAAGAAAAAGGGTTTTATGGCTGGCCTTACAGCTATTACGGCCAGAATGTCGATCGCCGCGTATTGAAGCAGCGCCCGGACATGGTCGCGAAAGCCATCAAGCCTGATTTCGCCATGGGATCGCACGTGGCAGTGCTGGGCCTGTGGTTTTACACGGGCCAGAACATGGCGCAGAAATACAAGGGCGGCGCTTTTGTCAGCGAGCACGGTAGCTGGGACCGCACGCCACTGAGCGGTTATCAGGTTGTGTTTGTGCCGTTTGAAAATGGCATGCCGAAGGGTCCGGTCCAACCCGTCGTCACGGGCTTCCACTCGCAGGATGAGAAGGAACTGTACGGCGCACCGGTCGGTCTGGCGCAGGATGCCGACGGCGGTTTGCTGATCGCTGACGACGTGGGTAACGTTATCTGGCGCGTGAGCAGCAAGCAGTAAATCGTCACAGCCTCATGAGCTAACGGCGGCGCGGGAGATTCCCGCGCCGCCGTTTTTTGTTGTGGACCCAATTGCCATCGTTACTTGTCAATTTTTTCGCCATGTGTATCACCAGACAACAAGAAGTGGGCATCACGGCTGCATTGACGCAGTGGACATAGTTGTTAACGTTGAAAAGGTTGCAGCATTGCAACAAGAATTGTGAAGATTAAGGAGATTCTCGGCGTGCTGGCTGGATGCTGAACAAACCATGCTACCGTGTTGCACTCAAACAACTACCAATAATGACGTGCAATTATTGCAGGTCAAACAACACCATGTCCCTGAGTTTTCGCGCCAAACTGTATTTGCCCCTGATTCTTAGCTGGCTCTGCCTTGCCGGGATGACGATTTTTCATGTCTACCAAAGCAAGTCCCAACGCCTCGAGGAGCGCCAGATTGCCTTGCGCTTCGCGACAGATGTGGGCATGTCGACCGTCAAGGAATACGCGGCACTGGCAGCTTCGGGTGCCCTGTCGGCGCCAGAAGCACAGCAGCAGGCGCTGCGGCGGCTCAAAGCCATGCGTTACGGAAAAGACGGCTACTACACCATCATCAATTCACACCCGTCGATGCTGATGCATCCGTTGAAAACGGAGCTGATCGGCAAGGACATGTCGGATTTCAAGGATGCACACGGCACCTATCTGTATCGCGAGGCGACGCAGATCGCGCAACAGAAAGGTGAAGGCTGGATCGAATATGTCTGGGCAAAACCTGGCAACCCAGATCAAAGCCAGGTGTTCCCAAAAGGGGCGTATGTGCTCACCTACAAGCCCTGGGACTGGACTTTCATCACCGGCCTCTATCTGGACGACCTGCAAGACGCCTTCATAGCGGACCTGTGGCGCGCCACGTTTTTACTTGTCGCCGTCGGCGTCGCGTTGACCGTGCTGGTTTTGTGGGTGTTGCGCAGCGTGACGCGGTCGATTGGCGTGGCGGTCGATGCGGCCGATGCCGTGGCGCGCGGCGACCTGACCCACACCTTCCATATCGAAGGCAAGGACGAGATCGCGCAATTGTTGTCCTCGCTGGCAACCATGCAGGGCAGCTTGTCGAAGGTCGTCAGCGAGGTGCGCATGGGAACCGATACGATCGCTTCCGCATCGTTACAGATCGCCGAGGGCAATCTGGACCTTTCCCAGCGTACCGAACAACAAGTCGCGTCACTGGAAGCGACTGCTTCTTCCATGGACGCCCTGGCCACGACAGTGCGGGAAAACGGCGAACATGCGCGCCAGGCCAATACGCTGGCGCTGTCCGCCTCGGGTGTCGCCACGCATGGCGGCGTGGTCGTCTCACGCGTGGTCGAAACGATGGCGTCAATTAATGCCTCGTCGAACAAGATTGTCGACATTATCAGTGTCATCGACGGTATTGCCTTCCAGACCAATATCCTGGCGCTCAATGCCGCCGTCGAGGCAGCGCGGGCCGGTGAACAGGGCCGTGGATTTGCCGTTGTCGCAGCGGAAGTACGCAACCTGGCGCAACGTTCCGCGGCAGCCGCAAAGGACGTCAAGGCCCTGATCGACGACTCGGTCGTCAAGGTTGAAGCCGGGGGCAGACTTGTCGATGAAGCCGGCAGCACCATGAACGAGATCGTCTCCAGCGTCAAACGCGTCACCGATATCATCGGGCACATTGCGCACGCAGGACAGGCGCAGCAGGCCGGACTGCACCAGATCAACGGTGCGATCTCCGACATGGACGGCGCGATGCAGCAGAACGCCGCACTGGTGGAACAGGCCGCGGCAGCATCGACCTCGCTGCAGGAGCAAGCCAGCAGCCTGGCCGATGTCGTGCGCGTGTTCCGGTTGAACGGCGTCAGCGCCACGTCAGCACGGCTCCTGGCGCAATAAACGGACGCTGTCGTTGCTAACACAGTGCCTGTGCATCAAGTTCCAGGACGAATGCTTATGAGACCCGTTTCAACACAACCTTCTGCGCCGCCAGGCGGCGACGTTGTGCGCCTGTCCGAACTGATGAGCGCCTTCAGTTATGCGCTCGATATCACCGAGGGGCAGCCGGAAGGACACTGCCTGCGCTCCTGCTGGGTAGGCATGCATATCGGCCTGGAGGCGGGGTTGGCGCCTGCCGACATCCGTGAGCTCTATTACACGATCCTGTTGAAGGATATCGGTTGCAGCAGCAATGCCGCGCGCATCTGCGAGCTGTACATGACCGACGACCGCCAGTTCAAGCACGACTACATGCGCATGGACGGCAGCCTGCCCGACTCGCTGTCGTTCGTGATGTCCCATGCGGGCGTGCAGGCGCCGCTGGCCGAGCGCATGCGCAGTATCTTCAATGTGATCACCGGCGGCGAACAGCTGGCATGCGAACTGGTGAGCACACGCTGCCAGCGCGGCGCGGAGATTGCGCGCCTGTTGCGTTTCCCCGAGAGTGTCGCGGCAGGCATCTATGGCCTGGACGAGCACTTTGACGGCAAAGGCAGGCCCAGCCAGGTGCGCGGGGACGCCATTCCCATCTATTCGCGCATCGCCTTGCTGGCCCAGGTCGTCGATGTCTTCCATACCGCGGGTGGGCGGGATGCGGCGCTCGTGGAAATCAAGCGGCGCAAAGGAAAATGGTTCGACCCACGCCTGGCCGATGCATTTGAAAACGTCGCTCGGTCCGACGCCTTCTGGGAAGGTTTACGCAGTCCGGCGCTAGAATCCGCCGTGCTGGACATGGTGCACGCCGAGCGCGAGATCCCGGTCGACGACGATTACCTGGACGACATTGCGACTGCTTTCGGGCAAGTCGTCGATGCAAAAAGTCCGTACACGAGCGGCCACAGCGCGCGCGTGGCGCACTACACGGACCTGATCGCCATGGAGCTCGGACTGCCGGAGCAACAGCGCCGCTGGCTCAAGCGCGGCGCCCTGCTGCACGACCTCGGCAAGCTGGGCGTCAGCAACCGTATCCTGGACAAGCCGGCTGCGCTTGACCGTGACGAGTGGGCGGCTGTGAAGGAACACGCCGCATACGGAGAGAAGATATTGTCGCGGGTCGGCGCCTTTGCCGGACTGGCGACCATGACCGGCGCGCACCACGAGCGGCTCGACGGCGGCGGCTATCCGCGCGGCCTCTCCGCTTGCGATATTTCCCTGGACACGCGCATCATCACGACCGCCGACATTTTCGATGCGATCACGGCGGAACGCCCCTATCGCGGCGCGATCCCGATCCCACGGGCCCTCGCCATGATGGAGGAAACCGTCGGGACCGCGATCGATCCCGTTTGTTTTGCCGCCCTCAACAAGATCATGGCATCGTCGTCATGAAGCTGGCGCCGCCCTCCCCCTTCCAACGGGCGGCGCGTGGCAACATCAACCCGGCGCGTTGATATCGAAGACCCGGTTCACCGGCGACGGACCGACCGATGGCCACGGAAGCAGCTTGGTCTGGTTCACGCCGGGCTTGCTCCAGTCGCACGTACCCGATGGGAAAATCGCCTGCAACTGCGCCATCTCTGCTACCGTGAACTGGACCTGGTAGTCGGATGCGGCAATCGGCTTCAGCTGGCACTTGAGGACATTCGATGCAAGCGGACCGCCAGCCTGCAACCGCGCGTTCTTATACGACGGATACAGCGTATTGCACGTCGTATTGTTCACGCCCAGCGTCTGCTTTTCCGCGATGAAGTTCAGTCCGCTGTCGAAACAACCGTCGACCGCTGCCGCAGGCTTGCCACGCAATACCTTCTCACGCGCCGTGCCGGGCCCATTATCGGCAAGGATATTTTGTATCCATTGCTCGAACGTCGAAATGGCTAATGGGCTGCCTGTCGAAATCAGGTTATTCGCCGGCCCGCCGCGCCACATCACCTGGTTGCTGGCATCGCCATTGGCCTGGATCAGGCGTTCGCGCACGGCGAAGTGCTCCCACTGCAGGTGGTAGTTGGAATTGTCTTCGCCATAGATCGCGGTCGTGTCCATGATCGGCAGCGATGCGAGGCCGCCACCGCCGGACAGCAGCACCCCAGCCTGGTAGACCCGCTTCATCGCATCGGTGCTGCCAACGCTGCGCTGCGGCACCGGATTGGCGTCGGTGTCGAAACCGCCCACCCCTTCATTGAGGTCGAGGAACTGTGCGGTGGTGATGGCGCCGGCGTTCAGCGCGGCCAGTCCGTACTGCACGCCGACATTGTCGAACGGCCGCAATGCATAGGTCGAGGCGCCGGACGGATCGAGTGGATTTTTTGCCCGGCCATAGATATTCACGTTTTCATCGAACACGGTTGGCCGGGCGCCGCCGAAATTCGGCGTCGGACCATTCGGGTTGTAGCGCAAGGCCACTGGCACATCAGGATTCCACACTGCCGAAGCGTAATTGCCCACGCCTGGAAAGGTCGGCGCAGTCCGGCCCGGGACGGGGTCGGTACGTCCCATCTGGTTGCCGCTGGCGAACATCGCCAACGGATTGGCGTAGCCCGAGATCGCTGCCTGCTGCGCCGGTGTGAAGCCGGCTGCGGAAGCCGACCCGCCATAGAAGTAGTTCGACAGCAGGTGCGCATCCATGCCCGAGAGCGCGATGGCGAGCGCGTCCGGGAAGGTGGCATCGACAAAGACGCCGTCGAAGAGGCCAGGGAACGCATCGGCCACCTGCAGGCTGGTGTAGGCGCCACCGGACGTGCCGACGGTCATCGTGAAAGCAGGCACGCCGTAGCGCTTGGTGAAATACTCCTTTGTCATCGACGTGGCCTCCGCCGCGACCAGCGGGTTGCAGCTATTGGTGGGGTGATTCAGGGTATTCGTTGCCACTGCATAGCCGCGCGACAGCCAGGTATCGTTCAGCGGAGGGTAGCCAAAGTTTGCGCCGGAGATATACCAGCCGCCGACGCAGCCGGTGCCATGGCCGTACACCAGCCGTCCATTCCAGTTACGCGGGCGCGCGGTGGGCGACGGCTCGGCATCCTTGCTTGGATCGAACAGCATCGTGATCTGGCTGACGCCGCGATCGATCGTCGTGGTTTCCACGCGCACGATGTACGGCGCGGTTTCGCCGGAGGCCTTGGTAATCGAGGCCACATCGGCCGGCAGCGCCTTTGGATTGGACAACGGCGTGAAGCTGTTGGTAGTGCTGGACCGGTACACGTATTGCACGTTGGTCTCGGCCGAGCAATTGGGATCGTTTGGAACGGTTTTGAGCGCCGTGCCGTCGGGAAGCTTCAACGATGCGGTCTGGCAAATGAAGGGCGTGATCTGCGGGCCGGAAAACATCGGGCCGCTGATGGGATAGTTCGTGACCGTCAGGGATGCGGGGCGCGCCGCACCTTTGGCTGGCGTGATGACGATCGTGTTCTGACCGTCCGCCAGGCCCTTGACCAGGCCGACATATTCGCCATCGGCCACGGGGACAAACGCGGAAGTGACATCGGTTTTGCCAGCCATCACCGTGAATCCCTGGCCGGCCGCGCCTTGCGGCAGCTTGGCCTTGATCAGCGCACTGCCGCCACTGACGTATTCGGCTTTCGAGGAAAGGATGTCGAGCGAGGCGGACTGATGCGTTCCGCCGCCGTCATGGTCATGATCATGGCCACCGCAGCCGGAAACAAGAACGGCAGCCGAAGCAGCCGCGACGATACCGCCCAGGGCGGTAAAAGATTTTTTCATTGAGGGTCTCCACTTTAGTATGAGTACACACCCGCATGTGCCTGCGGGTTTGTGACACGCAGACTCTGCATGCGTAATGAAAATAGCATGGGAGCCAAAATGACGGCAATTCGTTAGGAAAGCTGATTTGATCCGTTTTGACGGTTTCGCTGCGATGCGATTGGATGCCACACCACCTGCCTGACATGGCGACAACAAACCATTCTAAATACCAATTGCCAACATTAAGTTACCAACGTAAACTGACCATCATTACAACATTTGAATAAACGTTTGATGGATATTCCTGGTCGCTCCGATCGCGCTATTGCAACAGTCGTCAGGCCGGTCGGATCACGCGACATTTTGGCCGCATGTATTTCTTCTGTATTAGCCGCCTTGTTGTATTTTTCGCTGCAAGGTGAGCTGCCTTACCACGACGCGTGGCGCTTTGCGAACCAGGTCGGCAGCGGGGTTTTCGTCTGGGACATTGCCCATATTCTTTTGCAGCCGACAGCAATGTGGCTGCATAAATGGACCTCGCTTGACCCGGTAAAGGCCCTCAAGCTCCTCAGTAGCGTGGCGACTGCCGTCGCGGTAGGGGTGTTTCACTTGCTATTGTTAAAACTGAAGGTTCCCCGTTGGCAGGCAGTGGTCGGTACGGTCATTCTTGCGTGCTGCTGCAGCGTACTGACGCTTGCACCTTCGGCGCATCCAAAATTGGTGGCGTTCCCCTTTATCAACGGCGCATTTCTGTGCCTGTTGCTTGCCGAGCGCCGCAAATTCAGGGGTGCGCCGATCACGTTGCTCGTCGCTGGTGGCGTACTCCTGGGAATGGCAGCCGGTTTCCTGGTGAGTGCCTTGGCGACGGCGCCGTTCGTGACGATCACTGTCATGATTGCCGCGCGTCGGGATGGCCTGCGCTGGCGCCAATCTCTCGCCTACGGGGCGATTGTTTCGGTCGCCGTTGCTGCGACATTCATATGTATCACATGCTTTGGCTACATGGTTTTTACGAAATTGCCGCTGACGCTGTCGGGCTTGTTTTTATCAATTGCAGACAAGGCTGACCTGCGTCCGGCGTCGATTCCGCCGATAGTCTATCTGGCGCGCATTGCGTTCGGCAGTGTGAATAACCTGGTTTCGGTGCCTGGGCTTGGCGCCACGGTGCAAGCATTTATGCGCGGCCAAATTCATTCCCTCGGTGCATACAAGGATTTGTTGCCGCTACTCGGACTGTGGTTGTCGACGGGAGTGCTGATCGCCGCCATTTATTGCCGCGTTACGTATGCACTATTCCAACGCCAGGCAATCTATACTGCCGTGGCATTTCTTATCGGTGCACAGGCATGGACGATCTGGTACGGGCTGAATGATCCTGAACACTGGTTCATGCTGACTGCTCCGACGATTGTCTTGTTCCTGTTGACCATGCCGCAGGGCGTCATCCGCGTCGTTCTGCCAGCGTGGGCAACCATTGCATGTGCGGCGAATTTCGCACTTCTCGCAGTGCCTGTCGCAACTTATCCGCTCGCCATCAATGAAGCAAAATTGGCGCGCCTGCTCGGGCCGAAAGACGTACTGGTGCTGTTCCGGCATTACCCCGGGCGGCCATATGCCGGATTTTTCAATCTGCCGAATGTCCACAGTATTCCGGTCGACCTGCGACTGGAAGACACGAATGCCACAGCGGCATCTGTTTTAAAAGAAATTGATACGGAGCTCCAACAAACGCTCGATCACGGCGGGCGGGTCATCGTGGCCGACATCCTGGACGGCCGGGACTGGGAAGCGCCCTGGATGAGTCTTGTGGGCCGTGGCGTAGACAAGCATCGCATCGAAACAACCATCCTCCATTCACGCAGTGCGACGAGGCTGGAGGATGTCGGCGGCGTCAAGCTCTGGGATCTGCGGCCTCTCGCGCGGTAGGATACGCTAGTCGTCCTGGATTTTTTATCGCAAACCCAACTATCCTCCAGTTAACGCCGACCTTGAATTTGTGCTTGCGCGACAACTTTTTGATCGGTGGCAGGTAGCGCATGGCCCAGCGGTTGCTTGCTCGGCTCCAACGGTGCCAGCGTCCGGAGACAGATGTCTTCAAACACACGTGCTGCTTTCTCATGGCCAAAGCGTTCCTGGACCAGTTGGCGGGCCCGTCGCGCGATTCCGATGCGCAGTGTCTCGTCTGACAGCAATGCCAGGACTGCGTCGGCAAAAGCAGCCGGCTCGTCACATTCCAGATAATGCACGTCGCGAACGGCGTCCAGTCCTTCGATGCCGATCGCCGTGGACACTACCGGGCATCCCATCGCCATCGCCTCGAACGCCTTGATGCGAGTGCCGCCACCGACGAGCAAGGGCATCACGAATACGTGTGCCTTGTGCACATAAGTGCGGACATCGTCGACGTAGCCCGTAAATTCCACGTTGGCCAGGCCGCGCGCGCGCGCCACAAGGTCGGCCGGCGGATTGCGACCGACGACGACGAAGCGAGCATCCGGCCGCTCGACCAGCACGCGCGGCCACACTTTGGACAGGAAGAACGCCACGCCGTCCACATTCGCCGTCCAGTCCATTGAACCGGTAAACACCACGGTTGGCAGCGTGGGCGGCGCCAACGCGGGAGGATCGTCGTAGGCGAAGAACTCGAGGTCGACGCCAGTCGGAATCGCATACGAAGCGCTGATGCCGTACGCATCCTTGAACTGGCGGGCGTCGCGCTCGGAAACGGCGATGACACTGTCGAATGTTCGCAGGGCGGCGCGCTCGAAACGCAACATCTTGGCGTGCTGCGAGCGCCATACCCAGCGCCAAAGCGTCGCGCTCGCCTGACTGGCATGGCGAGCGAAAATTTCCGCCTCGACATTGTGGGTAAAGCAGATGCTCTTGCACAGTAGCCGGTCCGGACGCAGCACGGCCGAATGGACGAAGTCGAAGACGACGAGGTCGATGCCGTCACGTTCGAGCAGTTGCCGCACAGCTGCAAGGCCGCGTTTCGTACCGTCGGCGGCAACGTTGACAGGCAGTGCGCCCAGCAGATTCAGGGCGCGGCGCCACTTGGGGCCCGCAGTGGCGGGTTCCCAGGAAACGAATTCGTCGCACACACCTTCGATTTCCTTGCTCCAGCGACCCGCTTGAACAGCTGTCATGGGGCTCAACAGGGTGACGTGGAACGCGCCCCCCTTCAAGCCACGCAAAATATTGGTCGTTCGGATCTTGCCGCCTGCATCGTTCGGAAACAAAAAGACCGGCGAGATGAAAGTCAGCCTGGGTTTCATTACACTCACCAGCAGATTCCCTCGTAATCGGCGCCCGGCGCCGTACGCAAATCGGCGTAACCGGACAGGTCGACGATCCGGCGTCCTGGGGCTGCCTGGATGATCGCCGCACGCGTTTCCGCGTCGGCATGACCGATCACGATCACCTCGGCATTGTCGAGTGCTGCTTCCGGCGTATCTTTCAACAAGCGGTCCAGATGAGGAATTTCCTGTTCGATGAATTGCTTGTTCTTGCCCAGCAGGCGGCTGATCTTCACGAATCGGTCAAAAATGGCAAGGTTAAAACCTTTTCCCAGCAGCTGTTCGGCGAGAGCAACGAACGGCGAGTCCCGCATGTCGTCTGTGCCCGGCTTGAACGCCAGGCCGAACAATGCGACCTTGCGGCGTCCATCTCGCGCGATGATGTCGTAGGCACGCTTGATGTGAGCCTCATTACTGTCAAGCAAGGAGGCCAGCGTCGGAATCGGGATGCCCAGGTCGCGTGCCATCGTCAGGAAGCCTTTGACTTCCTTCGGCAGGCACGAACCGCCAAAGGCAAAGCCGGGGCGCAAGTAAGCTGGTGAGATGTTTAGCTGGGTATCCTGACAAAAAATCTTCATGACTTCGCGGCCGTCCAGGTCGCACGCCTTCAGCACGGAGCCGGCTTCGTTGGCAAAGACGATCTTGAGCGCGTGGTACACATTGCACAAATACTTGACCGCTTCCGCTACCTCGGTACTCGTGCGGACGAACATGCCCGGCAAGCCCGCGTACATTTCTTCCACTGCCACGTACCCTGCTTCATCGAGACTGCCGATCACCGTTTGCGGCGGCTTCCGAAAATCCTCGACCGAGCTGCCTTCGCGCAGGAATTCCGGGTTGAACACCAGTGACAAACCGGCGCCGATGGTGCGGCCGGAGGCATCTTCCAGGATAGGGCGGATGCGCTGCTCGGTAGTGCCTGGCTGAACCGTACTACGCAAAACGACAACGTGTGCGCTATCTTTCTTGCGCAGCACTTCACCAATACTGCGCACGACGGCATCCACGGCTGCCACGTCGGGGCTGTAGTCAGGGTTCGACGGGGTCGCCACGGAAATCAGTGTGACGTCGGAATTGAGCACTGCGTCGTGCACGTCAAGCGTGGCACGCAGTGTTCCTGCGGCTACCGCCTTTGCGATCAATTCGTTGATGCCCTCTTCGACGACGGGTGACTCGCCGGCGTTGATCATGTCGACCTTAAGAGGATTGGTGTCCACGCCCACCACCTCGTGGCCGAGCTCAGGCAAGCACCCACAGGAAATAGCTCCAACATAACCAAGTCCGAAAACAGAGATTCTCAAATCATTCCTTTGCGTAGGCAGCCGAACGGAAATCCAACCACAATCGATCATTCTACTTTTGCGTAGATGATAAGTAAATAATTACGCAAAACTTTCAGTACCTATAAACAGCAAACGTTGAACGCCATTGTTGGTACGTCGCTCTGGACATTGCATTTATTTGACCGTTTGCCGATCGCCGTGGGTGCAAGGCAGAAACGGTCGGTATGCAGGCATGGCATGGCGGGATTTCGCCAACCGCATTACACTACCGCCGTCGCAAACAATGAACTAAAGGATAACGATGAGCGGATACCTCGGTGGCAAGGACTTGGCAGGCACGGAGCCGGCAACGACCGCAGCAACGTCGGCAGTCGCGGCGCCAAGCCAGAAGCCGCTGCCCAAAGCCGTCACGATCGGCACGCTGCAAGGGCTGCGAGCGGCGGGCCAGAAGATCACCATGCTCACCTGCTACGACGCCAGCTTCGCGTCGCTGATGGACCGCTGCGGCGTGGAAATCCTGCTGATCGGCGATTCGCTCGGCATGGTCTGCGCCGGCTACACGTCGACATTGCCGGTGACCGTGGCCGACATCGCCTATCACACGGCGTCGGTTGCCCGCGGCAACAAGAATGCGCTGGTTGTCGCCGACATGCCGTTCGGCAGCTACGGCACGCCGGAACAGGCGCTGCAGAATGCCGTGCAGCTGATGCAGGCTGGCGCGCACATGGTGAAAATTGAAGGCGGCGCCTGGCTGGCCGAGACCATCCGCTTCCTCGCCGAGCGCGCCGTGCCGGTCTGCGCGCACATTGGCCTCACGCCCCAGTTTGTCCACCAGCTGGGCGGCTACAAGGTGCAGGGTAAAACCAGTGAAGGCGCCGACCAGCTGAAAAAGGATGCGCTCGCGCTCCAGGCTGCGGGTGCAGCAATTGTGCTGATGGAAGCGATTCCCGCCGCGCTGGGCAAGGAAGTCACGGAACTATTGTCAGTGCCGACGATCGGCATTGGCGCGGGGCCCGATTGCACCGGCCAGGTTCTGGTGATGCACGACCTGCTAGGCGTGTTCCCGGGCCGCAAGGCCAAGTTCGTGAAGAACTTCATGGAGGGCCAGACCAGCATCGACGCGGCATTTTCCGCCTACGTTGCCGCCGTGAAAGACGGCAGCTTCCCTGCTCTGGAACACTGTTTTTAGCGCGCCACCATGCAGAGCGACCACGACACCGCCAGGCTGTTCGTTACGCTCTGGCCCGATGACGCAGTACGCGCAGCACTGCGCGCCCATCGCAACGCCTGGCAGTGGCCTGGTACGGCCAAGGCTGTGCGCAGCGCCACGCTGCACCTGACGCTGCACTTTCTCGGCAGCCAGCCTCGGACGCTTCTGCCGGCGCTGGAAGCAGCGCTGGCGGTGCCGTTTTCCCCGTTCGACCTTGTCTTCGGCCATGCCGACATCTGGCGCCAGGGCGCCGCCGTGCTTGAACCACTGGCCGTGCCGGACGCGTTGACGGACCTGCACGCGGCCCTGGGGCAAGCTCTGCTGAGCGTTGGCATCCCGCCCGAAGCACGACCTTTCCGCCCTCACGTCACGATGGGCCGGCATGCGCGCGGCGCGGCAACCGGCCAGGCGATGGCGGCACCCATCGCCTGGCCGGTTGCCGGCTTCGCGCTGGTGGAATCACTGCCGGGCCACAGCGGCTATGCCGTGCTACGCCATTATCCTTAATGCCCTGGCGCCACCGACGACACCGATACCATTACCCGGTTCAGTCCCTTTGGTTTGAAATCCCGTACGGCAATGCGTGTCGATGGGGGGCGCACGATGCCGAAGTCGAACGTGCGGCCGCCTTCGGTACTGATATCCGGCTGGACGCCGGCGCGCAGGGACATCGTCTTGATGGCTGCGGCGCGAAACACTTCGGTGTCGCCTACTTCAGCCGCAACCCCGCAACTGGTGCTCAAGCCTTTGATCCCGCGAGTCTCGTCGACCAGCAAGACGAAATCGCCACTCGGGACTGCGCCGCTCCAGCGACCGGCGCGCACGCCGGCGGCAGCCTGGCCCGGCACCACTTTCATGCCGGCGGCGGTGGCGCGTGCGGACAGCGCGTCGAAGGTCAGCTGGGGTGCATTGCACAGCTTGGCAAAGGCACGCAACACTTCCATCGAACGCACTTGCGGCGTAACACGGCCTGGCATTGGAGCTGGGGCTGCAGGGGCTGCCGGGGGTGCAGCCATGGCGCCCAGTGAGATGGTGGCCAGGACGGCGCTCAGTAAAGTACGCGTAAAGACAGACGGCATGAATTCCTCAATGTTAATAATGGCAAAACCGATCCTAACCTAATCGGCCGTGGTACGCGTGCATCACTGGCGCGGCAATGTTGGCAAATGCGCTCCGATCGGTCATTTCTCCCGCTATAATCGCCCGATTTCCCAGCGGCATTTCAGCCGCCAAACCGGAGTCCTGCCCCCATGAACGCCACCCTGATCACCTTCGTCGTGCTGTACTTGCTGGGCACGCTTGGATTGGGATTGTGGGCAGGGACTCGCATCAAGAACACCAGCGACTTCGCCATCGCCGGACGCAGCCTGCCGCTGATTATGGTGGTCACCACCACGTTCGCTACCTGGTTCGGCGCCGAAACGGTGATGGGCATCCCGGCAAAATTCGTGCAGGGCGGCCTGGGTTCGCTGATCGAAGACCCGTTTGGCGCCGGCATGTGCCTGATCCTGGTCGGCATGTTCTTCGCCACCAAACTGTACAAGCTGAACCTGCTGACCATCGGCGACTACTACCGCGAACGCTTCGGCAAAGGCATCGAAGTGTTCTGCTCGGTGGCGATCATCCTCAGCTACCTCGGCTGGGTGGCCGCGCAGATCACCGCGCTGGGATTGGTCTTTTCCGTGCTCACCAATGGCGCGATGTCGGAGACGATGGGCATGATCGTCGGCACGCTGGCCGTGCTGGTCTACGTGGTGGTGGGCGGTTTCCTGGCCGTGGCCATTACCGACTTCATCCAGATGATCGTGCTGGTTATCGGCCTCACCATCATCGCGTTTTTTGCTGCCAACCTGGCCGGCGGCGCGGGGCCCGTGCTGGCCATGGCGTCCAAGGCAGACCTGTGGAAAGTGCTGCCGCCAGCGAATTTTACGGACATCGCCATGTTCATCGGCGCTGGCGTGACGATGATGTTCGGCAGCATCCCGCAGCAGGACGTCTACCAGCGCGTGATGTCGGCCAAGAATGCGCCTACAGCCCGCGCCGGCGCGGTCATCGGCGGCATCAGCTACATCCTGTTCGCGTTCGTGCCGATGTTCATCGTGGCCTGCGCGGTGATCGTGATGGGCGATAACGCCATGGCGCTGGCCAAGA
>Ga0265780_10006848_pt1 | contig 14083 bp, 8 predicted proteins | sample P1T30metagenome_FD_192432 | JGI IMG/M metagenome (GOLD analysis project Ga0265780, IMG submission 192432) | Plant litter microbial communities from East Loma Ridge, Irvine, California - P1 T30 | ecosystem: Environmental > Terrestrial > Plant litter > Unclassified | place: USA: California... | reverse complement strand
GAAGTAGCGAAAGTGATCGACACCGTCAGCGAACCGCGTGCGCTGGCCGAGCAGGACGGGCGCCGCGTGATCGGTTTCGAGGTCTTCCGCACGCGCGGCGCCAGCGAAACCGAAGTCGCCGAAGGCGCGCGCCAGGCCGTGCTTGAGCTGCAGAAAGCGCACCCGAACGTGATCCTGAAGGAAGTGGTCGACAACGCCGAACCGGTGCAGGAAAACTTCGACGCCTCGATGGAGATGCTGTACGAAGGCGCGGTGCTGGCCGTGCTGGTGGTGTGGTGGTTCTTGCGCGATTGGCGCGCCACCCTGGTGGCCGCCGCCGCCCTGCCGCTGTCGGTGATTCCCGCCTTCCTCGGCCAGTACCTGTTCGGCTACACGCTGAACATGGTCACCCTGCTGTCGCTGGCCCTGGTGGTGGGCGTGCTGGTGGACGACGCCATCGTCGAGATCGAGAACATCGCGCGCCACCTGCAAATGGGGAAGTCGCCGATGCAGGCCGCGCTGGAAGCGGCCGACGAAATCGGCATGGCGGTGATCGCCACCACCTTCTCGCTGGTGGCGGTGTTCCTGCCGACCGCCTTCATGAGCGGCATTCCGGGGCGCTTCTTCAAGCAGTTCGGGTGGACCGCGGTACTGGCGATTCTCGCTTCGCTGGTGGTGGCGCGGCTGCTGACGCCGATGATGGCGGCCTACATCCTGAAGCCGGCCAAGCAGCACGAGCAGAAAGACGGCGCGGTCATGCGGCGCTACATGGGCGCCATGCAGTGGTGCCTGCGCCACCGCGGGCTGACCGCGCTCGCCACCGCCGTGTTCTTCGTTGCCTCGATTGCCCTGGTGCCGCTGCTGCCAACCGGCTTCGTGCCGGCCGCCGACCGCGGCCAGACCCTGATCAACGTCGAACTGCCGCCGGGTTCGACGCTGGCGCAAACCCACGCGGTGGCCGAGCAGGCACGCCTGGCGACCATGCGCGTGGCCGGCGTGACCGGCGTGTTCTCCTCGATTGGCGGCGGCTCGAGCGGCGACGCCTTTGCGCCCGGCGCGGCGGCCGAGGCGCGGCGCGCGGTGCTGACCGTGACCACCGTCCACCGCAGCGACCGCGACGTCAAGCTCGACGAGCTGGAACGCCGGATGCGGACGGAATTGTCCGCCATTCCCGGCGCGCGCTTCAACGTCGGCCAGGCCGACACCGGCAGCAAGATGCAACTGGTCTTGCGCAGCGAAGACCCGGTCGCGCTGGCCGCCGCCGCCCAGCGCGCCGAACGCGACTTGCGTACGCTGCGCGGGATCGGCAACGTCAGCTCCAGCGCCTCGCTGGTGCGCCCGGAAATCATCGTGCGGCCCGACTTTGCGCGCGCCGCCGACCTCGGCGTGACCGCGGCAGCGATCGGCGAAACGGTGCGCGTGGCTACGGCGGGCGACTACGAGCAGTCGCTGGCGAAGATGAATTTGTCCGAGCGCCAGGTGCCGATCCGCGTCAAGTTACCGGACGCGGTGCGCGCCGACCTCGACGCCATCGGCCGCCTGACGGTGCCGGGCAAAAATGGCCCGGTGCTGCTGGCCAGCGTGGCGAGCATCACCATGGAAAGCGGCCCGGCCCAGATCGACCGCCTGAACCGCAGCCGCAACGTGACGCTCGACGTGGAGCTGTCGGGCCGTTCGCTGGGCGAAGTGAATGCCGAAGCGCGCGCCCTGCCCGCCTTTAACACGCTGCCGGCCTCGGTGACGATTGCGGAACTCGGCGACGCCCAGGAAATGCAGGCGCTGTTCGCCAGCTTCGGCATCGCCATGACCATCGGCGTGCTGTGCATCTACGGCGTGCTGGTGCTGCTGTTTGCCGACTTCATGCAGCCGCTGACGATCCTGGCGGCGCTGCCGCTGTCGATCGGCGGCGCCTTCGTGGCGCTCCTGATCACCAACAGCGCGCTGTCGATGCCCACCATGATCGGCCTGATCATGCTGATGGGGATCGTGACCAAGAACTCGATCCTGCTGGTGGACTATGCGATCCTGGCGCGCCAGGCCGGCATGGAGCGCTTCGAGGCCCTGGTCGACGCCTGCCACAAGCGTTCGCGCCCGATCATCATGACCACCATCGCCATGGGCGCCGGCATGCTGCCGCTGGCCATGGGCCTGTCGGGCGACCCGAGCTTCCGCTCGCCGATGGCGATTGCCGTGATCGGCGGGCTGATCACTTCGACGCTACTGAGCCTGCTGGTGGTGCCGGCGGTGTTCACCTATGTGGACGACTTCAAGAACCTGATGTGGCGTGGCGTGAACCGGGCGCGCAGGCATCCGAACGCGGCGCCGGCCAAGGCGGGAGAGCCGTCGGCGATGAAGTGAGCGCGATACAGCAAAAGCAACGAAGTACAACGTGAAAATGACAACGCCGGCAATGCCGGCGTTGTCGTTTCAGGGTGCTGCTATTTAATGCAATGGGCTGTTAGAAAATGATCGCGAGCAGGATGATGATCGGAATCGGTATGCCCAGCAGCCAGAGTAGTATCGAACGCATGGTGTTCTCCTTTCTGATTGATCGATGGAACGCTCAGTTGTCGCGCAGGCGGCCGCCGATCGTGGCGCACCAGCTGGCAACGAAGGCGCCGATGAACAGGGCCAGGGTCAGCCACAGCGCCGTGCCGGCCGCGGTCTTGCGGGCCTTGTCGGCCGCTTCCTTGGCGGTGGCCTTGGCTTTGGCCGCCGCTGCCGCGCTGCGGGCATAGACATCGTCGACGCGCCGTTCGGCGGTCACGCGGTCCAGGCCGGTACGCTCGGCGATGCGGGTGGCGAGATAGGCGCGGTCCTCGGTCGCCAGGTTGCCGTTCGGCACGCTGTTGGCCAGGATGCGCACGGTTTCGCGGCGCAGGTTGGCGTCGTCGACGGTGCCTGGCTTTTCGCTGCGCAGCATCATGTCCGAGAAATAGTCGAGCGGATTGGCGCCGGCGCTGTTGCCATTGCCGCCGTCATTGTTCGCCACCGCTGCGGTCGCCGCCGCACCGCTGGCAATCGCTGCCTTGGCGACACCGGCGCCGGCGTCGACGGCGGTGCCGGCCATCTTGCCCATCAGGCCACCGAAGAAGGCGGCGGTCAGCAGCGTGGCCACGGCCCAGGCCAGCATGCCGTGCGCGGTATCGCGGAAGTAGACTTCGTCGGTACGGACGCTGGCCCATTTCACGCGCAAACGTCCGGCCAGGTAGCCGCCAACAGCCGAGGCCGCCAGCTGGGTAAAGGAAATCCACAGGATGGCCGCGATGCCGAGCGCGACGCCGGAATTGTCGGCCCAGGGCGAAGCCGCGGCAAAGCCGAGGCCCGATCCGAGCAGGTAGAGCACGAGGGAGAGCGCAGCAGCAGCCACGGCGCCCGCGAAAATCGCGCCCCACGACACGCCGGAGCGGTGTGCCTCGACGGCGCCGTCAGGGAGGTTCTGAGCCGGGATGCCGCCTGCAGGGGCGTGCGTGGTCCCGCTCACCGAATGAGCTTGCATATGTTCTCCGTTCTGAATGCTTGTAAGTGCTGAATCCCGGCCAGCGTGCTGCGGGCCGGGGCTTCAGGGATGAGGCAAGCTGAAGCAGCTCGACGCTGCTTCAGGCGCGATCAGCTCAGTTGCGATCAGCTTCGTTGCGATCAGCTCAGTTACGATCAGTAATCGCGACGGTTGCTGCCGCCCAGCAGCTTGGCGAGGACATAGCCCACGCCGACGGCGATGGCGATGGCGGTGCCCGGCTTGGTGCGGACATACTCGCGGCCCGAATCAGCCAGTTGCTGGTAGGTGTCGTTGACTTGCTCCTTGCGCGAGCCGAAGCTTTCCTGGGCAGTGCTCAGGAGGCCGCTCAGCTTGTCGACGCCGGCGTGGGCGCTGCTGACGACGCGGTCCACGATCGGCTGGGCTGCCTCGGCGGCCTTGTCGATCGACTTGTGCACTTCTTCAGGCTTGACCGACGACAGCACGCTCGCGTCTTTCGACGACGAATCTTTCGACGCATCTTTCGATGCGTCGCTGCCTGCCGACGAGCCGCCCATTGCGCCGGTCGAACCCGACGAACCCGAGCCCGAGGTCGAGCTCGAAGCCGAGCTCGATGGCGAGCTGCCGCTCGACGAGGAGCCCATGGCGCCCGACGAACCCGAGGTGCCGCCGGTCGACGACGACGAACCCATGCTGCCCGACGAACCGGCAGCGCTGCCGCCCGTTGCGCCGGTGTTGCCGCTCGAGCTGACCGAGCTCGTCGATGGGCTGGCGCTCGACGACGAACCGCCGCTCATGCTGCCCGACGACGAACCGGTGCTGCCCGACGAGCCGCTGGCGCCTTTTTGGCTGCTGACGCCCGATTGCAGGTCCTTGTTCAGGCCCGATTGCTGGTCTTTGCCAATGTTGCTGCCTGCGCCTTGGCGGCCGGCTTCAACGCCTTTACCCTCGCTCGATTTCTGATTATCCATGACTTTGTCCTCGTAAAAAGTAGATCACCGCGGAGTAGACCGATACCGATCCACATTCTCCCCGATTGCGCTCGAAACAAAACGGAGGCGCGAAAATGGACTGCGCTACATCAATGGATCATTCGGATTGTGCCGACCGTCAAGGATTCGCATCGATGACATTTGTCGGCCTCAAAAGTTCCGTCAAAAAATCCCGTCATAGCACGTCACTTTCGCATCCCGTCTCACAGCGTACGCCGGTCTGGCGTACTGCACGATTGCGGTCGTCGGGAAAACCGCGTCGCGATACAAAAGTTATAACAGCTGGGGAGGCGGAACAGTGCGGTGTCTAACAGAGCTGTTAGATCGGCAAACTTTGCGTGAAGATGGGGGTCAAAAGCGCGGTGTACAGGAAAAATCAATTGCTCAGCGCAAAGATCACCGGATCTGGGGTCCGGTGCGATGGTCGGTACGCCGCCTGTCGTCAGAAGTAGTAGCCGGCCTGCAGGTTGACGCGGCGCGTGGACCGGTCGTATTCGGCAGGCGTCGCGCCGAGCCCGCCGGCATCCGGCGACAGGTAGGGATGGTGCTTGCCGCGCATGAAGTCCATGTAGAACACCCATTTACCCGACGAGAAGCTCAGGCCGGTGACGTTCTGCACCGAATCCTGGTAGCCGCCGACCTGTTTCTTCAGGATGCCGTAGTCGTTGTAGACCTTGAAGCCGCCGAACGGCCCCAGCTTGCCGGGGATGTCGTAGCTGATGTTGGCGATATAGATATTTCCTTTCGTGGCCAGCGGATACGGGTAGCCGAAAGCGCCGAGCATTACGAAGCTGTTGGGGTCGAGCCCGCCGTAGGTCTGGCTGGCATCGTGGCTGGTGCGGTATCGGTAGCGCAAGGCCTCGAGCATCAGCTTGAAAGGCCCCACTGGTCCCGTGTAGTGGACGGCTGCCGCGTTGCGCCGGGTGGTGTCGCCGGCGCCGTTGCGGATCTCGCCGCTCAGGCCCGAGAGGCCGACTTCGTGGCGGGCATCGGGGCCGACATGCCAGGCCATGCGCCCGACCAGGGTGTTGCGCTCGCTGTCGTGCTGGCCGCTGCCGAAGCCCTGCTCGTCGTCGTCGGCCACGATGTTGTAGGAATAGCGATTCGACGCGCCGGCCGTGTTGCTGCCGCCGCCGTAGGAGCCGCCGTCGCGCGGATAAAAGCCGATCTGCCACTCGAAGGGGCCGGGCCGGCTGGCGTAGGTTACGCCCAGGTCGTACTTGTCCTCGAAGCCGGCATAGAACGCGATCGACGAATAGAAATTGTTCGAAGCGAACGGATACAGGCCAAAGACCTGCTTGTCCAGGCCCACGTGCAGCGTGCTCTTGTCGGCGAAGCGCATGCCGACCCAGCCATGGTGCAGGAAATGCTGCCAGTAGCCGCCCTGCCCGGTCGGATAATTGTTGTAGCGGTACTCGGCCGAGCCGATCAGCGTGCCGTCGTCGTAGTCGACGTTCAGGCGCGCCGTATCCAGGCCGAAGAAGCCGCTCGAATAATCGTCCTGCCAGCTCTTGTACACGTAGTTGAAGCGAACCGCGCCGCCGATCTCGAGCGGCGACTTGGTGTCGTCGTCGGCGCAGGCAGGGATCCAGGCCAGGACGGCGGCGGCGGCTAGTACGGTGGCGAACAGGGTGGTGGGGTGCGTCATGCTTTCCTTTCTTCTGGCTCCGCATGCCAGGCGGCGGCGATCCACACGCCGTCTGGCTGGAGCGATAACGTGCCGCAACGGCCAGCCCGGGAGAACATGGTTTCGCGGCGCTGACCGGCAAGCCGGTGCTGGCCGCAGGATCGTGGCCTGTTCGGGCAAGCGTAGGAGTGGCGGCACTGTTTGCCGGCGGCCGGGACGACGGATATACCGCGTGGTTCGGGCCGGATAGTCGACCCGGCATCCAGGCCGGGCGCTTGGTCCCGTGCACTGCTGTGCCGGGGGCACTGCATCGATGATTGCCCGGCAACCAGGGCCAGGCCAATGCGGGCAGCTGAAGAACAAGCGTCTTCAAGCAGACGCCATTCTACCCAAAAAGAAACATTCCTACAAATGTAAATGTATTTGTTATAATTTTTACGCCTTGCCTTTTCTCGGTCGCGCCCCTGTCCAGGCGCCGGGAGTAAGCTCCTGAACAGGACTTGCAAGCAAGATGTCGAACCGCGGCGCATGACCAGGGCATGCCGGCCAGCCCGCTTTGCAAAGGAAAACCGAATCGATGACTGACGCCGATCCAAAGAACACTGCCGGCCGCGCCACCCGGCCAATGATGCAGGTCAACCCGCCGGTGTTTTTCATCTCGGCGGCCCTGATCCTGGCCTTCGTCCTGTATGGCGCCCTGCTCCCCGAGCAGGCTGGCCGCGCCTTCGATGCGCTGCAGGCGAAGATCGTGCACGACTTCGGCTGGTTCTATATCCTGGCCGTCGCCATCTTCCTGATCTTCGTGATTTTCCTCATGCTGAGCCGGTATGGCGACGTCAAGCTCGGCCCCGACGACAGTGAGCCCGAATACAGCTACCTGTCCTGGTTCGCGATGCTGTTCAGCGCCGGCATGGGCATCGGCCTGCTGTTCTTCGGCGTTGCCGAGCCGATCCAGCACTACGCCAAGCCGCCCGTGGGCGACGGCAGCACGGTCGAATCGGCGCGCCAGGCCATGATACTCACCTTCTTCCACTGGGGACTGCACGCGTGGGCGATCTACCTCGTCGTCGGCCTGTCGCTGGCCTACTTCGCCTTCCGGCGCGGGCTGCCGCTCACCCTGCGCTCGGGGCTGTTCCCGCTGATCGGCAAGCGCATCCACGGCCCGGCCGGCCACGCCATCGACATCTTCGCGGTGCTGGGCACGATGTTCGGCGTCGCCACCTCGCTCGGCTTCGGCGTGCTCCAGGTGAACGCCGGCTTCGCCCACCTGTTCGGCCTGCCGGTCAACCCGACGGTGCAGATCATCCTGATCGCCGTCATCACCGGCATGGCGACGCTGTCGGCCGGCACCGGGCTCGACAAGGGCGTCAAGCGTCTCTCCGAACTCAACATCATCCTGGCCATCGTGCTGCTGGTCTTCGTCCTGTGCGCGGGATCGACCGTGTTCCTGCTCCAGGCCTTTGTCCAGAACGTGGGCGCCTACCTGGGCGCGGTGGTGCAGCGGACCTTCCGCATGTACGCCTACGAGCCGAATACCTGGCTGGGCGACTGGACCCTGTTCTACTGGGGCTGGTGGATCTCGTGGTCGCCATTCGTCGGCATGTTCATCGCGCGCATCTCGCGCGGGCGCACGATCCGCGAGTTCGTCGGCGGCGTGCTGCTGGTGCCGGTGCTATTCACCTTCCTCTGGATGACCGTGTTCGGCAACACGGCGATTGCCCTCGACCTGAGCGGCGCCGCGCCCATCGTCCAGACCGTCGCCGACAACATTCCGGTGGCGCTGTTCGAGGTGCTGGAACAGCTGCCGCTGTCCGTCATCGCTTCCGGCGTCGCGACCCTGCTGATCGTGACCTTCTTCGTGACCTCGGCCGATTCCGGCGCGCTGGTGATCGACATGATCACGTCCGGCGCGGCGCCGAATCCGCCGGTCTGGCAGCGCATCTTCTGGGCCATCTGCGCCGGCGTGGTGGCGGCCGTGCTGCTGCTGGCCGGCGGGCTGCAGGCGCTGCAGACCGCCGCGCTGGCCAGCGCCCTGCCCTTCGCGGCCATCATGCTGCTCATCTGCTACGGGCTGCTGCGCGCCCTGCAGACCGAGACCAAGGGCACGGCCATGGACCTGTCGATCGCGGTCGACACGCCGCCCGCAGCGGGCCTGAGCTGGCAGCAGCGCCTGGCCAGCATCACCGGCTTCTACGACAGGCCGGAGATCGAGTCCTTCCTCGGCGAGACCGCGCATGCGGCGCTCGAGGCCGTGGCCGCTCAAATGCGCGAGAGCGGCCTGGCGCCGGAACTGATCCGCGGCGAAGACCGGCTCGATCTGGACGTGCCGCATGGCGACCGCGGCGTGTTCCGCTACACGATCCGCGCGCGCAGCTTCCGCTCGCCCAGCTTTGCCTGGGCCGAAACCCGGGGAACGGCCCAGGATGCCCGGCATTACCGGGCGATGGCCTACAGTTCCGAGGGCGACCAGCAGCACGACGTGACCGGCTACACGCGCGACCAGCTGATCAACGACCTGGTCAACCGCTACGCCGCTTTCCGCCACGTGCGGCGGCTTCCCTGAGCGGCCCCGGCATGCGGCATGTCACCCAACTGCACCTGGACCATCTGCAGGCCCTGTTCCTGAACGAACGCTCGCGCCGCGAAGGTATCCGCGGCAGCCTGAGCACCCCGGTTGCCGCGATCTCCTTTTCCGTGTTCGCGTTCAGCAGCCTGGCGGTGGAGGTCGATCCGGCTTCCTGGCCCGCCACGTCCACCGTCCTGATCTTCCTGCTCGGCGCACTGGCCGCGCTCGCGCTGTTCGCGTCGGCCTGGCACGTCTTGATGGCCGAATGGCTGTTCGTCTACCACGAGCCGCCGCGCCTGGCCGACCTGCTCGAAGACGCGCCGGAGCGCAGCGCGCCGGAGGAGGAAGAGCATGTACGAACGATCCTGGCCGCCAGCTACGCGGTCGCCTACGAGCAGTATTTGAAGGGAAACGCGATCAGTGCGCGCCGCCGCACCTGGGCCTTGCGGCTGATCCTGCTGTCGCTGCTGCTGCAGGCACTGGCCTTCGTGGTGCTGCCGTTTCACCGGGTGGGGTGGTAATCATGGGGATGCTGGACAAACTGTTCACGCGGCGCCGCCGCCTGCCGTGCTTCGCCGCGCTGTCGCCGCGCGTCAGGCGCCGGCTTGCGCCTGTCTGCAAGGAATTGAACGATGCGGAACAGGATATCGCGCGTCATTTGGGCCTGCCGCAGGCGCCGCGGCTGTTGCTGATCGACGAGGAGGAAGCCGTCATCCTGATGCCGGCCGAGCGCGGGGAGATTTGCTGAGCAAGGTGCCGGACATAGAAGCAAAAAAGGGTTGCACGCCGAGGCATGCAACCCTTTTTCTTTTTTCTACTAAATTCGTGGTGCCGCTGACCGGAATCGAACTGGTGACCTTCGCATTACGAATGCGCTGCTCTACCGACTGAGCTACAGCGGCTCTACGCCAGGCTATCCCGGCGAAGAGCCGTATTCTAGCAACAACGTGACAAACGTGCTAGTCCGGCTCGGCAATTTCGCACGGGATTTGCCAAAAAATTACTGTTCAGCGTTACTGATCTTGATGATAGCGTGTCACCAGCTCGACTTCTTCCTTCGAACCCAGGAACACCGGCACGCGCTGGTGCAGCTTGCTCGGCGGGATCTCCATGATGCGGTTCACGCCATCGGTGGCGGCGCCGCCGGCCTGCTCGACGATCATCGCCATCGGGTTGGCTTCGTACATCAGGCGCAGCTTGCCCGGTTGCGCAGGGTCGCGCATGTCGGCCGGGTACATGAAGACGCCGCCGCGGTTCAGGATGCGGTGCACGTCGGCCACCATCGAGGCGATCCAGCGCATGTTGAAGTCCTTGCCGCGCGCACCAGTCTTGCCGGCCAACATTTCGTCGACATAGCGCTGCACCGGCGGGTGCCAGTGGCGCTTGTTCGACATGTTGATCGCGAACTCTTTCGTGCTCGCCGGGATCTGCATGTTGCTCTGGGTGAGCACCCAGGAACCCATCTCGCGGTCCAGGGTGAAGCAATGCACGCCGTCGCCGGTGGTCAGCACCAGCATGGTTTGCGGGCCGTACACCGCGTAGCCGGCCGCCACTTGCGCGGTACCCGGCTGCAGGAAGGCCTGCTCGGTCGGTTCGCCCATGCCTTCCGGCGCTTTCAGTACCGAGAAGATGGTGCCGATCGACACGTTGACGTCGATGTTCGACGAGCCGTCGAGCGGATCGAAGAGCAGCATGTACTCGCCCTTCGGATAACGGTTCGGGATCGGGTGGATGCTTTCCATTTCTTCCGATGCCATGGCCGCCAGGTGGCCGCCCCACTCGTTCGCTTCCAGCAATATCTCGTTGGAAATCACGTCCAGCTTCTTCTGCACTTCGCCCTGGATGTTCTCGGTGTCGGCGCTGCCGAGAATGTCGCCCAGCGCACCTTTGCTGACTTCATAGCTGATGCGCTTGCAGGCGCGGGCCACGACCTCGATCAGGAGGCGCAGCTCGGCTGGAATGGTGTTGTGGAGGCGTTGCTCCTCCACGAGGTGTTGCGTGAGACTGACGCGTTTCATGAACTTCCTTTGCTTGGTATTGAATTCTTGTTGCGGTGCTCAGTTGGCCAGTGCTTTGCCCACCACTTCGCGTACATCGTTCGACAGGCGCTGCTGGCCAGCCACCTGCTGCAACGCCTTTTTCATTTGCTCCTGCAACGCAGGCGTATAGCGGCGCCAGCGGTCCATGGCGCGCGCCAGGCGGCTCGCCACTTGCGGATTCAGGCCGTCGAGAGTGATGACCTGCTCGGCCCAGAAGGCATAGCCGCTGCCGTCCGGCGCGTGGAACTGGACCGGGTTGTTGGCGCAGAAGCTGGAGATCAGGCTGCGTGCGCGGTTCGGGTTGCGCAGGTTGAAGGCCGGGTGGCGCATCAGCTGGCGCACGGCGGCCACGTCGCTGGTGGCGCTCGATGCCTGCATGCCAAACCATTTGTCGATGACCAGGGCTTCGTCCTCGAACTCGTCGTAGAAACGCTGCAGGGCGGCATCGACCGTCGGCACGCGCGCATGGATCAGCGCGCTCAGGGCGGCGACGCGGTCGGTCATGTTGCCGGCGTTCTCGAACTGGTCCTGGGCGAGCTGGATGCCCTCCTCGTCCTGGGCTGCGGTCAGGTAGGCCAGGCACAGGTTCTTCAGCGCGCGCTTGCCGATCGACAGTGCGTCCGGGCTGTACTCGCCCGGGGTGGCGTTCGCGTGGTACTGGGCCAGGAGCTCTTGCTTCAGGCGCGCACCGATGTTGGCGCGCACGAACTGGCGCGCCAGGTGGATCGCCAGCGGGTCGACCACGGCGATCTGCTCGGCCACCATGGTTTCCGACGGCAGCAGCAAAGCCTGCTCGCGGAAGGCCGGATCCAGGCTCTCGTCACTCAGCATCTTGCCCATGGCCAGCAGGAAGGTGTCGTCCAGCAGCAGCGGCGCGCCGACGCCGGCTTCGCCGGTCAGTTTCAGCAGGCGGCCCATGGCCAGGCGCTGGCCGGCTTCCCAGCGGTTCACCGGGTCGCTGTCGTGGCTGAACAGGTGCAGCAGGTCGGCATCGCCGTAGTTGTAGTCGAGAATGATCGGTGCGGAAAAATCGCGCAGGATCGACGGGGTCGGCTGTTCCTGCACGTTCTCGAACACGAAGCTTTGTTCGGACTGGGTGAGTTCCAGCACGGCCGTCGTGCCGGCGTCCTGGCCGTCGATGGTGAGCGGCATGTCCTTGCCGTCCGCACCGAGCAGGCCCACGGCCACGGGAATGTGGAAGGGGAACTTGCTCGCCTGGCCGGGCGTGGCCGGGCAGGACTGGAACAGGGTCAGCGTGTAGGTTTTGGCGAGCTCGTCGTAGCGGGTTTCGGCGCGCACGACAGGCGTGCCGGCCTGGCTGTACCAGCGCTCAAACAGGCTGAGGTCGCGGCCATTCGCGTCAGCCATGGCGCGGCGAAAATCGTCGCAGGTCACGGCTTGCTCGTCGTGGCGTTCGAAATACAAATCCATGCCCTTGCGGAAGCCTTCACGCCCCAGCAGGGTCTGGTACATGCGCACGACTTCGGCGCCCTTCTCGTACACCGTCACGGTGTAGAAATTGTTGATCTCCACAAAAGAGTCGGGACGCACCGGGTGGGCCATCGGGCCCGCATCTTCCGGGAACTGGGCCTGGCGCAAGGTGCGCACCTGGTCGATGCGGCCGACGGCGCGGCCGCTGTCGGTACCGACCATGTCGGCCGAGAATTCCTGGTCGCGGAACACCGTCAGCCCTTCTTTCAGCGACAGCTGGAACCAATCGCGGCAGGTCACGCGGTTGCCGGTCCAGTTGTGGAAGTATTCGTGGCCGACCACGGCTTCGATGCCCTGGAAGTCGATGTCGGTGGCCACGCGCGGATTGGCCAGCACGAACTTGGTGTTGAAGATGTTCAGGCCCTTGTTTTCCATCGCGCCCATGTTGAAGTCGCTCACGGCAACGATCATGAAGCGGTCGAGGTCGAGCTCCAGGCCCCAGCGCTCTTCGTCCCAGCGGATGCTGTTCTTCAGCGACTGCATGGCGTAGTCGGTCTTGTCGAGGTTGCCGTCTTCGACCCAGACCTGCAGCAGGGCGTCGCGGCCATCGGCCAGTCTGAAGGTTTCTTCCTGGCAGACCAGGCGCGCGGCAACCAGGGCGAACAGGTAGGAAGGCTTCTTGAACGGGTCTTCCCACTTGGCGTAGTGGCGGCCGTCGTCCAGGTCACCCTCTTCGACCAGGTTACCGTTGGACAGCAGCACCGGGTACTTGTCCCTGTCGGCGCGCAGCATCACCGTGAACTTGGCCATCACGTCCGGACGGTCCGGGAAGTACGTGATAGCGCGGAAGCCTTCGGCCTCGCACTGGGTGTAGAAACTGCCGTTCGAGGTGTACAGGCCGTTCAGCGTGGTGTTCTGTTCCGGCACGCAGATCGTTTCGATTTCCAGCGTGACTTCTTCGGGCGTATCGGGAATCGTCAGCAGGCTGCCTTCGATGCGATAGTCCTTTTCACCGAGTTCCTTGCCATTCATGCGCAGCGCCACCAGCTCCATATTCTCGCCGTAGAGCTCGATTTCGCGCTGGGCGCTCTCTAGGTTGCGGCGCATCGTCATCCGGTTGGCAACGATGGTGCGGGCGGGGTCGAGGTCGAAGCCGAGTTCGACGGTGTCCACGAGGTAGCTGGGCGGGGTGTAGTCTTTCCGGTAGATCGTCTGGGGCGTATCGGTGCGCATGGGATGGTTCCGAAAAATACGGTCGAAGAAGAAGGGCTTATTCTACCAACAAGGTTTGGCAGGACGCGCGCCTGAATTTTGGTGTCGGCATGTGTCGGGATGTGGCACTGGTAACGGGGTGTAAATTTATCTGTAAAAATACGGCCATAGGCGCAAGCTAAGGATCGGCAAAGACCGTCCATAACCCGGAGAGAAACGAATGAAACGCTTGATCATGATGACAGCCGCGGCCGCCATGGCCCTGCTGTTGGGCGGGTGCGCGACCACCATCCGCAGCGATGTCACCACCTTCCACCAGTGGCCGGCGCAGGTCGAGGACAAGAGCTATGTCTTCGAAGCGCCACCCGCCATCGACAACACCCTGGAATACCAGAGCTACCAGAACCTGGTGCGCGGGCAACTGGCGCAACTGGGTTTCCGTGAAGCGCCAGCCGGCCCGGCGTCCCTGAAAGTGGACATGCGCTTCACGACCACCGACGTGCCGGTGCGTGTGATCGAGCCGGCGATGCCGATGTATGGCTACCCGTATTACCGCATGGGCCCGCGTTTCGGGCCGCGCGGGCGCTGGGCGGGCTGGTACCACCCGTTCTACGATCCGTTCTGGAATCCGTTCCCGGCGTATGAAGTGTCGATCCAGCACCAGTACCGGCGCGAGCTGCAGGTGTCGATCAAGGATGCCGGCGACAAGCGGCTGTTCGATGTTACCGTGCACAACATGAGCCGCGAGCTGTCGACGCC
>Ga0265780_10006847_pt1 | contig 14085 bp, 12 predicted proteins | sample P1T30metagenome_FD_192432 | JGI IMG/M metagenome (GOLD analysis project Ga0265780, IMG submission 192432) | Plant litter microbial communities from East Loma Ridge, Irvine, California - P1 T30 | ecosystem: Environmental > Terrestrial > Plant litter > Unclassified | place: USA: California... | reverse complement strand
CCCCCCCCGGGGGGGGCCCGCCCCGGGGGGGGGGGGGGGGGGGGGGACACCGCATGCCCAGGAAGACCATCGCGCTCGCCACGGCGGCCGTCGCCGTGGCCCTGCTCGCCGGCTGCTCGGACGCCGGCTCGGACGGCGGCTCCGGGCCGGGCCCGACGCCCGCCGCGGAGGGTTCGACGCCCGCGGCGAGCGCTCGGGCGACCCAGACCCGGGCCGAGGCGTGCACGTCCCTGCAGCGCGACCTCGGGGACGTCTCCCAGGGGCTGCAGTCACGGGTGTCGTCGTTCCAGAGCGACCCGGACGCCGCCGTCGCCGAGCTGCGGGAGTTCGACGCGGAGCTGCGGTCGGCGGCCGACGAGGTCACGAACGAACGGGTGCACGCGGCCGTCACGGAGTTCGAGGGGTCGTTCTCCGGACTGCTCGAGCAGCTCGAGGCCTACTCGGACGACCCGGGGTCGGTCGACGTCGCGGAACTCCAGGGCTCGATCGAGGACGTCCAGGCCTCGACCACCGGGATGAGCGAGGTCTGCGCGGGCAGCTGACGCGGCTGTCGGCGATCACGCCCCGCGCCGGGGCCTGGAGGCGCGGGGCGCGTCCGTCAGGCCGACGCGGCCTGCGACCCGTCGAGCCGGGCGACGTCCTCGGGCTGCAGCTTCACGGTCGCGGCGGTCACCGAGTCGAGGATCGACTGCGGCCGCGAGGCGCCCGGGATCGGGATCACGACGTCGCTCTTGTGCAGCTCCCACGCGAGGGCGACCACCTGCGGGCTGACGTCGCGCTCGCGGGCGATGACGGCGAACTCCTCGACGGAGGTGCCGAGGTCCGCGGCCTTCGCGATGCCGCCGAGCGGGCTCCACGGCAGGAACGCGATGCCGAGCTCGTCGCACAGCTCCAGTTCCGGCTCGCTCGAACGGAACGACGGCGAGAACTGGTTCTGCACCGAGGCCAGCCGGCCGCCGAGGACGTCGTTCGCGGTGCGGATCTGGTCGGGGTCCGCGTTCGAGATGCCCGCCATCCGGATGACGCCCTCGTCGAGCAGCTCCGCGAGCGCGCCGACGGACTCGGCGTACGGCACCGCCGGGTCCGGGCGGTGGAACTGGTACAGGCCGATCGCCTCGACGCCGAGACGCTCCGCGGACGCCTTCGCGGCCTCCTTGAGGTACTCCGGGCGGCCGTTCTGCGCCCAGGCACCGGCCTCGGGGCGCAGGTGTCCGCCCTTCGTGGCGATGAGCACCGCGGAGGTGTCGCCGGCGAACTCGCGCACGGCCTTCGCGATGAGTTCCTCGTTGTGGCCGACCTCGTCGTGGGCGGCGAGGTGGTAGGCGTCCGCCGTGTCGATGAGCGTGACACCCGCCTCGAGCGCCGCGTGGATGGTCGCGATGGACTGACGTTCGTCCGGGCGGCCCTCGATGGACATGGGCATGCCGCCCAGCCCGATGGCGCTGACCGACACGTCTCCGATGACTCGTTGCTTCATGCGCCCAGCATGCGCCCGAGCCCGGCGGCGGCGCTCAGCCACCCGCCGCCTCGGTCCCGCCGGTCAGGCGGTGCCGGCGACGGAGGAGGAGCCCGCGCCGGCGTCCACCGCGTCGGCGAAGACCACCCCGCCCCAGGTGATGCAGACGATCGCGAGCACGAAGCCCACCGCCGCGATCCACCACGAGGTCCGCCGGCGGATCCAGGCGCCGATCGCGAGCACGATCGTCGCGACCCCGACGACGAAGGACCCGCCGACTGCGATGGCCGCGCCGGCGACGTACCCGCCCGGCGTGCACCCGGCGGAGGCGTCACAGGACGCGGTCGCCGAGGCGACCGCGACGATGCCGACCACCGCGGTGACGACGGTCATCACCGCGCCGAACGCGAGGAGCAGCACGGTCGAGATCCGGTCGGCGAGCCGGCCCGCCGGGAACAGCGTCGTCCCGCCGCGCTCCCACTCCGCGCGCTGCCGGGCGTCCCGGTCGGACGGCGACGACTGCGGCGGACCGCCGGGCACGTTGGACCACGTCATGGGAGCAGTCCTACCGTGCCTCGACGCCGAACGCACGGGCGAGCCGCTGGATCTTCTGCGCACGACCGAGTCGCGGCAGGTCGGAGCCGTCGCGGATGACCTTGCCGCGGGCCTCGAAGTCGTCGAGGAAGTCCTGCGCCCAGGCGACGTCCGTCGGGGTGGGCGAGATGACCTCGTTGATGACCGGCAGCTGCTCGGTGTCCAGGCAGAGCTTGCCGGTCAGGCCGAGCGACACCGCGACCTGGGACTGCTCGCGGAGGATCGGGTGCGACGACCCGACCGTGGGGCCGTCGATCGGGCCGGGCAGGTCGCCCACGCGGGAGGCCACCACCAGCCGGGACCGCGGGTACGCCATCGCCAGCGTGTCCGCGCTGGTGCCCGTGTCGCGTCGGTAGTCCCCGGAGCCGAAGGCCAGGCGGAAAGCCCCCTGCGCCTTCGCGATGGCCGTCGCCTCCTCGATCCCGACCGCCGACTCGACGAGCGCGATGACCGGGGTCTGCCCGCCCAGGCGGTGCCAGGTGTCGGTGACCTGCGCCGGGGACTCGGTCTTCGCGAGCATGACACCCTGCAGGCCGGGCAGGCCGCGGAGCTCCTCGACGTCGTCCGCCCAGAAGTCCGTCGTCACGTCGTTGATCCGCACCCAGGCCTCTCCGCCACCCGCGAGCCAGGACGCCACCGTGCTGCGGGCACCGGGCTTCGCGCCGGGGTCGACCGCGTCCTCGATGTCGAGGATGATCTGGTCGGCGCGGGAGTGCTGCGCGCGTTCGAAGCGGTCCGCGGCGGTCCCGGCGACCAGGAGCCAGGAGCGGGAGATCTCGGCGGGGACCGATCGCCGCCGGTTCGGCGTGGGGGCGGACGGGGCGGTGCGGTCGTCGATGGCCATGCCCACGTTGCTACCACATGGCCCCGTCGCGGAGGGGACCGGGCCGCCCCGGAAACCCCGAAACCTCGGTTCATTGCCAGAGAGGTGCCGCGCTTCCGCCTACAGTGTCGGATGTGTGGCGAGCGGACAGGGTGACCGACGGTGAGGACGACGCGAACGACGACGTCCCCGTCGAGGGTGCCGACGCGCCCGCCGAGCCAGGGAACCAGGACGACCAGCGGGGGAAGCAGGAAGAGACCGGCGTGACGGACGAACCCGACCGCACCCTGCGACCGGAGCTGCAGCTCACGAGTCCGCAGGCGATCAGCCTGGGCGATCCGCGCCTCCAGGCCGGCAACGCCGCGGAACCGGTGTGGGACGTCTGGCGGAAGCAGCTGACCGGCGTCGGCGGCACGAGCCCCCTCACGTACTTCAGCGACCACCCGCGCGCCCGCATCGAGCTGTCCACCACCCACCCGGGCGGCCTCGCGCAGTTCATCACCGGCAAGACGACGCTCCTGTCCAGCCTCATCCGCGACGAGGTCGCTCTCCGGGCCGCCCGCATCGCCGCCGGGCACGTCGAGGCGAAGGGCACCGAGCTCGCGACCGTGCGCGGCATCGACGCCGTCAAGCTCGGCATCGGCATGGCGGACTGGAAGCACGGCGACGAGCAGTTCCGCGGGCCCGTGCTGCTGCGCCCGCTGGCGATCCGTCGGCACGGCCGCGACTTCGAGGTCCGGCTGCTCGGCGAACCCGTGCTCAACCCGGGTCTCGCCGACGCGCTGCACGAGCAGTTCGGGGTCATCCTCGACGCCCAGTCCTTCGTGGCACTCGCCCAGCAGGACGGCTCCTTCACGCCGAACCCGGTGATCGACCGGCTCCGCGGCCTCACCGCGCACATCCCGGGCTTCTCGGTGCACGCGCGCCTGGTGGTGTCGACCTTCGCCGAGGTCGCCACCGGCATGGTCGAGGACACCGAGGACCTCTCCCACCCGGTGCTCGACGCCCTCGCCGGCAACCCGAGCGCGAAGTGGCAGGTCGAGCAGTCCTACCACCCGGTCGAGCAGACGCCGTCGGACGAGCGCAGCCCCGAGACGGACACGCTCCTGCTCGACGCCGACGACGAGCAGGAGAACGTGATCGCGCAGATCACGGCCGGCAACTCGATCGTGGTGAAGACGCTGCCGGGCACCGGTGGCACGCAGACCATCGTCAACGCGCTCGGCGGCCTCGTCGCCGCGAACAAGCGCGTGCTCGTGGTCAGCCCCCGCCGTGCGACCCTCCGCGGCATCGCGGCGCGCTTCGCCGAGGTGCAGCTGCCCGGCGTCGCGGTCACGCCGGGCACCCTCCGCCGTGACGTCGTCCGCGGCATCGCCCGGAACGAGAAGGCCACCCGGCCGAACCTCCGCGAGGTCGACGACGCGCTCGTCCGGCTCCGCAAGGTCCTCAAGGACTACCGCGGCTCGCTGACCCGCGTCGACCCGGACTTCCGCGTCTCGGTGCTCGACTGCCTGGTGGAGCTCTCCCGCCTGTCGCTCCTGCCGGTGCCGCCGTCGACGACCGCGCGCCTGTCGAAGACGTCGGTGACGAGCATGGTCGAGGGACGTTCCCGCGTCGCCGAGACCATGCTCAGCGCGGCGAACCTCGGCGAGTTCCGGTACGGCCCGGACGACTCGCCCTGGTACGGCGCCAAGTTCGGCTCGAGCGACGGCGCGCAGCGGGCGCACCGGACGGCGAAGGACCTCGACGCCGACGCGCTCCCCACCCTGCTCCGCCGCGCGCACGACCTCGTCGCGTCGACGCACATGCGGCAGTTCACGACCATCAACGAGCTGGGCATCTACCTCCGCCTGCTCACCGAGATCCGGGACACGCTCGACCGCTTCCTGCCGGTCGTCTTCGACCGATCGGTGTCCGAGCTCGTCGCCGCCACCGCCCCGCGCGGCGAGGGCGCGCCGATGTCGAGCACGAACCGCCGCCGCCTGAAGAAGCTCGCCCGCGAGTACGTCCGACCCGGCGTGCACGTGTCCGACCTGCACGAGGCGCTGACCCGCGTGCAGCAGCAGCGGGTGCTCTGGCAGCGCTACGTCGCCGCCGGGGTGAACCCGGAGGTGCCGACGGGCATCGCGGACGTGCAGGTGCTGTTCTCGAACGTCGCCGAGGACCTCGCGCGGCTCGATGAACCGCTGGGCCGCACGTCCCGCGAGTCCCAGCTGGCGAACCTGCCGATCGACGAGCTCGTCCCGACGATCGCGCGCCTGGCCGAGGAGTCGGACGTCCTGCACAACCTGCAGGAGCGCACCGAGCTCATGCAGACCCTGCGCGACCTGCAGCTCGAGCCGCTCATCACCGACCTGGCGAACCGGCACGTGCCGGACGTGCAGGTCCCCGCCGAGCTCGAGCTCGCGTGGTGGCAGTCCGCGCTCGAGACGATGCTCGAGTCCGACCGGGCGCTGCTCGGCGCGAACACCGACATGCTCGACCGGGTCGAGGCCGACTTCCGACTCGTCGACGACGCGCACGCCGCCGGCGTCTCCCAGGGCCTGGCGTGGCAGCTCGCCGAGAACTGGAAGGTCGGGCTCGTCGACTGGCCGGAGGAAGCGACCGCGCTGAAGACGCAGCTCAAGGAGGGCGCGATCAGCTCGCGTCTGCTGCAGGACTCCGCGCCGCACCTCTCCCGCTCGATCGCCCCGGTCTGGCTCGCGAGCCCGTACGAGGTCCCGGAGATCGCGGACACCATGCCGTTCGACACGGTGATCCTCGTCGACGCCGGTGCCGTGACGATCGCCGAGACCGTCGGCGCCGTCCGTCGCGCCCGGCAGACCGTCGTGTTCGGCGACCCGGTGACGCAGACGCCGTCGCCGTTCCGGATCGCGGTCGACCCCGCGCACCGTGCGCTGCAGGTCGACGAGGAGACGCTCGACGCGTTCCACGCCGACTCCGCGCTCGCGAAGCTGTCCACGCTGCTGCCGACCCTGTCCCTCACCCGGTCGTACCGCGCCGGCGGCGAGGACCTCGCCGAACTCGTGAACCGACGCTTCTACGGCGGCCGGATCGAGTCGCTGCCGTGGGCCGGCTCCTTCCTCGGGCACGGCTCGATCGCGCTCGACTACGTCAGCGACGGCAAGGCGGTGCCGGACCCCGAGTCCGGCGCGGTCGAGAGCGTCGACGCCGAGGTGGACCGCGTCGTCCGGCTCGTGCTCGACCACGCCCGCACCCGGCCGACCGAGTCGCTCATGGTCATCACCGCGTCGGCGAAGCACGCCGTCCGCGTCGAGCAGGCCGTCCTCACCGCGGCGCAGGGCCACAAGGACCTCACCGAGTTCGTCATCGGCGACCGCGCGGAGCCGTTCATCGTCGCGACGCTCGAGCAGTCCGTGGCACAGAGCCGCGACCGGGTGGTCTTCTCGATCGGCTACGGTCGCACCCCGCACGGCCGGGTGCTGCGCGACTTCGGTCCGCTCGGCAAGCCCGGCGGGGAGCGCCTGCTCGCGGTCGCGATGACCAGGGCCCGTCGCTCGATGGTCATCGTCACGTGCTTCCAGCCGTCCGACATCGAGGCCGAGCGGATGGGCCACGGCACCGTCGCCCTCGCGGAGATCCTCGCCGAGGTCCGTGCCCGCACCTCCGCCGAGTACGTGCCGGACGACTCCGACCCGCTGCTCGTGGACCTGGCCCGCCGCCTCGAGATGCGCGGCATCCCGGTCGCCCTCGGTCACCGCGGGAAGCTCGGTCTCGTCGCGGCGCACGGCGGCGTCTGCGTCACGATCGAGACCGATGCGTCGCTGGTGAAGGGGTCGCTGCGCGAGTCGCTGCGGCTCCGGCCCGAGGTGCTCCGCCGGCTCGGCTGGCACTACGTGCGCGTGCACGCGTTCCAGCTGTTCTCGGACCCGGACCGGGTGGCGAACACGGTCGCGTCGGTGCTCGGCGTGGACCGCGGGGCGACGCAGGAGATCAGCATCCCCCCGATCCCGGCACGGCGGTGACCGGGCCGGCACGTGGCAGGCGGGCCTCCCGGCCCGCGGGACCGGTGACGCCCGGGACGGACCAGCTGGTGGGGTCGTGGACGCGGGCCGACGACGCCACGTCGGCAGCGCCTCCCGTCCGTCCGGCCACCGACGCCGACGACGCCGGCGATCGCCCGGGAGGCGCGGTGCGGCGCCGCAGGCGCGTCACCACCCAGCCGGTGCCGGGCAGCGACCCCGCGCCGTCGCCGGAGCCGGCGCGGCACCGCGACGGCGAGAACGACGCCCAGCTCCTGCGCGACGTCCCGCCGCACTGGTGACGGGTAGCCTGAGGGCGATGACTGACACCGTGCGGGAGCGACCCGACTGGCAGACGTGGCCGAACCTGATCACGCTCGTGCGCTTCCTGCTCATCCCGGTGTTCATCGGGCTCGTCGTCACCGGGCACCCCGGCTGGGCGCTCGTCGCGCTCGTCGTCCTCGGCGTCAGCGACTGGGCCGACGGCTTCATCGCCCGGCGGTACGACCAGGGGTCGAAGCTCGGCAAGGCGCTCGACCCCGTCGCCGACCGGCTCGCCATTATCGCGATCGTGCTGTCCCTGGTGCTCGCGGGGCTGCTGCCGTGGCCGAGCGTCGCGATCATCGTCCTGGTCGACCTGGTGCTGGTCGTGCTCTCGTGGGTGTGGTTCCGCGGTGACCCGGACCTCGACGTGACGTGGACCGGCAAGATCCGCTCGGCGCTGCTCTTCGTCGGCCTGCCGCTGCTGCTCTTCTCGTCGACGTCGTGGGCGTCGCAGTACGACTGGATCCGGGTGCTCGCGCTCGTCTTCGTCTGGGCCGGCACCGTCGGCCACGTGGTCGCCGGCACGCAGTACGCCCGCGCCCTCGCCGCGAAGCACCGCCGCCGCACCCCCTGACCCCCCGGCCGCCCCTGGCCGCAAAACACCGGTGTTCGCGCTGCACACCCCGGGAATCGGGGGTGTGGTGCGTGAACACCGGTGTTTTGCAGAGGCCGGGGCGGGCGGCGGGCTAGAGCTTCGTGGAGCCGCCGATCCCCGTGCCCTGGGGAGCGTCCGACGGGGCCACGTGCGCCCCGCCGCCGGAGTCCGCCGGTGCGCCGTTCTGCGCGCGGAGCAGGTCGCGGATCTCCAGGAGCACCTCGACGTCCGTCGGCGGCACGTCCTGCGGCGTCTGCTCCTGGTCGTTCTTGACGCGCTCGAACGCGAGCTTCTTGAGACGGTTCACCGGCAGGACGAGGGCGAAGTACACGACGGCGGCGACGATGAGGAAGTTCAGTGCCGCGCCGATGATCGCACCGAACAGCAGGTTCGCGTGGCCGCCGGACACCGTCGGGATCGGGACGATCAGCGCCTTGTCGAGGCTCGACGCGTTGAAGACCGCACCGATCAGCGGGTTGATGAGGCTCGTGACGATCGCGGTGACGATCGCGGTGAACGCCGCACCGATGACGACCGCGACCGCCAGGTCGATGACGTTGCCGCGGAGCAGGAACTCCTTGAAGCCCTTCACGCGGGCCTCCTTCCGGATCGAGGACGGCCGCCGTTCGGCGACGCCCCTCGAACCTACCGAGGAGACCGGGCGCCGGTCAGGACGCGGCGGCGGCCGGCTTCGACGACGACGAGCCCGACGACGAGCCCGACGACGACCCGGAGGACGACGACGACCCGGACGAGCCAGACGACGACCTGGAGGACGACGACCCGGACGAGCCAGACGACGAGCCCGACGACGAGGAACCGGACGACGACGACCCCGAAGAACCCGACCCCGATCCCGACCCCGGCGTCGCCCGCGAGTCGGTGCGGTAGAACCCGCCCCCGTTGAACGTCACGCCGACCGGCGAGAAGACCTTGCGCAGCGCGCCCCCGCAGGCCGGGCACTCGGTGAGCGTGGCGTCGGAGAACGACTGCTTGATGTCGAAGGCGTTGCCGCACTCCGTGCAGCGGTACGAGTACGTGGGCACCCTAGCTCCGGAAGGTGATGATGCGCGACGGCGTGATGATGCCGTCGACGGGTTCGTCGTGGGTCTCGCGCGGCACCTCGTCGAGGTACTCCGCGTCGAAGATCACAGCATAGACGGGCGGCCGGTTCGCCATCGACCCGAGCGTCTTGTCGTAGTACCCGCGGCCCCAGCCCATGCGGCAGCCGTCGTGCCCGACGGCCGCGGCCGGCGCGAGGATGGCGTCCACGTCGCCGAGCGCGAGGGGGGAGAGGACCTCGCCGACGACCTCCGGCATGCCCGTGATGCCCTCCTGCTCGGCGCTGCCGTCGCCGACCGCCCAGTCGAGCAGGCCGTCCTCGCGGGTGATCGGCAGCAGGACGCGGATGCCCTGCTGGCCGGCCCACCGCAGGAACGGCCGGACGTCCGGTTCGTCCGGTGACGAGAGGTACAGCGCGAGTGACCGCACCTGCCGCTCCTCGACGAAGCGCTGCAGGGTCGCGGTGAGCGCCTGGGTGTCGGTGTCGCGTTCGGTCGTGGTCCGGGTGCGCCGCCGCTGCCGGAGTTCGGCTCGCAGGGCGCGCTTCTCGTTCCCGAGATCGGCGATCATGGCGGTGAGTCTAGCGAGCGCGCGGTGTTGCGGCTTCCCGCCGCGGAGAGCGGGAATCCGTGTCCCCAGCACTGACGACATGCCCCGCCCAGGGGTCATCCGATAACTTCTGACCCATGGGCTTCCAGATTTCCAAGGCGGTGATCCCGGCCGCTGGGCTGGGCACGCGCTTCCTCCCCGCGACCAAGGCGATGCCGAAGGAGATGCTCCCGGTCGTCGACAAGCCGGCCATCCAGTACGTGGTGGAAGAGGCCGTCGACGCCGGGCTCCACGACGTCCTGATGATCACCGGGCGCAACAAGAACGCGCTCGAGAACCACTTCGACCACGTGTCCGAGCTCGAGGAGACCCTCAAGAAGAAGGGCGACCACGACAAGCTGCAGAAGGTGAACCAGTCGACGGACCTCGCCGACATGCACTACGTGCGGCAGGGTGACCCGCTGGGCCTCGGCCACGCGGTGCTCCGCGCGAAGATGCACGTCGGCCGCGAGCCGTTCGCGGTCCTCCTCGGCGACGACATCATCGACGCCCGCGACCCGCTGCTCAAGCGCATGATCGAGGTCCAGGGCGAGCGGAACGCCACCGTCGTGGCCCTCCTCGAGGTCCCCGAGTCGCAGACCCACCTCTACGGCATCGCGACGGTCGAGCAGACCGACACCGACGACGTCGTGAAGATCACCGGCCTGGTCGAGAAGCCGGCGCAGGGCGAGGCCCCGTCGAACCTCGCCATCATCGGGCGCTACGTCATCCGCCCCGAGGTCTTCGACGTCCTCGAGAAGCAGGAGCCGGGCAAGGGCGGCGAGATCCAGCTGACCGACGCGCTGATGAAGATGGCGAGCGCCGAGGAGTGGACGGGCGGCGTGTACGGCGTCGTGTTCCGTGGACGCCGGTACGACACGGGTGACAAACTCGACTACATCAAGGCGATCGTGCAGCTCGCCTCGGACCGCGAGGACCTCGGCCCCGACCTCAAGTCGTGGCTCAAGGAGTTCAACGCGGGCGAATAGCCGACCCCGTGCGAACGGGTCCGGGGGACGTCCCCGGGCCCGTTCGTGCATCCACCCGGCCGACCACCGGGCAGCGGAGGAACCACAGCGATGACGACGATCCCGACCCTGTCCCACGGGCGGGTCACCATCCGTCCCCTCCGACTCCGCGACACCAGGGACCTCGACGTCGCGCTCGCGAGCAACCGCTCGTGGCTCAGCACCTGGGAGGCCACGAACCCCTCCGGGCACGTCTCCACCGACGTCCGGGGCAGCATCCGCGCGCTCCAGGCGAACGCCCGCGCGGGGCTGGGCCTGCCGTTCGCGATGGAGCTCGACGGGCGGTTCGTCGGCCAGCTCAACGTCTCGGGGATCACCTACGGGTCCCTGGCGAGCGCGTCGATCGGCTACTGGGTCGTGGAGGACGCCGCCGGCCACAACGTGACGCCGATCTCCGTCGCCCTCGCCGTCGACCACTGCTTCCGGGTGGTCGGCATCCACCGGATCGAGATCTGCATCCGGCCGGAGAACGCCCCGTCGCTCCGCGTCGTCGAGAAGCTCGGGTTCCGGTACGAGGGCCTGCGCCGCCGCTACATCCACATCAACGGGGACTGGCGCGACCACTTCTGCTTCGCGCTGGTCGCGGAGGAGGTCCGCGAGGGCGTCCTCGACCGCTGGGTGCAGGGACGGGTCCCGGCCGGCGTCGGCAGCGTCCCGCTCGCCGCGCGCGACGAGGCGGCGATGCCGCTGCACACCACGCCGCGGCTCTGACCCGTCCGCACACGGGTCACCGGACGGGAGGCCCGCCCCGCGTCCAGTGAATTCGTCGCGACACGCGCAACACGCGTCCGGCAATCACGGGGCGGGGGAAGCGCCGCCCCTACCGTGGCCCCATGGCAGGTATCGGCTCCTGGGGCGGCGGCATCGTGCTGCTCGCCGCCGCCGTGCTCTGGCTCGTGTACCTCATGCCGTCCTGGGCGGCGCGTCGCCAGTACCTCGCCACCGAGCGGAACGCGATCCGGCTGCAGCAGACCCTCCGCATCCTCGCCCAGACCGCCGAGCTGCCGGACGAGGTCCGCGTCGAGATGAACGCGAAGTCCCTCGCCGAGGCGCAGCGGGTCGCCCGGTCCGAGGAGGCCAAGCGCACCGCGATCGTCCGTGCGCACGAGGCCGCCCGGCAGCGGGAGATCACGCGCCGGCTGGCCGAGCAGGCGCCGGTGCTGGAACGGGCGTCGTCCGTACCGGCGCTCACCGCGATGCGCATGCGCCGTTCCCGACTCGGCGCGACGCTGCTCGGCACCGCCGGACTCGTCGTCGCCGTGGTCGTGTTCGTCGCCGCACCCGCCGCCTGGCTCGTCGGCGTCGCCGGACTGGTCGCCGCGGGCGGTTCCGCTGCCGTCCTCGCGCAGCTGCACCAGGTGGCGACGGCGCGGAAGGCGCGCGCGGCGGCCGCCGTGGCGGGCGTGGGACGCGCCTCCCGGCCGACGACGGCGTGGACGGACCCGGCGCCGCCGCTGTCGACGGAGGTCCCCGCCGAGCCGGAGCGCGACCGCACGTGGACCCCGAACCGCGTCCCGAAGCCGCTGTACGTGGAACGCCCCGCTGCTCCGGCGCCCTCGCCGGAGTCGTCCGCCGAGCTCGCCGCGCGGTTGAAGGAGCGCGTGGCCGAGGCGAAGGCGGAGGCCGACGCCGAGGCGGCCGCGATCCGGGCGGGCGAGAGCGACCCGACGCTCGCGCGGGTGTCGCGGATGCGGCCCGACGTGGAGGAGGCGGCGGCGTCCCTGTCCTCGCACGACCAGGGACGGCTCGCCGAACGGCTGGGTCTCCGTGCGCCGGCGGCTGCCGGTGCCCCCGAGCCGGAGGCCGCACCGTCCGGGTCGGCTGCGCCCGCGCCGTCCGGAGGGGCAGTGCCCGCGCCGTCCGGCCCGCCGGCTCCGCCGAGCAAGTGGGCGGGTATGGGTGTCCTCGACGACGACGCGTACCAGCAGGCCGACCTCGACGCGATCATGCGTCGGCGCCGCGCGGTCTGAGGCGCGGCGCGCCCGGCCGCTCGCTCCGGATTTCGGATCGCGCCGGTCGTGGTGCTAGTGTTGTCGAGCACTTGGGGCTATGGCGCAGTTGGTAGCGCGTCTCGTTCGCAATGAGAAGGTCAGGGGTTCGAATCCCCTTAGCTCCACTCCAAGCAAGAAGGCCACCCGCTCGGGTGGCCTTCTCCTGTTCCGGGCGTGGTCGGGTCAACTCGGGACGCTGGCCGTCAGCGCTCCGGTCTGCGCCAGCGTGGCGTGGATGGCGTTCGCCGCCTGTTCGAACGAACGGTTGCCGCGGGCGATGCCGATCGCGCCGCCCTTCAGCACCGACCGGCCGGCACCGCGGACGAGGCGGGCGACCGTCCTCCCGTCCGGCGTGACCATGATCTGCACGTCGAGTCGGGTGTGGAACGTGCGGTCGTCCGCGAGCGCCCCGATGAGCAGTGTGACGCCGAGGGTGCCGCGGGTCGCGCGGAGAGCGCCCTGGTCGCCGTCCTCGACCGTGTAGCCCTCCTGCAGGAGCGCCCCGCGCACCCGGGCGCGGACGGAGTCGGGGTCGGCGGCGACGAAGAAGTCGTGGCTCTCGGGCATGCGTGCTGGTCCTCTCGGCGGTGGGTCCTGCCAGTGATCTTGCCGCGCCGTCGCCTACCCTGGGACGACCATGACTGCTTCGCTGACCCGTCGGTCCCTGCTGTCCCTCGCCGGTGCCACCGGGATCGGACTCGTGGTGGCGGCGTGCTCGTCCGGCGACGGCGGCACCGACGGCGGCACCGGGGGCGGGGAGCGCGGCGGGACGTCCGGCGGCTCGACGCCGAGCGCGCGGCCCGTCGCGGAGTCGCTCTCGCCCGCGCAGGTCCCGCTCGCCGGCGGCGTCACGGTCACGGTCACGGGCACCGGACTCGCGGCAGTCAAGGGCGTCACCGTCGGGGGCGTGGCCGCTCGCGACGTGCAGGCCTCCGCGACGGAGGTGACGTTCACCGCACCGCACCAGGCGATGTACACGGCAGGATCCGCCGACGTGGCGCTCTTCACGTCGACGATCGAGCCGTCGCCCTCGGCGAACCAGACCTCCGACGGCAACGGCAGCGCCGCGAACGACGGGCAGGCCGGCGCGACGCAGGACGCCGCCGCGACACCGACGCCGACCACCGCGCCGGTGCCGGACGCCTCCACCGCGGTCGCCACGACGACCCTCGCCTACGCGGCGATGACCGCCGTCGACCGGCAGCTCGAGTACGCGATGGCGCACTGGCAGGACTACAACCTCGCCGAGTACGGCACGATGAACCCGATCGGCGGCGACTGCGCGAACTACGTCAGCCAGACGCTGATCGCCCGCGGGTGGCAGCAGCGCGACGACTGGTACAACCGGGCCGGCGGTGCCGAGCACACGGCCACGTGGACGTACTGCCCGTCGATGGACCCGTGGCTGACCGCGAACGCGGCGGAGTTCGGGCTCACCCGGCGCTCCCTCGACGAGCGCGCCGAGGTGAAGGTCGGCGACATCGTGTTCTACGACTGGAACCACAACGACTCGCCCGACCACACCACGATCGTGTCCGAGGTGTTCACCGAGCCGGACGGCACGATCCGCATCAAGTCGGCGAGCCACAACCAGGACGGCCCGTACCGCGACCTCGACGAGATGATCACGGTGCAGCACCC
>Ga0265780_10006844_pt1 | contig 14087 bp, 15 predicted proteins | sample P1T30metagenome_FD_192432 | JGI IMG/M metagenome (GOLD analysis project Ga0265780, IMG submission 192432) | Plant litter microbial communities from East Loma Ridge, Irvine, California - P1 T30 | ecosystem: Environmental > Terrestrial > Plant litter > Unclassified | place: USA: California... | reverse complement strand
ATCGCTGGCATCCAAACCGTCGCCCCTGCGCAGGCAGGGGCCCAAGTGGTCGAGCGTTGCCGCCATGCGTGCACATCAGGCTCCTGCCTTCGCAGGAGCGACGTACGGGGGCCGCAGGGCGCAGGTCAGCTGAAACAGGATCGTTGGTCTCAAGACCGTCGCCCCTGCGCAGGCAGGGGCCCAAGTATTCGCGCGTTGCCGCCATGCGTGCACATCAGGCTCCTGCCTGCGCAGGAACGACGTAGGGGGCGGCGCAGGTGATCAGAAGACCTAGCCCACCAGCCCCTTGACCAGAATGCCGATCAAGAAGATGGCCAGACACAGGAAACCAGCCTGCGCCATGCGCTTGGGCGCCATCGCGCGCTGGCCGGTTTTCTTGATATGGATGCCTTCGCGCGCGATCAGGATGGCGTAGGCGGTGGCGCCCAGGCCGGTCAGGAGATTGCCGATCGATCCGTGCGTGACACCGAAGGCGAGGTCGGCGATGCCGGTCAGGCCGAGCACGGCGGCGATCGCGAAATTGAATGCGGGCGAAGGCGTTCCGGGTGGGCGTTCTTGCATGGGGCAGGATCCAGTCTGGTTGAAAGTCCGCGCGATCATACCTGATCGAGGAACATTGTCGGGTTTAAAACATTGCATTTCTCCCGGTTCGAAGGGCGAAATGCGCGCGTACCCACGTTCGGATTTTCTTATAAAATGCCGGAATCAACAGTTTTATTCACCCGAGGCGACACAACATGAGCGACGTACAAACCTGGATCAAAGAGACCGTGACCAACACGCCTGTCGTGCTGTTCATGAAGGGCACCGCCCAGTTCCCGCAATGCGGCTTTTCGGGCCGCGCGATCCAAATCCTGAAGGCCTGCGGCGTCGATAACATCGCCACCGTCAATGTGCTGGAAGATCCGGAAATCCGCCAGGGCATCAAGGACTACTCGAACTGGCCGACGGTTCCCCAGCTGTACGTGAACGGCGAGTTCGTCGGCGGCTCCGACATCATGACCGAGATGTACGAGTCCGGCGAACTGAAAGCCCTGTTCCAGAAGAATGGCTGATCCCCTGCGCCGCGGTGGCGACCGCAAGATCGTCGTCGCCATCACCGGCGCAACCGGCGCTGTCTACGGCGTGCGGCTGCTGCAGCGGCTGGGCGCTACGCCCGGCGTCGAGACCCATCTCGTGGTGTCCGACGCCGCCACCCTCACCCTGCACCAGGAAGTCGGCCTGCAACGGCGCGACGTCGAAGCCCTGGCCCATGTGGTGCATCGCAACCGCGATATCGGCGCGTCCATCGCCAGCGGTTCCTTCGTCACCGACGGCATGGTGATCGCTCCCTGTTCGATGAAAACCCTGGCCGCAGTCGCGCACGGGCTATCGGACAACCTGGTGGCGCGTGCCGCCGATGTGGTATTGAAGGAACGGCGTCGCCTGGTGTTGATGGTGCGCGAGACGCCCTTCAACCTGGCGCACCTGCGCAACATGACCGCGGTCACGGAAATGGGCGGCATCGTGTTCCCGCCATTGCCGAGCTTTTATAACCGCCCGGCCAGCATCGACGAGATGGTCGACCACACGGTCGCGCGCGTCATGGATCTGCTGGGCGTGGAAAATACACTCGCCCCGCGCTGGGGCGGCATGAAGGACGCCGCGTCCTGACGCCGGCGCCTGGCCGGCCGCACGGGCCGGCGCTGCTGCGTATGCCTTGAACTAGCCGCGATCCCGGTAGGGATCTTTCTCGGCCAGCTTTTGTTCTCTTGCGTCTTCGATCTTCCTGCGCTGTTCGTTACGCTTGCGCATGATTTCTGCGTGCTGGGCCGCCGACATCGGCGGCACGGTCATGAGGTCTTTCAACTGCGCGGTGTTGCTGTAGTTATTAATCATGAGGCCACTGCATCCTTTTTGACCGATAACATGAGAAGCTGGACGGCTAGGCAGCGACGCTGCGAAACCGATGGTAGCGCTCACGATTATGCGCGAGACTCGGCCATTTGTGCCGTTCGTTTGGAGAAAAATATTGCGGCGCGGAAGGAAAACGCAAACGGCCCGGGCGTCGAGCCGCCGGGCCGTCATCTGGACGCACCGGTTCCGCCAGGGAGACCGGTCGAAAAGGCTTATTTTTGCTGGTGATTCATGCGCACGAGCATGCGGATGAATTCGCGTGCCAGCTGCTTGTGGTGTTCGTCCAGGCGCTGCAGGTCGGCGATCAGCTTGACGTCGGCCGATTCGAAGCGCGCCGCGCTATCGCCGCTGTCGTTGGCGCCGGCGTTCTCGGAACCGCCGAAACGCAGCCAGTCGGCCGGAACGCCCAGCCACTGGGCGATCATGCGCAGCTTTTCCTGGGTCGGAATCGCTTCGCCCACCAGCCACTTGCGGGCTGCGTGCACCGTAATCGGGCGGCCTTCAAAGCGAATGTTAAATTCGCGCGCCAGCCGTGTCGGACTATCGGGCGAATAATGGGCGTTTTTCAGGGCCTGCTGGAGACGCTCGCTAAAGCTCTCACGCTCGTTAGTCGAATTCATTGGGGGCACTAAGGGTTCATGCATAGCCGTCATCGGTTGCTCCATTGATCAGACCGTATGTGACGGCTGGGAAAAGTCGAACGTAACAAATATGTGAGTATTCATCGAATATCACATGCTGTCCAGCAATTCCCGACCTCTGCGGCCTAAATAACATAATTTCGAAAAGTATCCTACAGGAAAAATAAGACCTGTGCTCATGTCTCTTCTATTGCAGCATGGAAATAGATAGCGCAGCGTGTGGCGTAATAGCCCAAACGCTGGCGCAATATACCATCATATAAGCTAATCTATTGATTTAAGGAAATCTTTTGTCGTGTTTAGTACCAAGGCGACACAGTTTATAAGTGTTGCTTCAGTACAACTCAAACCGCAGGATGCCGTCGTTGTCAGTTACACGCTTTAAGTTACCGTTCAACCACAGATAGTGCAAATGGGCCAATGCTTCACCGATGGCAAAGCTGAGCTGGTGGGCATCGAGTTGTCGACGGAACATCAATGGGACAATGTCAACTGCCGACATCGGCGTCGCGCAGGCCATACGCACCTCTTCGAGGCGCGCCGCGTGGTGTTCACGCAACTGGGCGATGCGCACGTGCAGGCCGCGGAAGGGCTTGCCGTGCGCCGGCAGCACCAGGGTGTCTTCGGGCAGGTCGGCGAACTTGTCGAGCGACTCCAGGTACTGGCGCAGCGGATCGCCTTCCGGCTCGACTGCGAACACCGAGACATTGGTGGAGATGCGCGGCAGCACCATGTCGCCGGAAAGCAGCACGTTCCATTCCTCGCTATACAGGGACACATGTTCCGGCGAATGGCCGAAGCCCGTGATGACGCGCCATTCGGTGGCGCCGATGCGCACGCGCTGCCCATCCTGCAGGCGGGTATAGGCGGTGGGCACGGTCGGCACCAGGGACGGATAGTAATTCTTGCGGCTCTGCATTTGTTCAAGCAGGGCAGCGTCGCGCAGGCCGTGCTTCTGGAAGTGCGGTACGGCCGAAGGACCGTCGACGCCGGGCAGCGCCGCCGCCATCATGCGCGCGAACGCGAACTCCGCGGCGCTGGTCCAGAAGCGCGCATCGAAGCGCTCGCACAGCCAGCCGGACAGGCCAACGTGGTCCGGATGGCAATGAGTGGCGAACACGCGCTGCAGCGGCCGGTTTCCCATCGCGTTACTAAACAATTGCTCCCATGCGGCACGGGTGACATCGGTGCCGGCGCCGGCATCGACCAGCGACCAGCCAGCCTCCCCTTCGTCCAGCAGCCACAGGTTGATGTGGTCGAGGGCGAAAGGCAGCGGCATGCGCAGCCAGGACAGTCCGGGGACGACTTCGACGGTGCTGCCGGGCGGCGGGATCAGGTCGGCGAAGGGATAGGAGAGCTGGGCTTCGAGTGGATTCACGGCGGTCTTTCGCGGATGTGGATGGAAGAGCGTGCGCGGCACGCTGCTACAATGCGCTTGACACCATATTGACGTTGACGTAAACGGAAATACGAGCGCCGATCGAGATTCTAAGCGATTCCGGATTCCGTCACTTTTCGACCCCGCAGGACACCATGGCCACGACTTACTCCATCGCCGAACTGGCGCGCGAATTCGACATTACCGCCCGCGCGATCCGTTTCTACGAAGACCAGGGGCTGCTCAGCCCGAAACGCGAAGGCCAGGGCGGCCGCAACCGCGTCTATACCGCGCGCGACCGCACCCGCCTGAAACTGACCCTGCGCGGCAAGCGCCTGGGCCTGACCCTGTCGGAGATCAAGAGCATCATCGACATGTATGAAACCCCGCGCGACACCGCGGCCCAGATCAACCGCTTCCTCGGCGTGCTGGCGCACCAGCGCGAAACGCTCGAGCAGCAGCGCGCGGACATCGAACTGTCGCTGGGGGAGATCGCCGTGCACGAGGAAGAGTGCCGGCGCCTGCTGGCCGGACAGCGCGACGCCGCCTGAAAACCTGCTTGTCGCTTGACGTTTACGTTAACGTCACTCCGCGTTATCATGCAGTATGCCGCCCAGGCTTACAACATCGAGATAGAGGATGACAATGCTGCATTTACCTGGCTTGACCTTTGATCACGGCGAGGACATCGCCGCCTTGCGCGAGGCAGTACAACAGTTTGCGGCGGCGGAAATCGCCCCGCGCGCCGGCGAGATCGACCGCAGCGACCAGTTCCCGATGGACCTGTGGAAGAAGATGGGCGAACTGGGACTGCTGGGCATTACCGTCGGCGAGGAATACGGGGGCGCCAACATGGGCTACCTGGCCCACATCGTCGCGATGGAAGAGATCTCGCGCGCCTCGGCCTCGGTCGGCCTGTCGTACGGCGCGCACTCGAACCTGTGCGTCAACCAGATCAAGCGCAACGGCAGCGAAGAACAAAAACAGAAATACCTGCCCAAGCTGATCTCGGGCGACCATATCGGCGCGCTCGCCATGTCCGAGCCGAACGCCGGCTCCGACGTCGTCAGCATGAAGCTGCGCGCCGAGCTGAAAGGCGACCGCTACGTCCTGAACGGCACCAAGATGTGGATCACCAACGGTCCCGACGCCGACACCCTGGTGGTCTACGCCAAGACCGATCTCGAAGCCGGCCCGCGCGGCATGACCGCCTTCCTGATCGAAAAGGGCTTCAAGGGCTTCTCGATCGCCCAGAAGCTCGACAAGCTGGGCATGCGCGGCTCGCACACCGGCGAACTGGTGTTCCAGGATTGCGAAGTCCCGGTCGAGAACGTGCTGGGCGGCGTCGGCAAGGGTGTGAACGTGCTGATGTCGGGCCTGGACTTCGAGCGCACCGTGCTGTCCGGCGGCCCGCTGGGCATCATGTCGGCCTGCATGGACGCGGTGGTTCCCTACATCCACGAACGCAAGCAATTCGGCCAGGCGATCGGCGAATTCCAGCTCATGCAGGGCAAGATCGCCGACATGTATTCGACCATGATGGCTTGCCGCGCCTATGTCTACGCGGTCGGCCAGGCCTGCGACCGCGCCACCGGCCCGGAACAGGTGCGCGCCCTGCGCAAGGACGCCGCCGGCGCCATTTTGTACAGCGCCGAAAAGGCCACCTGGATGGCCGGCGAAGCGATCCAGACCCTGGGCGGCAACGGCTATATCAACGAGTACCCGGTCGGCCGCCTGTGGCGCGACGCCAAGCTGTACGAGATCGGCGCCGGCACCAGCGAGATCCGCCGCATGCTGATCGGCCGCGAGCTGTTCGGCGAAACCATGTAAAGGATTGTGGAGAGGGGAGACGCGGGCTGCGTCCACAAAGCATAGAGCCGCAAAGGCCGCGCACCGACAAGAGCTGAACAAGCCGCAAGCAGCCCGCTGCCAGTAACGTCGTTCCTGCGCAGGCAGGAACCTAATTTTCACGCATGCCACCAGCGCTTGTCGCGGTGGCAACCTTGGATACTTGGGTTCCTGCCTTCGCAGGAACGACGGAATTGGTAGTGCCGAATATCCATCTGCGCGAGACGAACGATGCCCCAGCCCTCCTTCCCCAAGCTGCTGTCCTCGCAAATCGCCTTCGACATCGCGCGCGCCATCCTCGACGGCTTCGACCGCCACTACCTGCTGTTCCGCCAGGCCAGCCAGGCCGCCCGCCTGTATTTCGAACGCGCCGACTGGCGCACTGCCCAGCAGGCCGCGCGCGAACGCATCGACTTCTACGACCGCCGCGTGCAGGAATGCGTGCATGCGCTGGAAGACGACTACGCCCCCGAAGAGCTGAACGACGATACCTGGCGCGAGGTGAAGCTGCATTACATCGGCCTGCTGGTCGAGCACAAGCGCCCGGAACTGGCCGAGAGCTTCTTCAATTCGGTGAGCTGCCAGATCCTGCACCGCAGCTACTACCGCAACGATTTCCTGTTCGTGCGCCCCGCCGTCTCGACCGACTACATCGAGACCACCGAGCCGGCGCCGAGCTACCGCGTGTACTACCCGGCCGCCGACGGCCTGCACGGCGCGCTGGAACGCATCGTCACCAATTTCCAGCTCGCGCGTCCCTTCGCCGACCTGGCGCGCGACATCGCCCTGGTCGAAGCGCGCATGGCGCAGGCATTCGGCCTGCACGCGCGCGAACCGGACCAGCAGTTGCAGGTGCTGTCCAGCCTGTTCTTCCGCAACAAGGCCGCCTACATCGTCGGCCGCGCCATCAACGGCGCCAGGGAATACCCCTTTGTGGTGCCGGTGCTGCACGGGGCCGACGGCCGCCTGCTGCTGGACGCCGTGCTCACCGACGCGGCCCAGGTCGCCATCCTGTTCTCGTTTACGCGCGCCTACTTCATGGTCGACATGGAGGTGCCCTCGGCCTTCGTGCAGTTCCTGCGCGGCCTGCTGCCGAACAAGCCGCGCAGCGAGATCTACACGGTGCTGGGCCTGCAGAAGCAGGGCAAGACCCTGTTCTACCGCGACTTCCTGCAGCACCTGAAGCACAGCTCGGACGCCTTTTGCATCGCGCCCGGCATCCGCGGCATGGTCATGCTGGTGTTCGAGCTGCCCTCCTTCCCCTATGTGTTCAAGGCGATCCGCGACTGGTACCCGGCGCCCAAGGACACCACGCGCGCGAAGGTGAAGGAAAAATACCTGCTGGTGAAGCACCACGACCGCGTCGGGCGCATGGCCGACACGCTCGAGTATTCCGACGTCGCCTTTCCGCTGGCGCGCTTTTCCGAGGCGCTGCTGGCCGAGCTGCGCGCCACCGCCCCCTCGCTGGTCGAGATCGAGGGCGACCGCATCGTGCTGAAGCACCTGTACATCGAACGGCGCATGGCGCCGCTGAACCTGTTCCTGCAGGAGGCCGAACGGGCCGGCGACGACGCCCTGCTCGAACACGGCGTGCGCGAATACGGCGACGCGATCCGCGACCTGGTCGCCGCGAATATCTTCCCCGGCGATATGCTGTACAAGAATTTCGGCGTGACCCGCCACGGCCGCGTGGTGTTCTACGACTACGACGAGATCGACTACCTGAGCGACTGCAATTTCCGCGACATCCCCGCCGCCCGCAACGAAGAAGACGAACTGGCCGCCGAGCCCTGGTACCCGATCGGCCGCCACGATGTCTTTCCCGAACAGTTCGCGCGCTTCCTGCTCGGCAATCCGAGCATCAGGAAGCATTTTCTCGCCCATCACGCCGAACTCTTGACGCGCGCCTGGTGGCAATCGCACAAGGAACGCATCCTGGCGGGAGAAGTCGAAGATGTATTCCCGTATCCCCAACACATCCGGTTCCATCAGGACCAACCCGGCATGGCGACGCCGGCTCCGTCGCCGTATTTCCCCTTTCTGGAGACCTTGCACAATGAATGATCCAATCGTTATCGTCGGCGCCGCGCGCACCCCGATGGGCGCCTTCCAGGGCGACTTTTCCTCGAAGACCGCGAGCGACCTGGGCGCGGTGGCGATCAAGGCGGCGGTCGAGCGCGCCGGCGTCGATGCCAGCCTGGTCGAACACGTCTACTTCGGCAACTGCCTGATGGCCGGCCAGGGCCAGGCCCCGGCGCGCCAGGCCCTGATCAAGGCCGGCCTGCCGATGTCCACCGGCGCCGTCACGCTCTCGAAGATGTGCGGCTCGGCGATGCAGGCGGCGATCTTCGCCCACGACGCGCTCAAGGCCGGCAGCGCCGACGTGGTGGTCGCGGGCGGCATGGAATCGATGACCAACGCGCCCTACCTGATCCCGAAGGCACGCGGCGGCTACCGCATCGGCCACGCGCCGATGTTCGACCACATGATGCTCGACGGCCTCGAAGACGCCTACTCGCGCAACGAAAAAACCGGAGAAGGCCGCTCGATGGGCACCTTCGCCGAGGAATGCGTGGCCAAGTACTGCTTCTCGCGCGAGGCCATCGACGCTTTCGCGATCGAATCCGTCAAGCGCGCGCAACGTGCCGCCGAATCCGGCGACTTCGACTGGGAGATCGCCCCCGTCAGCGTCGCCAGCCGCGCGGGCGAAACCATCATTTCGAAGGACGAAGGCCCGCTCAAGGCCAAGGTCGACAAGATCCCGACCCTGCGCCCGGCCTTCAAGAAGGACGGCGTGATCACCGCCGCTTCCTCGTCCTCGATCAACGACGGCGCCGCCGCCCTGGTCATGATGCGCGAATCGACCGCGAAGGAACTCGGCCTGGCCCCGATCGCGCGCATCCTGGCGCACACCACCCACGCCCAGGAACCGGACCAGTTCACCACCGCCCCCATCGGCTCGCTGCAAAAGCTGTTCAAGAAGACCGGCTGGAGCGCCAAGGACGTCGACCTGTTCGAGATCAACGAAGCCTTCGCGGCGGTGCCGATGGCGGCCATGCACGAGCTGGACATCCCCCACTCCAAGGTCAACATCCACGGCGGCGCCTGCGCGCTGGGCCACCCGATCGGCGCCTCGGGCGCGCGCATCGTCGTGTCGCTGCTGGGCGCGCTGAAAAAGACCGGCGGCAAGCGCGGCGTGGCGTCGCTGTGCATCGGCGGCGGGGAAGCCACCGCGATGGCGATTGAAATGATGTAAGGACACGATGCCGCAGGCATGATCCGATTGAACGCGTGGACGGGAAACCCGTCCACCCTACGTTATGCTGGCGCTTTCGTCATCCACCACTGAAGGAGAACCCATGCCCACCGCCCTCATCCTAGGTGCCTCGCGCGGCATCGGCCACGAACTGGCGCGCCAATACCGCGCCGACGGCTGGCGCGTGATCGCCACCGCGCGCACGCCCGACGATTGCGCCGCCCTGGTGCGCCTCGGGGCGGAAGCGCAGCAGGTCGACGTCACCAAGGTCGAATCGATCGCCGGCCTTGGCTGGAAACTGGACGACGAAAAGATCGACGCCGCCTGGCTGGTGGCCGGCATCTACGGTCCCGACCACGCAAGCTTCCCGACCGAGCAGGAATTCGACGCCGTCATGCACACCAATGTGCTGGCCGCAATGCGCCTGCTGCCGGTGGTCGCGCCGCTGGTCGCGAACACGCGCGGCAAGCTGGCCGTGATCTCGTCGCGCATGGGTTCGATCGGAGAACGCAGCAGCAACCAGGGTTCGCTGTACCGCGCCAGCAAGGCGGCGCTGAATTCCGTGCTGGCCGACACCGCCATCGCCTACGGACCGCAAGGCGTGACCTGCCTCTCCTTTCACCCCGGCTGGGTCCAGACCGACATGGGCGGCAGCCAGGCCACGCTGACGGTCGAGCAGAGCGCGGGCGGCCTGCGCGCCACGCTGGCCGCGGCGCAGCCGTCGCAGAACGGCGCCTTCCTCAATTACGACGGCGCGACGATTCCCTGGTAAGCCGTGCCGCGGCAACGACAAAGAATAGACGAGACAAATGAACCTGACTGAAGAACACCGGATGATCCGCGACGCCCTGCGCAGCTTTGCGCAGGAGCGCCTGGCTCCCAACGCGGCGCGCTGGGACCGCGAACACCATTTTCCCAGGGAAGAGCTGCAGGAACTGGCGCGCCTGGGGGCCTTCGGCGTGGCGGTGCCGGAAGAATACGGCGGCGCCGGCCTCGATTACGTGTCGCTGGCCCTGGTGCTGGAAGAGATCGCGGCAGGCGACGGCGGCGTCTCGACCGTCATCTCGGTGAATAACTGCCCGGTGTGCTCGATCAGCATGACCTACGCGAACGCGGAACAAAAGGAACGCTGGCTGCGCCCGCTGGCCGGCGGCGAACTGCTGGGCGCCTTCGCCCTCACCGAGCCGCACACCGGCAGCGACGCCGCCGCCCTGCGCACCACCGCCGTGCGCGACGGCGACCACTATGTCCTGAATGGGACTAAACAGTTTATCACCAGCGGCAAGAACGGTGACGTGGCGATCGTCATGGCAGTGACCGACAAGGCGGCCGGCAAGAAGGGCATCAGCGCGTTCTGGGTGCCGACGAATACGCCGGGCTACATCGTCGCCGGCATCGAGCACAAGATGGGCCAGCATTCCTCCGACACTGCGCAGATCGTGTTCGACAACTGCCGCGTGCCGGCGGAAAATCTGATCGGCGCAGAAGGTCAAGGCTACAAGATCGCCCTGTCGGGCCTGGAGGGTGGACGCATCGGCATCGCCTCGCAATCGGTCGGCATGGCGCGCGCCGCCTTCGAGGCGGCGCTGGCCTATTCGAAGGAGCGCACCAGCTTCGGTTCGCCGATCTTCGACCATCAATCGGTGCAGTTCCGCCTGGCCGGCATGGCGACCCAGATCGAGGCGGCGCGCCAGCTGATTCTGCATGCGGCCTCGATGAAGGATGCCGGCCTGCCCTGCCTGAAGGAAGCCGCGATGGCCAAGCTGTTCGCCTCCGAGATGGCCGAGCGCGTGGTGTCCGACGCGATGCAGGTGTTCGGCGGCTACGGCTACGTGTCCGACTTCCCCATCGAGCGCATCTACCGCGATGTGCGCGTGTGCCAGATCTACGAAGGCACCAGCGACATCCAGAAGATCCTCATCGCCAGGGCGCTGTGAGCACGCAGGTCCCGTCGCAGGCCCGGCTGCCGCAGGCCGCGATCCGGCCGGCCCTCGATGCCGACCTGGCGCCCTTCTTCGCCTACCTGGACGACCACCTGCGCGACAACGGCAGCGATGGCACGCCGCTGTTCCAGCCGCAGGGACGCGACCAGCAGCGCCTGCCCCCGGGCCTGCGCCTGTCCTTCATCAAGGGGCTGCACCTCGCGGTCGGCGAGCCGGGCTGGCGCCGCCTGTGGCTGGCGCTCGGCCCCGGCGGCGACATCGTCGGCCACATCGACCTGCGCAGCCGCCCGGAACCCGGGGCGCGCCACCGCGCCATGCTCGGCATGGGCGTACACCGCGCCTGGCGCCGCCGCGGCCTGGGCCGCAGCCTGGTGGCCACCGCGCTCGATTGGGCGCGCGGCGCCGACGGGGGCGTCGCCTGGATCGACCTCGAAGTCATGTCCGACAACCTGCCGGCCTGCGAACTCTATGTCCGCTCGGGCTTCGCGAGCGTGGCCCGCGTGGCGGACATGCTCAGGATCGATGGCGTCAGCTACGACCTGAGCTACATGACGCTGAAGCTGGGCTGAATGGCGTCTTAAAAACCGCTCAGGACGATCTTGCCCTGCGCCCGGTTCGACTCCAGCAGCGCATGCGCGCGCTTCAGGTTGTCGGCGTTGATGCGGCCGAAGTCCTCGTTCACCGTGGTGCGGATCGTGCCGGCGTCGACCAGCTCGGCGACGCGGTTCAGGATCGCGTGCTGCTTGTCCATGTCGGCGGTGCCGTACAGCGAGCGGGTGAACATCAGTTCCCAGTGCAGCGAAACGGCCTTGCGTTTCAGCTTGCGCACGTCGATCGGGGCCGGGTCGTCGATCAGGCCGAATTTACCCTGCGGCGCGATCAGTTCGACGATCTGGTCGAAGTGGTGCTCGGTATGGGTCAGGCTGATCACGTATTCCGGCGCGGCCAGGCCGGTCTTCGCATATTCCTCGGCCAGCGGCTTGCTGTGGTCGATCACGTGGTGGGCGCCGTGCTTCAGGGCCCAGTCGCGGGTTTCCGGGCGCGAGGCGGTACCGACGACGCTCAATCCGGTCAACTGGCGCGCCAGTTGCACCAGGATCGAGCCGACGCCGCCGGAGGCGCCGATCACCAGCAGGGTCTTGCCCTTGGCGGCGTCGCCCTGCCCGATGTCCAGGCGGTCGAACAGCAGTTCCCAGGCGGTCAGGGTCGTGAGCGGCAGCGCCGCGGCGGCGGTGAAGTCGAGCGACTGCGGCATCTTGCCGACGATGCGCTCGTCGACCAGCTGCAGTTCGCTGTTGCTGCCGGCGCGGGCGATCGAACCGGCGTACCAGACGCGGTCGCCCGGTCGGAACAGCGTTACATCGGGGCCGACGGCCTTGACGACGCCGGCGGCATCCCAGCCGATGACCTTCCACTCGCCCTCGGCGGGCTTGGCGCTCGAACGGATCTTGTAGTCGACCGGATTGACGGAGACCGCATGCACCTCGACCAGCAGGTCGTGGCCGGTAGCGACCGGGTCCGGCAGGGTGACGTCGACCAGCGATTGCGGATCGTCGATCGGGAGATTGTTCTGGTAGGCGACGGCTTTCATGACTTTCCTTGTGTGGGTTATCGATGCAGGCCATTCTGCGCCTCGCGGCATCTTTGATAAACTAGGTAATCAAGGAATCACTTTCAACATTCCTTTGATAATCCTGAGCCCATGAAGATCCGCAACCTGCAAGACCTCGCCATCTTCGCCGCTACCGCCGAACACGGCAGCCTGTCGTCCGCGGCGCGCCAGCTCGACATCTCGCCGGCCGTCGCCAGTGCCGGCCTGAAGCGGCTGGAGGCCGACCTCGACACCGCGCTGTTCGTGCGCACCACGCGCAGCATGCGCCTGACCCTGGCCGGCGAACGCCTGCTGGCCCGCACCCGGCCGCTGCTGGACGGCCTGCGCGAGGCGGAGGAAGAACTGGAAGCGGGGCACGACAAGGTCGAGGGCCAGCTGCAGATCTCGATGCCGTCCGACCTGGGGCGCCATGTGGTGCTGCCCTGGCTGAACGACTTCCAGGCGCGCCACCCGAACGTCCGGCTGCGCCTGCAGCTGACCGACCGCCTGGCCGACATCTACCGCGAGCCGGTCGACATCGCCCTGCGCTTCGGCAAGCCGCCGGAATCGAGCATGGTGGCCCTGCCCCTGCTGGAACACAATCCACGCGTGCTGTGCGCCGCTCCCGCCTACCTGGCGCGCCGCGGGGCGCCGGCCTCGCCGCACGAACTGGCGTCCCACAACTGCCTGTGCTTCATGCACGACGAGACGATCAATGACCGCTGGCGCTTCCGCAAGGGCGGCGAGGAGATCGAGGTGACGGTGCAGGGCGACCGCGTGGCCGGCGATTCCGAGATCGTGCGGCGCTGGGCGCTGGCCGGCCTGGGCCTGTGCTACCGCTCGCGCATCGACGTCCAGGCCGACCTTGCCAGCGGCCGGCTGCGCCTGGTGTGTCCGGAGTGGGAGGGCAATAACGTGCCGCTGTATATGGTGCTGGCGAACCGCAAGCAGGTATCGCCGGCGGTGCGGGTGCTGCGGGAGTTTTTGGTGGGGAGGATGCAGGGGCTGAACGCAGCATGAAGCGACGTCGCCCCGGACTTGGGTCCCTGCCTGCGCAGGGACGACGTGGTGCTTGTGCGCAGGCCGGAGCCAATTTCTATGGCTTAAAGCAACGTCGCCCCTGCGCAGGCAGGGGCCCAATTTCTAGGCGTCGCACCGGACTTGGGTCCCTGCCTTCGCAGGGACGACGGGTGCTTGTGCGCAGGGCGGAGCCAATTGCGAAGGCTTAAACCGACGTCGCCCCTGCGCAGGCAGGGGCCCAATTTCTACGCGTCGCACCGGACCTGGGTCCCTGCCTGCGCAGGGACGACGTGGTGTTTGTGCGCAGGCCGGCGCCAATTTCTACGGCTTAAAGCAACGTCGCCCCTGCGCAGGCAGGGGCCCAAGTTCTATGCGTCGCACCGGACTTGGGTCCTTGCCTTCGCAGGGACGACGGGATGCTTGTGCGCAGGCTGGCGCCAATTGCTACGGCTTAAAGCAACGTCGCCCCTGCGAAGGCAGGGGCCCAATTTCTACGCGTCGCACGGACCTGGGT
>Ga0265780_10006843_pt1 | contig 14088 bp, 16 predicted proteins | sample P1T30metagenome_FD_192432 | JGI IMG/M metagenome (GOLD analysis project Ga0265780, IMG submission 192432) | Plant litter microbial communities from East Loma Ridge, Irvine, California - P1 T30 | ecosystem: Environmental > Terrestrial > Plant litter > Unclassified | place: USA: California... | reverse complement strand
CGGGATCGAGCGGGATCCCAACACCCCCGCCCCCGTCCGCCGCCTTGCCCGGATCGCGCGGTTCGGTGCGCGCGTGCCCAAGGTGCCGCGCTATGCCGATGCGCTCCAGGCGATCGGTCCTGCGGCGATCAAGCTTGGGCAGACGCTCGCGACTCGTCCCGACATGGTCGGCGACGCCGCCGCGCTCGACCTGATGCGGTTGCAGGATGCGCTGCCTCCCGTCCCGTACGAGACGATCCACGCCGCGCTGACCCGCGCGTTCCAGCGGGATCCGGCAGAGCTGTTCCAGTCGATCGAGCCCGTCCCCGTGGGGGCGGCGTCGATCGCGCAAGTCCACCGCGCGGTGACGACCGATGGGCGCACGGTCGCAATCAAGGTGCTCCGCCCTGGCGTCGAAGAAGACTTCACCCGCGCGATCGACACCTACGAATGGGCCGCCGCCCAAGTCGAGGCGATGGGCGGCGAACTGTCGCGCCTTCGCCCGCGCCTGACGATCGAGACGTTCAAGCGCTGGACCGCACGCGAGCTCGACCTGCGGCGCGAGGCGGCGTCCGCGTCCGAACTCGCCGATTCGATGCAGGCAGAGCCCGACTTCACCGTCCCCAAGATCGACTGGCAGCGCACCACCGGCAAGGTGCTGACGCTCGAGTGGATCAACGGGATCAAGCTGTCGAACCGCCCTGCGCTGATCGCGGCGGGCTATGACCTGCCGAAACTTGCAGACACGCTCGTCCATGCATTCCTGCGGCAGGCGATCGCGGAGGGGTTCTTCCACGCCGACATGCATCAGGGGAACCTGTTCGCGCTCCCGGGCAACAAGATCGCCGCGATCGACTTCGGCATCATGGGCCGGATCGACCGGCGCGCGCGGGTGTGGCTGGCGGAGATCCTCTATGGGCTGATCACCGGCAATTACAAACGCGTCGCCGAGATCCATTTCGAGGCGGGCTATGTGCCGTCGCATCATAACGTTGCCGAATTCGCGACCGCGCTGCGTGCGGTCGGCGAACCGATGCGCGGGATGGCGGTCAAGGACATGTCGATCGGGATGATGCTCGACGGGCTGTTCAACATCACGCGCGATTTCGACATGCAGACGCAGCCGCATCTGCTGCTGCTGCAGAAGACGATGGTGATGGTCGAGGGTGTGGCGACCAGCCTCGATCCCGACATCAACCTGTGGGACGCCGCCGCACCGTTCGTGCGCGAATGGATCCGCACCGAACTGGGGCCGGAAGCCGCCGTCGCCGACCGGATCATCACCGATCTGCGCACCTTCGCGCGGCTTCCCGACCTGATTCGCAACATCGAGCTTCGCTTTCCCGACCCGCCGGGCGCGCCGCCCGAGCCCCCGCTGCGCAAGATCGAGGTCGTGCGGTTCGGTGGCGGGTGGCGCTATGCGGTCGTCGCGATCGCGAGCGCCGCCGCGAGCCTTGGCGCCGGATGGATGTTGTGGGGCTAGCCACGCCACCGCCCGTCCCGACCGGTGCCCCGCTATGGCTGGCCATGCCGTCGCGATTTGCCGGCTTCAGTCGGTCACAGGCACGCTGGGCGCTCGGGCTGCTGGTGTTGCTGCTCGGCGCGACCTTGCTGGCGCTCGCCGTCCCCACCCCAGCGGGCGCGCCCGCAGGTGGCACCGGCGCGGTGCAGACCGACGTGGCTTTGTACGATTCGATCGTGTCGGGGATTCGCGGCGGCGGGGACTATTACGGCGTCGCCGCCAAGGAATTGCGGCGCGGCGGGTATCCGCTGCAGCCGTTCATCACCTTCCGGCTGCCCGCGCTGGCGGTCCTTCAGGCACATATGCCGGCAATGATGGTCCAGGCCATGCTGTTGGCGCTGATTGCCGGAACGGCTGGTGCCTGGTTCTTGCGCTTCAAGTCCGCTTTCGTCCGCAAGCCGCCGCTGGTCTTTGCGATGCTGCTGCTGGCAGGCGGGATGGTCGTTTTCATTCAGCGCGGGTTGATCGGCTTCCACGAAGTCTGGGCAAGTCTGCTGATCGCTTTGTCGCTGGCGCTTCGCCGGGATGACCGCTGGACCACGGCGGTCGCGATTGGCCTGATCGCTATGCTGATCCGCGAAACGGCGCTGGTGTACGTCGCGATCATGGGGATGCTGGCGTTCGCCGAGGGGCGTCGGCGCGAGTCGCTGGGCTGGGCTGCGACGATCGTGGTGCTGGCGGTGGTGGTCGGCTTTCATGCCCATGCGGTTGCCGCCGTCGTTCAACCGACCGATCCCGCATCGCCGGGGTGGATGGGGTTGCTCGGCTTTGGCTTCTTCGTGAAGGCGATGATGCTGTCGACCGCGCTTGCGGTTGTCCCCACCGTCCTCGCGGCGCTGCTGGTGGGGTTGGCGCTGTTCGGATGGGCCTGCTGGACGGACGCGGTCGCCTTGCGCGTCCTGACGGTGTTCTGTGGGTATGCCGCTTTGCTCGGGCTGTTCGGGCGCGCTGACACCTTCTACTGGGGATTGATGGTTGCTCCACTGCTTCTCGTCGGCCTTGCCTTCGCGCCTGATGGCCTGCGCGATCTGGTGACGCGCGCACGCGATCGGCGTCGCATCATCGTCACGCGGTTGGTGCGATGAAGATCCTGCTGATCATCGGCGGCGGGATCGCGGCCTATAAGGCGAGCGAACTGATCCGCTTGTGCCGCAAGGCGGGAATTTCGGTCAAATGCGTGCTGACCGCAGGGGGCGCGCACTTCGTTACCCCGATGACCCTCGCCGCTTTGTCCGAGAATCAGGTGCATACCAGCCTGTGGGACCTCAAGGACGAGGTCGAGATGGGGCATATCCAGCTCAGCCGCGAAGCCGATCTGGTGGTGGTGGCCCCCGCCACCGCGGACCTGATGGCCAAGATGGCGGCGGGCATCGCCGACGACCTCGCGACGACGCTGCTGCTCGCAACCGATAAGCGCGTACTCGCCGCGCCTGCGATGAACGTAAGGATGTGGCAGCACCCGGCAACCGTCCGCAACGTGGCGACGCTGCGCGGCGACGGCGTGACGGTGCTAGACCCCGACGAGGGGGCGATGGCGTGCGGGGAATTCGGCCCCGGGCGCTTGCCCGAACCGCCTGCGATCCTTGCGGCTATTCAGCAGATGCTCGGTGGCTGACGTACCGTCGCTGCACGGGCAGCATATCCTCGTGACTGCCGGGCCGACGCATGAACCGATCGACCCGGTGCGCTATCTCGCCAATCGGTCGTCGGGCAAGCAGGGGTTCGCGATTGCGGGCGCGCTGGCTGCGCTGGGTGCTCGGGTAACGCTGGTGGCAGGGCCGGTTACCTTGCCGACACCCGCCGGCGTCGACCGGATCGATGTCGAGACCGCGGTGCAGATGGCGGAAGCGGTCGAGGCGACGCTGCCCGTCGATGCCGCGGTGATGGTTGCTGCGGTCGCGGACTGGCGGGTCGAGGGGGCGGCGCAGAAGATCAAGAAGGGCGCGGACACGCCGGTTCTCAAACTGGTCGAAAATCCCGACATCCTCGCCACGCTGGCGCGCAGCCCGCAGCGGCCAAGGCTGTTGATCGGCTTTGCGGCGGAGACCGAACAGGTGATCGCCCATGCGACCGCCAAGCGTCAGCGCAAAAACGTCGACTGGATCGTCGCCAACGACGTGTCCGGGGATGTGATGGGGGGCAGCGCCAATACCGTCCACGTCATCACCGAGACGGGCACGGAGAGCTGGGAGCGAATGCCCAAGGATGCAGTGGCCGAACGGCTCGCAGCACGGATCGCCGCGGCATTGCTCGAATAGAGACAGAACCGCCGCCGCACTCCCTTGGGAGGCGACGGCGTATCGGATATCCTAGTGACCGAGCTTCTGCTTGAGCTCGTCGATCATCTTGGAGGCATCGCCCTTGTTCATGTCGGCGCTCGGCGGATCGATCTTCGCTTCCTCGCACAGCGTCGTCAGATACGACTTCTGTGCCCCCGTCATGGGATCACCGCCCGAGACCCAATCGGCCGGATCCTTCTCGGTATTCGAGTCGGGATGTTCTTCGAGTTTCGGGTTGGGGAGCGTCTCTTCGGCCATGAATTGTCTCGCTGTGTTTCGTGTATGTTCCTAACCCGCAACCCGCTGCCCGGTTCCGCGCATGACCGCGTGCGGCAGACTTTAGTCGCCCAAAGACAGACCAGTCTTCGCGCCCGGCCCAAGCATCGTTAAGAGGACGGCTATGACGACATCCCCGATCACGATTCAGTTCCTGTCCCTGCCGCACGGCGCGGGACTGCCTTTGCCCGCTTATGCCACCGACGGTGCCGCCGGCATGGACGTCGTCGCCGCCGAGGCGGTGACGCTGGCGCCGGGCGCCCGCGGCGCGGTTGCGACCGGCTTTGCGATCGCGATCCCGACGGGCTTCGAAGTGCAGGTGCGGCCGCGCTCGGGCCTTGCGCTCAAGCATGGCGTGACATGCATCAATACGCCGGGCACGATCGATTCGGATTACCGTGGCGAGGTGAAGGTCATCCTGATCAATCACGGCCAGGAGCCGTTCGAGATCGCGCGCGGCGACCGGATTGCCCAACTCGTCCCCGCCCCGGTTCAGCGCGCGGTGCTGGAAACGGTCGATGCGCTGGCGGATACCGTCCGTGGTATCGGGGGCTTTGGATCGACGGGACGATGATAGCTGCGTTTCTTCTGCAGGTTGCCGATTTACTGGCATCCCCACCGACGCTGCCCAACGACTGGTCGGTGTTGCCCACCCTGCCCTATGTCGCGCCCCGTCAGGCGACGCCGCAGGTCACGACGTTCGTCGCAGGTGAGATCGCGGCAGGACGGTGTGTCGCGCAACGTCCCGGCGACGGGCATTACGTCCTGCAGGTCGAGGTCGCCGCGCTGATCGGCGCGGACGGCAGCGTGCGCAAGGTCGTGCCGCATGCGATCGCGTGCCCGACGATCGAGCAATATGCCGCGGGTCTCGTCTCCGGGTTCGCGCGGGGCAACATCGCGCAGTACAAGCCGACGACCGACACCTGGTATCGCACCACCATCGTGTTCGACTGGCGCGGATGACGACGCTCGGCGACGCCGAACTCGATCGCTACGCCCGCCACATCGTCCTGCGCGAAGTGGGAGGTGCGGGGCAGTTACGGCTCAAACAGGCGAGCGTCGCGGTGGTTGGCGCAGGCGGGATCGGAAGCCCCGCGATCCAGTATCTAGCGGCCGCAGGCGTGGGGCGGCTGGTGATCATCGATGACGACACCGTCGACCTGTCGAATTTGCAGCGCCAGACCCTGTTTGGCGATGCTGACGTGGGTGCATCCAAAGTCGCGGCGGCGAAAGCCGCCCCGCGCCGTATCACGCCGCATGTCACGATCGATACGCTGGCGGTGCGGCTTGATACGGCCAATGCCGCGACGCTGCTCGCCGGGGTCGATGTGGTGCTGGACGGCACCGACAGCTTTTCCACCCGACTTGCGGTCGCGGATGCGGCGCATGCGCTGCGCAGTCCGCTGGTGTCGTCGGCGGTCGGGCAGTTCGAGGGGCAACTCGGGGTGTTCCGGGGGTGGGAGGCGGACAAGCCCTGCTATCGCTGCTTCGTCGGCAACGCGCACGACGCTGCCGGGGATACCTGCGCCGAACAGGGCGTGATCGGCGCGATGACCGGCGTGATGGGAAGCCTGGCCGCGCTGGAGGCTCTGCGCAGTATCGTCGGGTTCGGCGACGACAGCGCGGGCAAGCTTTTGCTGGTCGATGCGCTTGCGTTTCGATTTCGCACGATCATACTTCCGAAAGACCCGGGATGTCCGTGCTGCGGTTAGCGTAACGCTAGGCGATGGGGGATGGGGTCGGGATGATCGAGGCACAGCCCCCCCGCCCCGACCGTAAAGTCCTGGTCGTGTTCGGCACGCGACCCGAGGCGATCAAGCTGTTTCCGGTCGTTGCGGCGCTCAAGGCGACCCCCGGGCTGGTGGTGCGCACCTGCGTTACCGCGCAGCACCGGGCATTGCTCGATCAGGTGCTCGCGATCGCGGGGCTGAAACCCGACGTGGATCTTGACCTGATGGAGCCGGGCCAGTCGCTCTACCGGCTGACGGCACGGCTGCTTGAGGGGCTGGGCGCTGTGATGGACGCCGAGCGGCCCGACCGCGTGATCGTGCAGGGGGATACCGCAACCGCGATGGCGGGTGCACTCGCGGCCTATTATCGCAAGGTGCCGGTCGCGCATGTCGAGGCGGGGCTTCGCTCGGGCGATATTCATCACCCCTGGCCCGAGGAAGTGAACCGCAGGATCGTGGCTTGCATCGCGGACCAGCATTACGCCCCGACCGAAACCGCCGCCGCCGCGCTTCGCCGCGAGAATGTGGACCCCGCCACGATCCATGTGACCGGCAACACCGTGATCGACGCGCTCTACGCAACCCGCGCGAGGCTTGCCGCCGATCCGTCGCTCGCCGCCGGGCTGGACGGGATTGCCGCGCGGTTTGCGGGCAAGCGGATTGTGCTCGTTACGACGCACCGGCGCGAGAATTTCGGTGGCGGAATGGAAAATATCGCGTGTGCGCTTGCCCGGATCGCCGAGCGTGACGACACTGCGATCCTCTTCCCGGTCCATCCCAACCCCAATGTCGTGGGAGTGATGGACACGATGCTGGGCGACCGACCCAACATCGCGCGGATCGACCCGCTCGATTACCCGCACTTCATCCGCGCGCTCGACCTCGCGCATGTCGTGCTGACCGACTCGGGCGGCGTGCAGGAAGAAGCGCCTGCGCTCGCCAAGCCGGTGCTGGTCATGCGGGAGACGACCGAGCGGCCAGAGGGCGTTGCTGCGGGGACGGCGCGGCTGATCGGGACGGAGACCGACCGCATCGTTTCCGAGACATTGCGGCTTCTCGACGACAGCCGAGCGTATCAGGCCATGGCCCGCGCGCATAATCCGTTCGGTGACGGTCATGCTTCCACAAGGATCGCACGACGCGTCGCGGAGGGTTTTAACGGCTGACCTGGCGATCGTTGGGCTTTCGAGCGGCTCAGGCGGCTGCGGTCAGCAGCGCGCTTTCGGTTTCCTCAATCCAGCCGCCGCCAATGACGCGGTCGCCGCCGTACAGCACGGTCGCCTGCCCGGGCGCGACGCCATATTCGGGCGCGTCGAACACCACCCAGTCGCCATCGCGGCGCGCGGGTACGGGCTTGGCCAGCGAGCGGACCTTGGCAGTCAGCGGACCGTCATAGTCGCCACCGAGCCAGTTGATCCCGCTCAGCCGCGCCGAGCGCACCGCCAGCGCCGCACGCGGGCCGACGACGACGCGGCGCGAGTCCGCCTCCAGCCGAATGACGTAAAGCGGCTCGGGCGTACCGCCGATCTCGAGCCCGCGGCGCTGGCCGACGGTGAAATGGATCAACCCCTTGTGCCGCCCAAGCACGCGGCCCGCGGCGTCGACGATCTCGCCCGCGGTATCGGCCTCGGGGCGCAGTTTCTTGACAAGTGCGGCGTAATTGCCGTCGGGAACGAAGCAGATGTCCTGGCTGTCGGGCTTGCCCGCCACGCCAAGCCCCAATTCCGCGGCAATTTCCCGCACGCGCGGCTTGGGCAGGCCGCCGAGTGGGAAGCGCAGGTAATCGAGCTGCGTCTGCGTGGTCGCAAACAGGAAGTAGCTCTGGTCGCGCGCCGGATCGAACGCCCGGTGGAGTTCGGCCCCGGCGTTCCCCTCGACACGGCGGACATAATGCCCGGTCGCAAGGCAATCCGCGCCGAGATCGCGCGCGGCGGCGAGGAGGTCGGTGAACTTCGGCCCCATGTTGCACTGGATGCACGGGATCGGCGTCCGCCCGGCGAGATAATCATCCGCGAACCGATCGATCACCTGATCGCGAAAGCGCGTTTCGTGATCGAACACGTAATGCGCGATCCCCAACCGGTCGCACACCGCGCGCGCGTCGCGGATATCGCGTCCCGCACAGCACGATCCTGCACGACCGACCGCTTCGCCGTGGTCGTAGAGCTGCAGCGTGATCCCGATCACTTCCGCACCCGTCCGCACCGCCAGCGCGGCGACGACCGAGCTGTCCACGCCGCCCGACATCGCGACGACGATGCGCTTGCCCACGCCGTCGGGACCCAATTGAAATTCTGCATCTGTCATGATGCGCGTAGAGATAGGCGCTTCGGCAGCAACATGCAAAATCGCGAGAAAAGCTTGCGAGCTTTACGCGCCCTTTAGAACCTCTGCCGTAAAGCGTCCCAACTCGCCCTGTGGAAGTATGTGTGGACCTTAGCTTTTCCCGATTTGAAACAGACGTGCACGTGGTGGCGCTATCGCCCGATCTTGCCGTGCTGATGGTCGGGGTGGCGGCGCGGCAGGCGGCGAGTCCGACCGCGCTGGTGCAGGCACGGCTACCGCGCATCCACGCCAGTGATCCCTTCACTCCGGCACACGGTGCGTTCAACGCTGCCGTCTGGGAGATGGTCGCATTTTGCGGTGACTGGAGGAAAACGTGAACCCGCCGTTTACCGAGACGCTTTAGCCAGCGTTCAAGTCCAACGGTTATGACCGTAACGATTAAGCTGAAAAGGGGCCGCCGCCCCGAGACAAGGTCTTGTAAGAATGATCGAGAACCAGAAGATCCGCCCAGCAAGAGTGATCGGTCCGCTTGGAGAGCCCCTGACGCTCGACTCGCTTCCCCCGCCCGAGACGACGCGTTGGGTCGTACGCCGCAAGGCGGAAGTCGTGGCGGCGGTCAACGGCGGGCTGCTGTCGGTCGACGAAGTCTGCGAACGCTACGGCCTGACGGTCGAGGAATTCGCCAGCTGGCAGCGTGCAATTGACCGTTCGGGGATGCCGGGGCTCCGGGTAACGCGGATCCAGCACTATAAATCGCTTTACGAACGTCAGCAAAAGTATTGATTTTTTGTCCCCCGGCGGGCCTTTACTCGAACCGGGGCCGGAACAAATATCAAGGTTTGTGAGTCTTGTCTCCGTCATCCCGGACATAACCGGGCAACGGAGGGTAAAATGGTTGGACTTATTGTTTGGCTCGTCGTCGGTGGCGTATGTGGTTGGCTTGCCAGCATGATCATGCGCACCGATGGCCAGCAGGGAATTCTCCTGAACGTCATCGTCGGCATCATCGGCTCGGTGATCGCGTCGTTCCTGTTTGGGGCAGGGATCAATCAGGCGATCACGATCAACACGTTCATCTATTCGCTGATCGGCGCAGTCATTCTGCTCGCGATCGTGAATCTGATCCGTCGCGGTACGGTTCGCTAAGAATTCGGTCCAACCGGATGATCGGGCCGCTGGGGAAACCCAGCGGCCCTTTTCATGTCCGGCGTACAGGCGTCGGCTATTTGAGCAGGAAGCGCACGGTGACGGTGACGCTGACCTGCGTTTCGCCCGCCGCGATCGGAGTCGAATCGCTCGCCTTCATCGCGCGCGCCATCGCAAAGACCGGCGGCTGCGGGTTGGACCCGTCGTTGGTGCCATTCTCACTGATCGTGACGATCCGGACGACGCTCATCCCGGCAGCCTTGGCGTAGAGCTCGGCGCGCGACCGGGCGATCTTGACTGCATCGGTCCGGGCCTCGTCCAGCGCGGCGTCGGGCTTGTCGAGCGACAGCGTCGGCCCATCGATCTGGTTCGCCCCCTGCGCGACCAGCGCATCGAGGATCGCGCCCGACTTGGCGACATCGCGGAAGCGGATCGAGACGCTGTTGCTCGCCTGATAGCCGGTGACCGCAGGCGGCTGGCCTTCGGTATAGCGATATTGCGGATTAAGCGCGACGCTGGCGGTGCGGATATCGCGTGCGGCGACCCCCGCCTGCTTGAGCGCGGCGAGCACCCGCGCCATCCGCGTCGCGTTTTCCGACAAGGCCGCAGCCGCGGTCTGCCCCTGCGTAACCACACCCGCGCGGATCGTCGCGACGTCCGGCACGCGTGCGGTGCGGCCTTCGGCGGATACGTCGAGCAGTGCGCCATCGGGCAGGATCGTCGGCGCGGTCTGTGCCATTGCGGGGGTTGCCGCCGCCAGGACCGCGGGCATCAGCAGCATCATCGTCGAACGCATCGTCTTCTCCCAGAGAGTCGGGCAAACGAGCCCGTCTGGCGCCCTGTTGCCAGCTTTGGGTGAAACGGGCGATGAACAATCGTTACGCGGTGCGACCTATCTTTGCGGGATCAGCGCTTTGCCAGGATCGCCTCGATCGCCTCGGCCACGCCGTCGTCGTCATTACTCGCGACGACATGCGTAGCTTCGGCGCGGACCGCTTCCGGCCCCTGCCCCATCGCGTACGATACGGCGGCACGCGCGAACATCGGCAGATCATTCGCCTGATCGCCGAGCACGACGATCTGCTCGAGCGGCACGTGCATCGCCTGTGACAGAGCGGTGAGTCCAGCGCCCTTGTTCCCGCTCACCGGCGTGACGTCGAGGTAATAGGTTTGCGACTGCGCGATCGTGGCGCGATCGTCGAAGCCGTGCATCCGCTTGCGCAGGTCGATCAGCAGATCGGGATCGTCACTGACGAACGTAACCTTGTCGACGCGATCGAACAGATCCGTGAAATCCTGCGTCACGACCGGGTTCTGGTTGGATGCACGCTTCTCGCTGTCGATATGACCGCCGACGTCGGTGCTGGCGTACCAGAGATCGTCCGCGAACACCCAGGTATCGACCGCAGCGCCCTCGGCCGCCGCGAACACGCCTTCCAGCACGGCACGCGCGATCCGGTCCGCATGCGAGACGGTCCCGTCCCGCGTGAAGACCGTGCCCCCGTTGAACGCGCCCATCGGTGAATCGATTTCGAGCGCTTCCGCGATCGGCATCATACCCGAGCGCGGCCGTGCGCTGATGATGCTGAACCCGATCCCGGCATCGCGCAGGCGGGCGACCGCTTCGCGCACGCCGTCGGTGACCTGCTTGCTGCTGTCGACCAGCGTGCCGTCGACGTCCGATACGACCAGCCGGATGTCCGAGCCATCGCTCATTGCGGCATCTCGACATGCCCACCGAATCCGAAGCGCATCGCGGACAACAACTTGTCCCCGAACGTATGATCGACGCGGCTGCGATAGCGCGCAAACAGCGCTGCCGAGAGGACGTTGACCGGAACGGCTTCTTCCATCGCCGCCTGGACCGTCCAGTGGCCCTCGCCCGAATCCGCGACCTGGCCCGAGAAGTCGTCGAGCATCTGGTCCTTCGCCAGCGCCGACGCCGACAGATCGAGCAGCCACGACGAGATCACCGATCCGCGCCGCCACACTTCGGCGATATCGGTGAGGTTGAGATCGAAACGCTCCTCCTCGGGGAGCTTGTCGGACGACTTGCCCTTGAGCACGTCGAAGCCCTCGGCATAGGCCTGCATCAGCCCATATTCGATACCGTTGTGCACCATCTTGACGAAGTGGCCCGCACCCGCCGGCCCCGCGTGGATATAGCCCTGTTCGGCGCGCGGGTCGGCAGCCGCGATGTCGCGGCCGGGCGTACGCGGGATCGTCCCCATGCCCGGTGCGAGCGCCGCCAGGATCGGGTCGATATGGTCGACCGCCGCCTTGTCGCCGCCGATCATCATGCAATAGCCGCGCTCGAGCCCCCACACGCCTCCCGACGTGCCGACGTCGATGTAGAGGATGCCCTTTTCGGCGAGCAACTTCGCGCGACGGATGTCGTCCTTGTAGAAGCTGTTGCCGCCGTCGATGATGATATCGCCCGACTGTGCGAAGCCGCTGATCGTCTCGATCGTTTGCTCGGTAGGGCCGCCTGCGGGCAGCATGACCCAGTAGATCGCCGGGCTGTCGAGCTTGGCTTTCATGTCCTCGAGCGAGGTCGCGCCTTCCGCGCCGTCACCGACCAACTTCTGGACGGCGGCTTCGTCGCGATCGAACACGACCGACTGATGCCCGGCCCGCATGATCCGCCGCGCGATGTTGCCGCCCATTCGGCCAAGGCCGATGATACCGATTTTCATGACGCGCGCGCTCCTGGGGGGTCAGATAAAAAGACGTCCGCCCCGGCATGATACCAGGACGGACGATGAAACGCCCAAAGGCGTTTTAGGCTGCAACCGGATGTTTGGCCGCGATCGACCCGAGCAGATCGTCGAACGCCTTGGTGAAAGACGCGACTGCTTCGTCGACCAGCGTATCCGTCACGCCGTCCAGATCGAGCCCGAGCCGCTCGGTTTCGGACAGGACATGGCGCGCACCCTCGACATCCTGCGTCAGCGTCGCCGCCGCCGTACCGCGCTCGCGGAAGGCGTCGAGCGTCTTGGGCGGGATGGTGTTGACCGTATCCTTGCCGATCAGCGAGTCGAGATACAGCGTGTCGGGATAGTCGGGGTTCTTGGTTCCGGTCGATGCCCACAGCAGCCGCTGCGGCTGTGCGCCCTTGTCTGCCAGCGCCTTCCAGCGCGCCGAGGTGATGAACTCCTCATACCAGGCGTAAGCGATCTTCGCGTTGGCGATCGCGACCTTGCCCTTGAGCGCCTTGGCTTCGTCGCCACCGACGCCCGAATCGATCTTGTCGTCGATCTTGGAATCGATCCGGCTGACGAAGAAGCTCGCGACGCTGGCGATCTTGTCGATCGGCTCGCCGCGTGCGGCGCGCTTCTCAAGGCCCTCGACATAGGCTTCGGCGACCGACTGATACGCGCTTTGCGAGAACAGCAGCGTGACGTTGACGTTGATCCCCGCATCGATCGTCGCGGCGATCGCAGGCACCCCGGCGGGCGTCCCGGGGATCTTGATCATGACATTGGGGCGATTGACTGCGGCCCACAGCTTTTGCGCCTCGGCGATCGTCGCGTCGGTGTCGTTCGCGATATAGGGCGAGACCTCGAGGCTGACGTACCCGTCCTTGGCATCGAGCCGGTCGTAGACCGGACGCAGCGTGTCCGCCGCCGACTGGATGTCGAGGATCGCCAGATGCTCGTAGCGGTCGATCGTCGGTGCGTCGGGGTTCGCCTTGTCATATGCGGCGAGTTCCGCGTCATACGCGTCGCCGTGGCCCATCGCCTTTTCGAAGATCGTCGGGTTGGAAGTTACGCCGGTCAGCGCATCCTCATCGACCAGCTTCTGAAGGCTGCCGTCGGCGAGGAACTTCTTCTCGACGAAATCGAGCCAGACACCCTGGCCCAATGCGGCCATATCGTTGAGCTTGCCCATCACTTGGTCTCCCGCAGTTCGTTGGCGATCTTCACGATGTTGTCGACCGTGAAGCCGTATTTGTCCTGAAGCTTGGTGATCGGCGCGGAGGCACCGAAGGTCGACATCGTCACCGTCTTGCCGTCGAGACCGACATAGCGATCCCAGCCGATCTCGCCCGCCATCTCGATCGCGATGCGCGCCTTGACCGCCTTGGGCAGGACCGATTCCTTGTATTCGGCGTCCTGCAGCTCGTAGCGATACCAGCTCGGCATCGACACGACGCGCGAGGCGACGCCGCTTTCCTTGAGCTTCTCGTGCGCCGCGACCGCGAGCGACACTTCCGAGCCGGTCGCGATCAGGATCACTTCCGGTTCGTCCGCGCCGTCGAGGATATAGGCGCCCTTCTTGAGCCCATCCGCGCTCGCATATTTGGTCCGGTCGAGCGTCGGCAGCGCCTGGCGCGACAGAACCATCGCGGTCGGGTGGCTGGCATCCTCGACGATCGCCCGCCATGCGGCGGCGACTTCGTTCGCGTCGCCCGGACGGATCGTATCGAGCCCGGGGATCGCCCGCAACGTGGCGAGATGCTCGATCGGCTGATGCGTCGGGCCGTCTTCGCCGACCCCGATCGAATCATGCGTGAACACCCAGACCGAGCCGACTTCCATGATCGCCGACAGGCGGATCGGGGCGCGCATGTAATCGCAGAAAACGAGGAAGGTGGAGCCATAGCCGCGCAGGTGCGACAGCGTCATGCCGTTGACGATTGCCCCCATGCCATGCTCGCGCACGCCGAAGTGGAAGTTGGTCCCGCCGTAATTGTCCGCCTCGAACGAGGGCGCACCCTTGATGTCGGTCTTGGTCGACGGCGCGAGATCGGCGGACCCGCCGAGCAACCACGGCAACTTGGGGGCGATCGCGTTGAGCACTTTGCCCGACGAATCGCGCGAGGCGACCCCCTTGGCATCCGCCTCGAACACCGGGATGTCAGCGTCCC
>Ga0265780_10006842_pt1 | contig 14089 bp, 9 predicted proteins | sample P1T30metagenome_FD_192432 | JGI IMG/M metagenome (GOLD analysis project Ga0265780, IMG submission 192432) | Plant litter microbial communities from East Loma Ridge, Irvine, California - P1 T30 | ecosystem: Environmental > Terrestrial > Plant litter > Unclassified | place: USA: California... | reverse complement strand
GCCGGATGCACGGTGGCCAGCGCGGCCTCGGTCACGCGCGCCGGATCGACCGCCTGGACCTCGATGCGCAGGTTGCCGGAGACGATGCGGCTCATGTCGAGCAGGTCGTCGATCAGCTGGCCCTGGGCGCGCGCATTGCGTTCGATCGCGTCGAGGCCGCGGCGGAAGGTCGCCTCTTCCTTGACGCCGCGCTGCAGCATGCCGGCCCAGCCGGTGATGGCGTTGAGCGGCGTGCGCAGCTCATGCGAAAGCGTGGCCAGGAACTCGTCCTTCATGGCGCTCAGGTGCTCGGCCTCGTCACGCGCGGCGCGCTCGCGCAGCAGCAGCTGCTGGCGTTCCTCGGCCATGGCCTGCGAGACAGCCAGCACGCGCGCATTGGCCTGCAGGCGCGCGTCGAACACCGAGGCCGCCAGGGCCAGCCCCAGCACGCACAGGGTCGCGATGACGACCAGGGTGGCCACGCCGGAATGGTCGACGCCGGCGCGCGCCGCCATGCACACGCTGCCGTCCGGGAAGCTGGCGGCCGCCATGCCGGTGTAGTGCATGCCGGCGATGGCCGCGCCCATCACCACCGCCGCGCCGAGGCGCGGCAGCCAGACCTGCGGCGTGTTGCGGCGCAGCCGGAACGCGATCCACAGCGCCAGCGCCGAGGCGCCGATGGCGATCAGCACGGACAGCGCGAACAGCCAGGGGTCGTAGACGATCCCTGGCTGCATCAGCAGCGCCGCCATGCCGGTGTAGTGCATGGCGTTGATGCCGATCCCCATCAGCACCGCGCTCACTGTCAGGCGCAGCGCGCCCAGGTTCGGTCGGCTGACCTGCCACAGCGCCAGGCCGGAGGCGGCCACCGGCAGCAGCAGCGAGAGGATGGTGATGGGGATGTCGAAGGCGAGCGGGATCGGCAGGCGGAAGGCAAGCATCCCGATGAAGTGCATGGCCCAGATGCCCGAACCCATGGCGACGGCGCCGCCCACGGTCCAGGCCAGCATGGAGCGGCCGCGCGACTGCGCCACCCGTCCGGCCAGGCCGAGCGCGGAATACGATGCGGCGATCGCTACCAGGACGGAGACCAGCACCAGCGGGGTTTCGTAATATCCAGTCAGCATATCGGCCCCGTCTCTTGTCGGCGGATTCATCGGGTGCTTGCCACGACAGGATGCCGTCGCGCGGCGACCCGCCCGGGTCCCCGCGGTACTATCCTACCACCCTGCCGCATTGACTGGAGCGAAACAAAGGTAAGGAAAGATTACTCTTGCGCAGCGGCCTCGACCGCGGTGGGCGCGGCCGCTGCGCCCCGGGCCAGGCCGGCGCGTTCGAGCATCGCATGCAGCAGCACGTTGCAGCCGGCTTCGAGGTGGCCGGGCTGGGCGTCCTCGATCTCGTTGTGGCTGATGCCGTCCTTGCAGGGCACGAAGATCATCCCGGCCGGCGCCCTGCGCGCGACGTAGATGGCGTCGTGGCCGGCGCCCGAGACCACGTCCATGGTCGAATAGCCCAGCTGCGCGGTGGCGGCGCGCACGGCGCCGACGCAGTCCGGATGGAAGGGACAGGGCGGGAAGCAGGACACGCGCTCCAGTGCGATCGCCAGGCCGGTCGCGGCGCGCATGCCTTCGACGTGGGCGACGATCTCCGCGTGCATGGTGTCGAGCAGTTCCGCGCTGACGTTGCGCAGGTCGATGCTGAACTTGACCTGGCCGGGAATCACGTTGCGGCTGTTGGGGAAGACCTGCACCATGCCGACGGTGCCGCGGCCGTAGGGCGGATAGCGGTCGGCGATCGCCACCACTTCCTGCATGATGCGGGTGGCCACCTGCAGCGCGTCGCGGCGCAGGCGCATCGGGGTCGGCCCGGCATGCGCCTCCATGCCGTCCACGGTGCAGTCGTACCACGACAGGCCCATCACGGCCGGCACCACGCCGATCGTGATGCCGGCGTCTTCCAGCACCGGCCCCTGCTCGATGTGGGCCTCGAAATAGGCGCCGACCGGATGCTCGCCCGGCACCTGCTCGCCGCGGTAGCCGATGCGCTCCAGCTCCTCGCCGACCGACTTGCCGTCGATATCGCGCGCCGCATAGGCCGTCTCGAGGCTGAAGGCGCCGCAGAACACGCCCGAACCCATCATCACCGGCACGAAGCGCGAGCCTTCCTCGTTGGTCCAGAACGCGACCTCGATCGGCGCCTCGGTGCGGATGCCGTACTGGTTCAGGGTGCGCACCACTTCCAGCCCGGCCAGCACGCCGTAGTTGCCGTCGAACTTGCCGCCGGTCGGCTGGGTGTCGATGTGGCTGCCGGTGACGACCGGCGCCAGCGCCGGATTGCCGCCCTCGCGGCGCATGAACACATTGCCGATCCGGTCGATGGTGACGGCCAGGCCCTCCTCCCTGCCCCACTTGATCACCAGGTCGCGGCCCTGGCGGTCCAGGTCCGTCAGGGCCAGGCGCTTGACGCCGCCCTTGTCGGTGGCGCCGATGCGGGCCAGGTCCATCAGGGATTGCCACAGGCGGGCGCCGTCGATGCGCAGGTCGTTCATGGAATTCTCCGGTTGCAGTTGATCACGTCGTCCCTGCGAAGGCCGGGACTCAGGTTCGATGCCCAGCCACGTTTCGATGTCCAGCCACGTCGTCCCTGCGAAGGCAGGGACCCAGGTTCGATGCTTAAGCACGTCGTCCCTGCGGAGGCAGGGACCCAAGTTCGTGCCTTACTCGATACGTCTCGTCTGTTCGACGAAATTAGGCTCCTGCCTTCGCAGGAGCGACGTTTCAAAGGGCGCTAGCCACCGCATCCACCACCGGTTCAAATGGCGCCTGTCCACCGCCGGTTCAAACAGCGCCAGCCGTGCTCACGCCGGCAGCCGATCCCGCCGCACCGAACGCCGGCCTCTCCACGTAGCGCCCCGCCCCGCGCTCGGCCCGCAGCTCTCCGTCCGCATACACCAGCTTCCCCGCCGCCACCGTATGCGTGGCCAGCCCGCGCACCGTGCGGCCTTCGAACACGTTCATATCCCCCTTCGAATGCTGGGTCGCCACCGACAACGTGCGCGTGGCGAGCGGGTCCCAGACCACCAGGTCGGCATCGGCGCCCACCGACACGCTGCCCTTGCGCGGGTAGATGTTGAAGATCCGGGCGGCATTGCTGGAAGTGACGCGCACGAATTCGGACGGCGTCAGGCGGCCGGTGTTGACGCCGGCGTCCCACACCACCGCCATGCGCTCCTCGACGCCGCCGCAGCCGTTCGGGATGCGGGTGAAGTCGTCCTGTCCGGCCGCCTTCTGCGCGGCGCAGAAGGTGCAGTGGTCGGTGGCGGTGGTGTGCAGGTTGCCGCCTTGCAGGCCCTGCCACAAGGCGGCCTGGTGATGCGGCGCGCGGAACGGTGGGCTCATCACGTGGGCGCGCGCGAAGGCCGGGTCGGGATGGCGGTAGACGCTGTCGTCGATCACCAGGTGGCCGGCCAGCGCCTCGCCGTACACGCGCTGGCCCTTGGCGCGGGCGCGGGCGATGGCGTCCAGCGATTCGGCGCAGGACACGTGCACGATGTACACCGGGGTGCCGAGCACCTTGGCGATCGCGATCGCGCGGTTGGCCGCCTCGGCTTCCACTTCCGGTGGCCGCGACAGCGGATGCGCCTCGGCGCCGCGGATGCCCCGGTCCAGCAATTCGCGCTGGAGCTGGTAGACCAGTTCGCCGTTCTCGGCGTGCACGGTCGGGATCGCGCCCAGTTCGAGCGCGCGGCGGAAGCTCTTCACCAGGGTCTCGTCGTCGGCCATGATGGCGTTTTTGTAAGCCATGAAGTGCTTGAAGCTGTTCACGCCATGCTCGCGCACCAGCAGGCCCATGTCGTGGTGCACCGAGTCGTCCCACCAGGTGACGGCGACGTGGAAGCTGTAGTCGGCGGCGGATTTTTCGGCCCAGCCGCGCCAGGTGTGGAAGGCTTCCATCAGGGACTGCTGCGGATCGGGGATCACGAAGTCCATGATGGTGGTGGTGCCGCCGGCCAGCGCGGCCGCGGTGCCGGTATAGAAATCGTCGGCGGCGACCGTGCCCATGAAGGGCAGCTGCATGTGGGTATGGGTGTCGATCCCGCCCGGCATCACGTACTGGCCGCCGGCATCGATCACGACGGCGCCCGCCGGCGCTTCCAGGCGCTCGCCGACGGCGACGATCCTGTCGCCGCCGCACAGGACATCGGCGCGGAACGCCAGGTCGGCGTTGACCACGGTGCCACCACGAATCAGTACGTCCATACGGTCTCCCTCAGGGTCGGTCGAACGAGCGGGCCGGCCCCATCGCGGGCACGGCCCTGCCCTTCATCATCAGGCCGTAGACGACCGCGGAAATCGCGATCCCGACGAACCAGGCATAGGTGTACAGGGTCTTGAAGCCGGCGCCGACGTCCGGGAAGGCCGCCGGGAAGGCGGCGTTCAGGAAGCCCGGGATGTTCGGCAGCACGCCGGCCAGGAAGGCGACGATGGCGGCGATGTTCCAGCCGTTGCGGTAGGCGTAGATGCCGTCGTCGCGGTAGAGCTGCTCGACCGCCAGCTCGGTCTTGCGGATGAAGTAGTAGTCGATGATCAGGATGCCGGCGATCGGCCCGAGCAGGGCCGAATAGCCGGTGAGCCAGATGAAGATGTAGTTCTCGGTCTTTTCCAGGATCTTCCAGGGCATCATGACCAGCGCGATGCCGGCGGTGATGTAGCCGCCCAGGCGGTAGGAGACGTGGCGCGGCGACAGCGCCGAGAAATCGTAGGCCGGGCCGACCAGGTTGGCGGCCAGGTTGACGCTGGCGGTATCGATCAGCAGGATCAGCAGCGCCACCAGCACCGCGACGCCGGTCATGCGGCTGGCCACGTCGACCGGGTCCCACAGCGCCTTCCCGTACAGGACGATGGTAGCCGAGGTGACGGTGACGGCCAGCGCGGCCAGCAAGCCCATCGGCAGCGGCAGGCCCAGCGACTGGCCCAGCACCTGGTCGCGCTGGGTCCTGGCGAAGCGGGTGAAGTCGGGAATATTGAGCGCCAGCGTGGCCCAGTAGCCAATCATCGCCGTCAGCGAAGGCCAGAACACCGACCAGAACAGCCCGGCCTTCGGTCCGCCCGCGACGAATTGCGAGGGTTGGGCCAGCAGCGGGCCGAAGCCGCCGATCTTGTCGTAGACCCACCACAGCAGCACGAAGCAGATCGCGATCTTGAGCGGGGCGGTATAGGTTTCGAGCTTGCGGATCGACTCCATGCCGTGCACGATGAAATACAGCTGGATCGCCCAGAAGCCCAGGAAGCAGGCCAGCTGGCCGGGATTGATGCCCAGGCCCGGCAGGTTGGCGCCGCCGATCGGGGCGCCCATCAGCACGCCCAGCAGGGTATAGATCATGCTGCCGCCGAACCAGGTCTGGATGCCGTACCAGCCGCAGGCGACGATGGCGCGCATCAGCGCCGGCAGCCGCGCGCCGCGCGTGCCGAAGGAGGCGCGCGCCAGCACCGCGTAGGGAATGCCGTACTTGGTGCCGGCGTGGCCGATCAGCAGCATCGGCAGCAGCACGATCACGTTCGCCAGGAACACCGTGGCCACGGCCTGCCAGGCAGACATGCCGCCCTCGATCAGGCTGGCGGCCAGCATGTAGGCGGGAATGCTGATCACCATGCCGACCCACAGGGCGGCAAAGTGGTGCCAGCGCCAGGTGCGCTGGGCGGCGCTGGTGGGGGCCAGGTCCTCGTTCCAGAGGTGGTCGTTGGTCGGGGTCGTGCTCATCGCGGTGCTTTCTCCGTGGTTGCGGGGGTGGTGCATGTGCTCACGCATCCCCCAATGCTACCTCGCTCCGCGGATTTCGCGCATCCTGCGTCCAGTTCATGTAGGGCTTGCCGTTCTGCTGCGGCAGCATCGTGATGCAGCCCTCGACCGGACAGGTGATCTCGCACAGGTTGCAACCCACGCATTCCTGCTCGATCACCTCGTAGCGCCGCCCTTCGCCTTTCGGCCCGGCGACGATGAGCCGGGCGATCGCCTGGTGCGCGGTGTCCTCGCAGGCCACGTGGCACCTGCCGCAGCCGATGCAGCTGGCCTGGTCGATATGGGCGATCACCTGGTAGTTCATGTCCAGGTATTTCCAGTCGGTGGTATTCGCCACCGCCTTGCGCGAGAAGGCGGCGATGTCCGCGTAGCCCTGCGCATCCATCCAGCGCGCCAGGCCGTCCCGCATCTCCTCGACGATGCGAAAGCCGTTCAGCATCGCCGCGGTGCAGACCTGCACCGAGCCGGCGCCCAGGGCGATGAACTCGGCGGCGTCGCGCCAGCTGCCGATTCCGCCGATGCCCGAGATCGGCAAGCCGCGGGTGGCGGGGTCGCGCGCGATCTCGGCCACCATGTTCAGCGCGATCGGCCTGACCGCCGGGCCGCAATAGCCGCCGTGGGTGCTGGCGCCGCCGACGGCCGGGTAGGCCACCATGCGATCGAGGTCGAGGTGGGTGATCGAGTTGACGGTATTGATCAGCGAGACCGCGTCGGCGCCGCCCGCCAGCGCCGCCCGCGCCGGCGCGCGCACGTCGGTGATGTTCGGGGTCAGCTTGACGATCACCGGCAGCCGCGTATGGGTCTTGCACCAGCGCGTGACCAGTTCGATCAGGTCGGGCTGCTGGCCCACCGCCGCGCCCATGCCACGCTCGGGCATGCCGTGCGGGCAGCCGAAGTTCAGCTCGATGCCGTCGGCGCCGGTGGCTTCCACCAGCGGCAGGATGGCGCGCCAGGGCGCTTCCTCGCAGGGCAGCATCAGCGAGACGATGAGCGCGCGATCCGGCCAGGCGCGCTTGACCTGGGCGATCTCGCGCAGGTTGATCTCCAGGCTGCGGTCGGTGATCAGCTCGATGTTATTGAAGCCGATGACTTCCCGGTTCCTGCCGTGGATGGCCGAGTAGCGCGACGAGACGTTGACGGCCGGCGGGTCTTCGCCCAGGGTCTTCCACACCGCTCCGCCCCAGCCGGCCTCGAAGGCGCGCACCACGTTGTAGGCCTTGTCGGTCGGCGGCGCCGAGGCCAGCCAGAAGGGATTCGGCGACTTGATGCCGCAAAAGTCGATGCTCAGGTCGGCCATGCTGCCCCCGCTGTGGAAATGATGTCGTCGTGGATGGCCAGCGCGGCCAGCTTGCCGTGCTGGACCGCCTGCACCGTCAGGTCCTGGCCCGGCGCCACGCAGTCGCCGCCGGCATACACGCCCGGCAGCGCGGTGCGGAAGGCGGCATCGACCAGGATCTTGTCGCCGCCGAAGCCGCGCATGTCCGCGATTTCACGCGCCAATGGATCGGCCAGCGCCGCCGCGTCCAGGTGCTGGCCGATGGCCTTGAACACGGCGTCGGCCGCGATCTCGAGCGTCTCGCCGGTGCCGGTCAGCCTGCCCGCTTCCATGCGCGTCGCTTCGAAGCGCATGCCGCGCACGCGGCCGCCAGCGTCGAGCAGCACATCGCGCGGCGCCGCCCACGTGCGGATCGCCACGCCATGCGCCCTGGCGATCCCGATCTCGTGGGCCGTGGCGCTCATCGCCTCGACGCCGCGGCGGTACACCAGCGTGACCTCGTCGGCGCCCAGGCGCTTGAGCTGCACCGCCATGTCGATGGCCGTGTTGCCGGCGCCGACCACGACGGCGCGGCGCGGCACCGGCATCGCGGCGAGGTCGGCGGCCTGGCGCAGCGTGGCGATCCAGTCGACCGCCGGCACCAGGCCGGGCGCATCCTCGCCGGTCAGGCCCAGGCGCCGGCTGGCCTGCAGGCCGATGCCGAGGAACACGGCGTCGAAGCGCGCATGCAGCTCGGCCAGGTGCAGGTTCAGGCCGAGCTGCATGCCGTGGCGCAGCTCGATGCCGCCGATGGCGAGCAGGAAATCGACTTCGCGCTGGGCCACGTCGTCCGGCAGCTTGTATTTGGCGATGCCGTATTCGTTCAGGCCGCCCGCCTTGGCGCGCGCCTCGAACACCACCACCTCGTGGCCCAGCAGCGCCAGCCGGTGCGCGCAGGACAGCCCGGCCGGACCGGCGCCGACCACGGCGACCAGCTTGCCGGTGGCCGGCGCGCGCCGGAAGGGATGGCCGTCGAAGCGCGCCTGGTCGAGCGCATGGCGCTGCAGCAGGCCGATCTTCACCGGCTGGCCTTCGGCGTCGTCGTTGCGCACGCAGGCGTCCTCGCACAGGATCTCGGTGGGACAGACGCGCGCGCAGCTGGCGCCGAAGATGTTCTGCTGCAGGATCTTGAGCGCCGCGCCTTGCGGGTTGCCGTCGTGGATGTGGCGGATGAAGCTGGCGACGTCGATGGCGGTCGGGCAGGCGCGCATGCAGGGCGCGTCGTAGCAGTACAGGCAGCGCGCGCTTTCGATGGCGGCCTGGCGCGGGGTCAGGGGCGGGGCGAGGTCGGTGAAGCGCTCGGACAGGGTGGCGTGGGTGCCTGTCGCGTGTGGCAGGTGCTGGAGCGAGTCGATCATTGCATGCCTTTCCTTGTGGGGTTGAGGCGGACCGCGTGCCCGCCATGCACGCCGCGCTACTTCATCTGGGGGAACGCAAACTCCGCCCCGCTGCCGGCCGTATTCGGCCAGCGCTGCATCACCGCCTTGTGGCGCGTGTAGAAACGCACGCCTTCCGGTCCGTAGGCGTGATGGTCGCCGAACAGGCTGCGCTTCCAGCCCCCGAAGCTGTTGAAGGCCATCGGCACCGGCAGCGGCACGTTCACGCCCACCATGCCCACCTGCACCTGGCGCACGAATTCGCGCGCCACGCCGCCGTCGCGGGTGAACACGGCCACGCCGTTGCCATATTCATTGGCGTTGATGAGGGCCAGGGCGCTGCCGACGTCAGGCAGGCGCACCACGCACAGCACCGGCCCGAAGATCTCTTCGCGATAGATCGACATCTCCGGCCGCACGTGGTCGAACAGGGTGCCGCCGACGAAGAAGCCGTTCTCGCGGCCCGCCACGCGGCAGCCGCGTCCGTCCACCACCAGCGCCGCGCCCTGCTCCACGCCCTCGCCGATCAGCTTCTCGATGCGCTGCTTGGCCGCCAGCGTGACCACCGGGCCCATCTCGGCGCCGTCCGTCATGCCGTCGCCGATCTTCAGCGCGGCGGTGCGCTCGGCCAGCCGCGCCACCAGGGCGTCGCCGGCGTCGCCCACCGCCACCGCGACCGAGATCGCCATGCAGCGCTCGCCGGCCGAGCCGTAGGCGGCGCCCATCAGGGCGTCCACGGCCATGTCCATGTCGGCGTCGGGCATCACGACCATGTGGTTCTTGGCCCCGCCCAGCGCCTGCACGCGCTTGCCGGACGCGGTGCCGCGCGCATGGACGTACTCGGCGATCGGGGTCGAGCCGACGAAGCTCAGCGCCTCGACACCGGGATGGTCGAGCAGCGCATCGACCGCCGCCTTGTCGCCCTGCACCACGTTGAACACGCCGTCCGGCAGCCCGGCCTGCTGCAGCAGGCGCGCGTGCAGCAGCGAAGGCGACGGGTCGCGCTCGGAGGGTTTCAGCACGAAGCTGTTGCCGCAGGCGATGGCGACCGGGAACATCCACATCGGCACCATCACCGGAAAATTGAAGGGCGTGATGCCGGCCACCACGCCGAGCGGCTGGCGCATCGACCAGGCGTCGATGCCGCGCGCCACCTGGTCGGTGAATTCGCCCTTGAGCAGCTGCGGGATGCCGACCGCGAATTCCACCACTTCGATGCCGCGCGCCACCTCCCCCTGGGCGTCGGCGAAGGTCTTGCCGTGTTCGCGCACGATCATGGCGGCGAAATCGTCGCTGTGCTGGCGGCACAGCTGCAGGTAGTTGAACAGCACGCGCGCGCGCGCCAGCGGCGGCGTGGCGGCCCAGGCCGGGAAGGCGGCGGCGGCGGCGGCCACCGCCGCGTCCACGTCCGCGCGGTCGGCCAGGGCCACGCGCGCGCAGGGCTGGCCCAGCGCCGGGTTATAGACCTCGGCGTAGCGCCCGCCGCCGCCCGCGTGGGGCCGGCCCTCGATGAAGTGTTCGATCGTCTCCATGGTTTTCTTGTTCTCCGCTCAGTCCAGGTGCCTGAGTACTTCGGCCAGCCTGCCGAACAACTCGTCGATGTGTTTTTTCTCGAGCACCAGCGGCGGCGACAGCGCGACGATGTCGCCGGTGACGCGCACCAGGATGCCGTCGGCGAAGGCCTTCTTGAAGACCGCCAGCGCGCGTGCGCCCGGCTTGCCGGGAATCGCAGCCAGTTCGATGCCGGCCATGATGCCGATGGTGCGGATGTCGATCACGTGCGGCAGGCCGCGCAGCGAATGCGCCGCCTCTTCCCAATAGGGCTGCATGGTGCGCGCATGCGCGACGATGCCCTGCTCCTCGAACACCTCCAGCGTCGCCAGCGAGGCCGCGCAGGCCAGCGGGTGGCCGGAATAGGTATAGCCGTGGGCCAGTTCGATGCCGGGCGGCGCATCCATGAAGGCGTCGTGGATGAAGGCCTTGGAGAACACCGCGCCCATCGGCACGGTGCCGTTGGTGATGCCCTTGGCGGTGGTCATCATGTCCGGCTCGACGTCGAAATAGTCGGCCGCGAAGGGCGTGGCCAGGCGCCCGAAGCCGGTGATGACTTCGTCGAAGATCAGCAGGATGCCGTGTTTGGTGCAGATCTCGCGCAGGCGCTTCAGGTAGCCCTTGGGCGGGATCAGCACGCCGGTCGAGCCCGAGACCGGTTCGACGATGACGGCGGCGATGGTCGAGGCGTCGTGCAGCGCGACCAGGCGTTCGAGTTCGTCGGCCAGCTCGACGCCGAAGTCCGGCTCGCCGCGCGAGAAGGCGTTCTTGAGCAGGTTGTGGGTGTGCGGCAGGTGGTCCGCGCCCGGCAGCAGCGGGCCGAAGGCCTTGCGGTTGTTGCCGATGCCGCCCACCGACAGGCCGCCGAAGCCGACTCCGTGGTAGCCGCGCTCGCGCCCGATCAGGCGGGTGCGGCTGCCCTCGCCGCGCGCCTTGTGGTAGGCCAGCGCGATCTTGAGCGCGGTGTCGACCGCCTCGGAGCCGGAGTTGGTATAGAACACCTGGCCGAACTTGCGGCCGGTATAGTCCATCAGCCGCTCGGCCAGCTCGAAGGCGGCCGGGTGGCCCATCTGGAAGGCCGGCGCGTAGTCGAGCCGGCCGACCATCTCGCTGACCGCGGCGACGATCTTCGGCTGGCCATGGCCGCAGGGCACGCACCACAGGCCGGCGGCGCCGTCGAGGATGTCCTTGCCCTCGGTATCCTGGTAATACATCCCCTTGGCCGACACCAGCATGCGCGGCTGCGCCTTGAAGTCGCGGTTGTTGGTGAATGGCATCCAGAACGAGGACATCGATTCGGGTGTGGAATGGTTCATACGCTACCTCTTGAAGTTTCAGCCAAAAAATTTACCAATTGGCAAAATCATGATGCAATAATAGACAGCGGGACAACAGCGGCACATATACACAAACAGCGAAAGCGGCCAACCGTACAGGCAGCATAACCGGTACAGTTGCCGCTGTCGCATCGACGGAGCCGGCGATGGACGACACTGCGGCAGGCGTGGAAAGCGACGGCAGGGGAAGCACCATGCAAGCGGGATGGCCGGTGCTGGCGATCGGACGCGAGCGCCGCGGCAGCCTGGTCGACCAGATCGTGGAAGCCGTCGGCGACATGGTAAGCCGGCGTATCCTGCGGGCCGGCGCCAAGATGCCTTCGGTTCGACAATTCGCAAAAGTAAACGGCGTCAGCACCTTCACGGTCGTCGAGTCCTACGACCGCCTGCTGCATCTCGGCCTGCTGTCCTCGCGCCGCGGCTCCGGTTTCTTCGTTGCCCAGGGCCGCTTGGCAGCGCCGCAGGCGCCCTGCCCGCCGCCATCCAGCCATGCGCTCGACGCGCTGACGCCCGATCTGTATTCGGGCCAGTCGGAGGCACTGCCGGTCGGCGCCGGCTGGCTGCCGCCCGAATGGCATGGCGAATCCACCATCCTCGACGCCGTGCGCCACGCGATGAAGATCCCGGCCGGGCGCCTGCGCGGCTATGGCCACCCGCTCGGCTTCCCGGCGCTGCGCCAGCACCTGGCGGCGGCGCTGTCGGAAGAACTGTTCGCGGTCGAGCCCGAACAGGTATTGCTGACCCACGGCGCCACCCACGCCTTCGACCTGGTGCTGCGCACCCTCACCCGCCCGGGCGACGTGGTGTTCGTCGAGGATCCCGGCTACAGCAACCTGCTGGCCCTGGTGCGCCACCACGGCTGCGTCGCGGTCGGCATCCCGCGCGGCGCGCAGGGGCTGGACATGGAACTGCTGGCCGTGCGCGCGGCGGCCACGCCGCCCAAGCTCATGTTCGTCAACACCGTGCTGCAGAATCCGCTCGGCACCTCGCTGCCGCAGACCCAGGCGCACCGCCTGCTGGCCCTGGCCGACCGCTTCGACTTCTGGCTGGTCGAGGACGACATCCACCGCGAGCTGGCGGCGCGCGGCGAAGCCTCGCTGGCGGCGATGGACGGGCTGCGCCGGGTGATCCGCATCGGCAGCTTTTCCAAGACCCTGTCGCCGGTACTGCGGGTGGGCGCGATCTGCGCCTCGCGCTCGCTGGTGCCGGAACTGGTGCGCATCAAGATGCTCACCGGGCTGACCACCTCCGAGATCAACGAGCGCGCCGTCTACGACGCCGTCAGCGGCCGGCCCTACCGCAGGCAGGTCGAGCGCCTGGTGCAGCAGCTGGGCGAGGCGCGCGAGGCCGCCATCGAAGGCCTGCACGATGTGGGCCTGGCGCCGCTGGCGCAGCCGCGCGGCGGCCTGTTCGTCAGCGCCGGCTGGCCCGAGCCTGCCACGCCTGAACACAATGGCCGCGCCATCGCCGCACAGGCGCTGCGCGCCGGCATCCTGCTGGCGCCGGGCGAATTCTTTTGCCTGGCGCCGCCGGACACAGCGTGGTTCCGCTTCAACGTCGCCTATGCCGGGGAGCCGGCCCTGCTCGACTTCCTGCGCGCCGTGCGCCGGGCCGTCCGATGAATACCACCATCAAGCGCCGCCCGCTGGGACGCGACAGGACCGAAGCCGCGATCCTGCTCGAAGCCGTGCGCCTGTTCGCCGAATGCGGTTTCGAGGGCACGTCCGTCGCCGCCGTCGCCGAGTGCGCCGGGCTGTCGAAGCAGAACCTGATGTATTATTTTCCGACCAAGGAAGCGCTGTACCGGCGCGTGCTGGACGGCGTGCTGGACGACTGGCTGGCGCGCATGGCCAGCCTGGCCGACGGCGGCGGCGAGCCCGGTGACGTGCTGCGCGCCTACGTGGCGGCCAAGCTGGCCTTCTCGCGCGAGCAGCCGCTGGCCTCGCGCGTGTATGCGCTGGAAGTGATCGGCGGCGCCAAGGTCTATGGCGACCGGATCCGCGGCCGCGTGATCCCGCTGCTGCGCGCCGACATCGCCGTATTCGAGCGCTGGATCGCCGAGGGCAGGATCGCCCCGGTAAACGCCACCCACCTGCTGTTCGCGGTCTGGGCCATGACCCAGTCGTATGCCGATTTCGCCGCGCAGATGACGCTGGTGCTGGGCCGCGAGCAGCTGGAACAGACCGACTTCGACGAAGCCGAGCGCCTGATCGCCGGCATGGTGCTTGCCGCCGTCGGCCTGCCCCGATGAATAACAAGGAGAACCCGATGCCCGACCCGATCCAGACCGAACTGTTCACGCCGCGCCTGAAACTGCGCTGGATGGACGAGCGCGACACCGCCGCGCACTACGCCGTGTTTTCCGACCCGCTGGTGACGCGCTACTGGAGCAGCGAACCCTGGACCGGCATGGAACAGGCGGCGGAGGCGATCGCCCGCATCCGCGCCGCCTGCGCCGACGGCAGCGAGGCGCGCTTCGGCATCGAGCTGCTGGCCACCGGAGAATTGATCGGCAACGTCGGCCTGCACCACTTCTTCGCCGCGAGCCGGCGCTGCGAGCTGGGCTACGCCATCGGCAGCGCGCACTGGGGCCGGGGCTATGTGAGCGAAGCCCTGGAGGCGGTAGTCAGGCACGGCTTCGAGGCGCTCGACCTGAACCGCATCGAGGCCGACATCGACCCGCGCAACGGCGCCTCGGCGCGGGTGCTGGAAAAGCTCGGCTTCAGGAA
>Ga0265780_10006841_pt1 | contig 14094 bp, 11 predicted proteins | sample P1T30metagenome_FD_192432 | JGI IMG/M metagenome (GOLD analysis project Ga0265780, IMG submission 192432) | Plant litter microbial communities from East Loma Ridge, Irvine, California - P1 T30 | ecosystem: Environmental > Terrestrial > Plant litter > Unclassified | place: USA: California... | reverse complement strand
CCGTCGACGCCGAGACCGCCTGGCGGAGCCAGGCCGGCACCTGTGCGCCCGACGGCACCGGCGACGCCCTCGTGCTCGAGTCGACCACGTCCGGAGGCGGCACCTGGTCGGCGACGTCCGTCTCGACCGAGGCCTCCCTCGTGGGCGTCGACCGACTCCAGGCGACGGCTGCCGACACCGTCTTCGTCGTCGGGCCCGCCGGCGCCGGCTGCACGCCCTCGTTCGCGCAGACCTTCACCGGCGGCGCCGAGTTCCGCGACTACCCGGAACGCCTCGGCGCGGCGTGGTTCGTCTCGCGGACGTCGACGGGCACCGTCCACTCCCCCGCGGGCGACCGGCCCGCGCCCTGTGCCGTGATCGACCTCGCGGTCGCCGGAGATGCCCGCGCGGCGGTGCTCTGCGGCGACGGGACGATGCACCGGACCGTCGACGGCGCGTCGACCTGGGATGCCGGGACCGCCGTCGAGGGGGCCGTCGCCGTCACCTCGGGAGCCGGAGGCTACCTCGTCGCCGCGATCGACGTGGCCGGCTGCGACGGCGTCGCGATCTCGTCCGTCGTCGACTCCGCTGTCACCGCGGCTCCCCTGGGCTGCGCTCCGGCGACGATCGACGCCCCCGGTGCCGTCGCCGTCTCGGCCGCCGCCGGCGCGCTCTGGCTGTGGGCCGGTGACGCCGTCCTCGTCTCGGCCGACGACGGGAGGACCTGGTGATCGATCGCTTCATGACGTCCCCGGCACGCCGCACGACGCTGCAGGTCGTCCTCGACGGGCTCGCCTGGGCGATGGCGATCCTCTTCGCCGTGTCGCTGCGCTACGACTTCGCCTACGACACCGTCACCTGGAGCTCCGCGTTCGTGGTGACGGCCGTCGCCGTCCTCGTCGGCGTCGCTCTGGGCTTCGCGACGGGCCTGTACCGCCGCCGCTACGTGCCCGGCAGCTTCGCCGAGGTGCGCGCCGTCGCGCGGGTCGTGTTCATCACGGGCCTCCTCGTGGGGCTGCCCGTGCTTCTCGTCGGCACCGAGATCACCCTCGCGCGCAGCACCGTCATCATCGCCGTGCCCGTGGCCTTCGCGCTGATGGGCGGCCTGCGTTACGTCGCCCGGCTGTACGTCGAGAGCCAGAACCGCCCCGGTGAGACCGCCCAGCCCACCCTGATCTTCGGCGCGGGCCGTCTCGCGAACCACCTCGTGCGGCGGATGCTCACCGACCCTGCCTCGCCGTACCTGCCCGTCGGCCTCATCGACGACGATCCGACGCGTTCGGGCCTCCGCATCGAGGGCGTGCCCGTGCTCGGGACGCGTCACGACCTCGTGACGGCGGCGCACCGCAGCGGCGCTGAGGCGATCATCGTCGGCGTGGCCAAGGCCGACGCTCCGCTGCTGCAGGAGCTGTCCGACCTCGCCGGCCAGGCGGGCCTGCGCCTCATGGTGCTGCCCCTCCTCGACGAGATCCTCGAGGGCAAGTCCCGCCTCGGCGACGTGCGCGACATCGCGATCGAGGACATCATCGGGCGCCACCCCGTCGACACCCAGGTCGAGTCGATCGCGGGCTACCTGGCAGGCAAACGTGTGCTCGTCACGGGTGCGGGGGGGTCGATCGGCAGCGAGCTGTGCCGACAAATCGCGAAGTTCGACCCCGCCGAGCTGATCATGCTCGACCGTGACGAGACCGGCCTGCAGCAGTCCCAGCTCCTCATCTCGGGCAACGGCCTGCTCGACACGAAAGAAGTGGTGCTCGCCGACATCCGCGACGCGGAGGCGCTGATGGCGATCTTCGAGGAACGACGGCCTGAGGTCGTGTTCCACGCTGCAGCACTGAAGCACCTGCCGATGTTGGAGCAGTACCCGGACGAGGCCTGGAAGACGAACGTGCTGGGCACGCAGAACGTGCTCAATGCGAGCAGGTCGGCCGAGGTGACGACCTTTGTGAACATCTCCACCGACAAGGCGGCGAACCCAACGAGCGTGCTCGGCCACTCCAAGCGGATCGCAGAGCGTCTCACGGCCTGGACGGCCGAGGAGACCGGCATGCGCTACCTGTCCGTCCGGTTCGGCAACGTCCTCGGCAGTCGCGGCTCGATGCTCCCCGTCTTCACGGCGATGATCAACGCCGGTGGGCCCCTCACGATCACCCACCCCGACGTCACGCGGTTCTTCATGACCATTCCCGAGGCCTGCCACCTGGTCGTCCAGGCAGGCGGGATCGGTTCCCCGGGAGAGGTGCTGATCCTCGACATGGGCGAACCGGTGAAGATCCTCGACATCGCCGACCGCATGATCGCCATGTCGGGCAAGGACATCGGAATCACGTTCACCGGGCTGCGCGGCGGCGAGAAGCTGCACGAGGAGCTGGTGGGCCTGGGAGAATCGGACCGACGACCCATGCACCCCAAGATCTCCCACACGGCGGTCCCGTCGCTGCAGCCGTCACAGCTCCTCCAGGAACACCTCCGGCTGAGACCGGCCGAGCACCACCGGGGGGTGACCGCGTGACCAAGACGAACGTCGCCGCAGCCGCTGTCCTCGGACTCACGACGTCCGCGCTCCTCCCCGTGCTGCTCAAGCCCCTGCTCAGGCGGTGGCGCGCCATGGACGTCCCGGTCGAGCGCTCGTCGCACGCCCGCCCCGTCCTCCGCGGGGGCGGTGTCGCACCCGCAGCTGGTCTCCTCGCCGCGAGCACCGCCCTCTTCGTGAGCACGCCGCCGGGATCTCCGTCACGGTTGCCCGTCGTGGTCGTCGGTGCTGCCTCGGCGGCGTGTGCTGCGCTGGGCCTGACCGAGGACCTCCTCGGGGTGCCCCTCCGAGCCCGGGCCGCCGCCCAGGTCGCGATCGGAGCGGCCACGTCGACGTGCCTCGTCGTGGCTGCGTCGGGACCGTGGTGGCTCATCCCCCTCGGGACCCTCGCCACAGCCGGCTACGTCAACGTCTCGAACTTCCTGGACGGCATTAACGGCATCTCCAGCCTCCACGGTCTCGTCGTCGGCGTCAGCCTCGCCGCCGCGGGGACACGCGCGGGACTCCCGTGGCTCACGGGCTCCGGCTGGAGCCTCGCAGCCGCGTTCATCGCCTTCCTGCCGTGGAACATCGCCGGTTCGGGGCTCTTCCTCGGCGACGCGGGCAGCTACCTCCTGGGCGGGACGATCGCGGCGACGTCCGTGGCAGCGGTGGCTGCAGGAGTCCCGTTCGTGGTCGTCCTCGGGCCCCTCGTTCCTTACCTGACCGATTCCGGCGTCACCCTGAGCCGGCGCATGCTGCAAGGCGAGCGCTGGTACGAGGCGCATCGGAGCCACGTCTACCAGGTGCTCGCCAGCCGCCACGGTCATCTCCCCGTCGCGACCTTCGTGGCCGCGGCTTCCGCCCTGACCGCCTTCTCCGGCGCCCTGGCCGGCCGAGGGGGGCGTCGTTCCGTCGTGGGGGTCGCCCTGATGGTCCTGGCCCCGCCCGCCTACATGGCGGTGCCCAGGCTCGACGCTGCGCTGGCCACCCGCAAGGAACTCCGTGCCTGACGGGAAGGCCGTGCTCCGGTGCGTCGTCGTCGGTGGCAGCGGCTTCGTGGGGCGACGGGTCGCGGCTGAGCTACAGGCTCGGGGGCACGACGTCAGTGTTGTGCCCGGCCCTCGGCTGGTGGCGTCGTCGTTCGCCCGGGAGGGAGCCGTCAGGGCCGCGTCGGAAGCCGAGACGCACGTCCGCGAACTCCGCGAGGCGCTGCAGGGCACGGACGTCGTCGTCAACGCCGCCGGCTCGGCGGCTCCCGACTCGGCACTCGACGGCGTCCTCGTGGGTGCCAACTCCGCTCTCCCCCTGGTCGTCGCGCGCGCTGCCGCCGGCGCCGGGACGCGACGGATGATCCACCTGAGCTCGGCGGCGGTGCAGGGGAACGCGGCGATGCTGGACGAGACGTGGTCGACCGGCCCGTTCTCGCCCTACTCGCTGTCCAAGGCATGGGGCGAGGACCTCCTGCGTCACGACGCGGGCGACGCGCGGGGTGCCGGCACGGAGATCGTCGTCCTCCGGGCGACCTCCGTGCAGGGCAGGGATCGTCAGACGACGCGCCGACTCAGGGCCCTCGCCGGTTCCGTCCTCGCGTCGGTCGCGGCGCCCGGCACGGCGCCCTCCCCCGTCACCAGCGTCGAGTCCCTGGCCGAGTTGGTCGCGCTCGTCGCCGAGCACGACGGCCCAGTCCCTGAGGTCGTCCTGCAACCGTGGGAGGGCTTGACCGTCCTCGGTGTGCTCGAGGCTGCGGGCGGGAAGAGACCACGCCTGCTGCCTGCAGGCGTCTGTCGGGCCGTCGTGACCGTCGGCCGCGTCGTCAGCGCCCGCCTCCACGGTCGTTTCTCCGGGGCTGTCCGTCGCGTCGAGGTGATGTGGTTCGGCCAGGACCAGGTCTCGGGATGGGCAGCCCAGGAGGGCCTGCACCCTCGTCGTCGCGTCGCCGACGTCCTCCGTGAGTCTCGCCGTCCGTCATCAGCACCCGAAAGCAGAGAAGAATGAAGATCCTCATCACCGGAGGCGCCGGCTTCATCGGCTCCAACCTCGCGCGGCACATCAACGACCACGCCCCCGACGTCGACATCCGCATCATCGACGACATGAGCAACGGCCGCGAAGAGAACCTCGTCGGACTCGACTGCGAGTTCACCCGGGGAACGATCCTGGACATGCCGCTGCTGGAGAGCCTCTGCGAGGGTGTGGACTCCGTCGTCCACCTCGCGGCGCTGGGCAGCGTTCCCCGCTCGGTGGCCGCCCCCCGGCCCACCCACGAGGCGAACATCACGGGGACCCTCAACGTGCTGGAGGCTGCTCGGGCGCAGGGTGTCCCGCAGGTCATCGTGGCGTCGTCGAGCTCCGTCTACGGCAGCAACCCGAGCTTGCCCAAGACGGAGACCGACTGGACCCGCCCCATGAGTCCCTACGGAGTGAGCAAGCTCGCGACCGAGGGGTACACCATCGCCTACAACCACACGTACGGCATGAAGACCCTTGCGTTCCGGTTCTTCAACGTGTTCGGTCCGGGGCAGCCCGCCGACCACGCCTACGCGGCCGTGATCCCCAAGTTCCTCGACGCCGCTCTCCACGGACGGCCCCTCCAGGTCCACGGCGACGGACTGCAGTCCCGGGACTTCACCTACGTGCGGACGGTGACGCAGACCCTCTGGGCGGCGGTCGAGCGGGGGCTCTCGTCCCGAGACCCCATTAACCTCGCGTACGGCACCAACACGACCCTCCTGGAGCTCATCCGCCAGATCGGCAAGGAGCTGGGCACGACACCCGAGCTGGAGCACATCGAGGGTCGGGTCGGTGACGTGCGGGCCTCACAGGGGGACGGCGTCTCCATCCGCGAGGCCTTCCCCGACCTCACGCCCGTCGCCCTGACCGCAGGGCTGAAGGAGACGGTCGACTGGTTCAAGAGCAAGCAGGGAGACGAGTGACCCGGGATCGTGAGCGGATCGTCCTCGGGGCCACCGTGGGACGGTCGCTGAGCGTCCTAGACGGGCTTCCCCAGCATCTCGCACACCTCGGTTGGGACGTCCACGTCGTGTCGTCCGGAGGTGCGGAACTCGAAGCACTGGGCGCCCTCCCCGGGGTGACGGCCACCGCGTTGTCGATGGAGAGGGACCCGTCACCTCTTCGAGACCTGGTCTCGCTCTGGGCATGGCTGCGCTACCTGAGGCGGACCCGACCGACCGTTCTCTTCGTCGGGACGCCGAAGGCGGCACTGCTCGCCCTGCTCGCCGGCGCCGTCATGCGGGTCCCCCGGCGTGTCTACATCCTGAGAGGGCTGCGTCTCGAATCAGCCCGGGGCGTCGTCCGCATCGGCCTTGAGGCCATGGAGAGGCTGACCTGCCGTCTCGCGCACGTCGTGGTCTCGGTCAGTCCGAGCCTCAGGGCCAAGGCCCTGGAACTCGGCATCGTAGAGGAGTCCAAGATCCGGGTACTGGGCGCGGGGAGCTCCAACGGCGTGGATCTGGTGCGGTTCCGTCCTCGCCCGAGGGCCACGCACCTCGGAGACCTCCAGCTCGCCGGCGACGTCCCCGTCGTGGGCTTCGTCGGTCGACTCACTCGCGACAAGGGACTCGCGACCCTGGCCGAGGCGCGACGGACCCTCCTCGAGAACGAGCTCGACCATCAACTGCTGATAGTCGGCGGAGTCGACGGAGACGCCGATTCCCTGGCCGAGCTCACCAGCACGGGCCGTCCGGCCGTGCAGATCGGCCACGTTCCCGACACGGCGCCGTACTACGCCCTCATGGATGTCGTCGTCCTCCCGACGCTGCGCGAGGGGTTCCCGAACACGGTCCTCGAAGCATCGGCGAGCGGGCGGCCCGTCATCACCACGGACGCGACCGGAGCGGTCGACTCTGTCGTCCCGGGCAGGACCGGTCTCGTGGTCCCAACTGCCGACCCTCCAGCCCTCGCCGCTGCCATCGAGGCGGTCCTCGCCGACGTCGAGCTCGCAGACCGCCTGGGCCGTGGAGGCCGCCGTCACGTCGAGGAGCACTTCGCACGAGCGGACGTCTGGGATCGGCTCGTCGACGTTCTCTTGCCTGCCGCACCGGCGGCCGGAACGGACGAGCCGCTCGAGGGGCACCGTGACCAGGCGCGAGATGACTGACATGGCCGAAGGCGGAACGGGCGACTCGGGCACGGAGGCGCTCGACGGCGTCGATTGGGTCTACGTGCTCGGCGACGTGACCGGGGTCGGCGGAACGGAGAGGAGGATGTCCGAGGCGGCTGCCTCCTTGGTGGCGGCCGGAGGCCGAGTGACCGCCTTCGTCTCCAGTGTGCACACCGCATCGCCGCTCACGACCCTCCTTTCCGAGTCGGGGATCGGCGTCCGGAACACTCGCTCGATCCTCGAGCTCGCACGGTTCCTGCGCAGGCGCTCGACGGCGACCGTCTTCACCTTCGGCATCAGGCCCTCGCTCGTCCTCCGTGGCCTCCGAGCCGCGAGGGTGATCGAGAACGCGTCGTTCTCCCTGCGGAACGGACTGGATCAGGGCTGGTCCACGAGGGCGCACCGGCTGGACCGGTTCACTTCTCGGTGGCAAGACGGTTACCTCGTGAACTCTCCGGCCGTCCGTGACCACCTCCTGGCGAAGGGGGCACGCCCGGGTTCCGTGTTCGTCGCCGAGGGCGCACTCGGTGCCGAATGGCTCGATCCCTCGTCCGCACGCGGCGACGGTCGTCCTGTCGTCGCGATGGTCGGCAACTCGAGGCCGGAGAAGAACCAGCTGTTCGTGCTCGAGGTGTTCGAACGAGTCGCCACCGGCGAGAACCTCCTGAAGGTGTTCACCGACGACGCAAGCGCCCTGGCCGCCCGCGTCTCGCCTTCGCTCGCTCCCTTCGTCCAGTTCGTCGAGGGCGTGCGACTCGGGCCCGACGACTACGATTCCGTGGATGTCCTCCTCATGCCTTCGACGAGCGAGAGCGTGCCCAGGGTACTGCTCGAGGCACGGGCTCGTGGTTGCTCCGTCGTCACCTCGGACGCAGGCTCCTCGGCGACCGTCGTCGACGAGCGCTCGTCCAGGGTGATCTCCGGGTTTGAGGTCGATGTCTGGGCCGAGGCGTTGGCCGGAGCTCTCGACGAGGTCGACCGCTCTCGCCGACAGCTCTGGAGCGGCGCTCGGACGACACGCCAATACGTCGTCGACGTGGCCCGCCTCACTTCCCTACCGCACGATCGCCGGAGGTCTCAGACCTGATGCCCCGTCGCCTCGTCACCTCGTTCCCCGGCCGCCTTCCTCGCCCGTACAGACCAGCCCGAGAGTGGACCTACACGATCGTCATGGCGCTCCTGGCAGCAGCCACCGCAGCGTCGGTGACCCTGTCGGTCGTGGTCTCGCCGGTGCTGCCCGCCGCGGCCGTCGGAGCCGTCGTCCTCGCGGTCGCGGCCTCCTGGCGCCCAGGCGTCGTCCTCGCCGCCGGCATCGTCCTCACCCTCGCAGGAGGGGAGTTCGCCTCCTGGTCGAGTGCCGGCGGCATCCTCCTCGCAGGCGGCAGCGCCATCGCGGTCCTCATGAGCCTCGTGCGAGGACAGCGCCTGCCCTGGAGACGACTCTGGTTGCCCCTCGCCATCCTCGCGTGGCTCTCCGTGCGCCTCCTGGCCGCGGACGATCCCCAGACCCTGGTCGACATCGCGAAGTGCCTTGGCGCCGTGCTCCTCGTCGTCACCGGCCTGCGAGACCGTCGCAGCGCCCTGATGTACATCGGTGGTGCAGGGATGGTGTTCCTGGCCCTGACGGTCTTCCTCGGCGAGAGCAACACGCTCGGCACTCGCTACTCGGGCATCTCCGGGAACAGCAACAGGATGGTGTTCGGCGTCCTCGTGCTGCTCCCCTTCGTCGTGGCACTGGCCGCGGCCAGCAAGAACCTCGTCGTCCGCGGCGCCGCCGTGGCGGGTGTCGTCGCCTCCCTGCTGCTCGTCGGGGCGAGCGGTTCGTCGCAAGGACTCGTGGGGTTGGCGGCTATAGTCCTCGTGCTCCTGTTGCAGGGCTTCTTCCGGTTCGCCGGGGGTGTCCGTGCGCTCTTCGCCACCGTCGGCGTGATCGTCACCATCGTGGTGATCCCGGTCGCTGCCCAGCTCGTCCGGGCCTCGGACGACCTGTCGACACTCTCCGGACGGACCCCTCTCTACGCTGCTGCCTGGGCCGTCATCAAGGAGAACCCCCTCGTCGGAACAGGTCTGCAGAGCGTGTCCGACGGATCCGTCGTGGACCGGTCGGCCCATTCAGCCCTCCTCGGACTGGCAGCGACGGGTGGCATCCCACTCGGCCTCGCATGGACAGGCGTCATTGTCGCGCTCCTCGCCGCGACCGTGCGCCTGTCGCGGCGTCGTGACTTCGCAGCAGCGGCGGCGTTCGTCTTCGTCGTCGAGCAGTTCGTCCAGTCGGTCCAGCTCGTCCCGTTGTCCTGGCTCGTCATCGCGTACTTCCTGGTCGAGCGGACACACACGCAGGAAAAGCCGTCCGGGGACAGTCCCCCGACCGGGCGCTCGAACGCCTCGGTCAACAGCAAGGAGATCCGTGTCCGCTGACGTCGTCCTGGTATCAGGCAGCTTCTACCCTCGGGAAGGTGGCGCGGAGCGACAGATGCGTGCGCTACTGGGCGATCTTGCGCGTGACGGCCGGCGGGTCGTCGTCGTCACCCAGATCCTTGAGTCCGGGCCCCGTCGCGCTGTCGTCGACGGCGTCCGCGTCGTGCGGGTGGGGTCGCGGTGGATGTTCCGCCATACGCCTCGTCTGGCGCAGGTGCACTTCATCGCGGCAGCGTTCGCGGCCGCAGTGCGCCACCGACCGGGGCGGTTGCTCTCCCTGCAGATGGGAACGGCGAGCGCGGCGGCGGCTCTCGCCGCCAGGGTCCTGGGAGCACCACACGTCCTCCGTCTGACCGGCGGCGGCACGAGCGCGTACGCGAGCGAACCCCTGCGTCGGGCCGCGAGCCTCCCCGGCAGGCTCTGGTGTCGGCTCTTCGACCGATCTGGCACGACCATCGTGGCCCCCGCGCGACATCTGCTCGAGGACTTCCGGACAAGTTTCCCACGCTTCCACAACAGCCTCGAGCACATCATCAACGGCGTCACCGATCCCGGCCCGGACGTGCCCAAGACCGATGACGTCATCTGGTACGCCCGGTCAGGCTCGGAGAAGTCCCACGCATCGCTCGCGCGTGTGGCAGCGCTCCTTCCCGACGTCTCGTTCTCCGTGCTCGGCCAGAGCACTGTCCCTGACTCATCGAACATCACGTCCCTCGGATGGCACACGCACCCGGAGCCCGTGATCGGCCGGCACCGAGTCCTCCTGAACACCTCCGCTCAGGAGGGGATGCCCAACACCGTGCTCCAGGCGCTCTCCCGCGGTGTACGGGTCGTCGGCTACAAGAACGCCGGCATGGTCGAAGTGCGCGAGATGTTCCCGGACGGAGTCGCCCTCGTGGCGACGGACGACGTCGACGGGGCCGCCTCGGCCATCAGGACTGCACTGGCGTCCGACCAGCTGGCCGGACAGGAAGTCGCCACCTTGAGCGACGTCCGACGCCGATGGTCGGATCTTCTCATCGGCACGAAAGGAATTCGACGATCATGACCCGCACTCGAACATGGATCTTGTGGTGGGCCCTGTATGCAGGCGTCGCTACGCATCTCCCGTCCTGGAGCAAGGCGTCGAAACGACTCAGGGTGCAGTGCGCGATGCGCTTCTGCAAGTCGGTCGATCCGACGGCGAACATCAACAGGAAGGCCAGGATCGGACGTCAGACTGTCATCGCTGCTCACGGCGGCGTGGGTGAGAGGTCCGTGCTCAGCGGAGACGTCACCATCGGTCCCCACGTGACGATGGGGCCCGACTGCTTCTTCGTCACGGGCGACCACCCGATCCCCCCGGACCACGGTCGCTTCCGCGACATGACGTCGACGCACCGTCCCATCGTCATCGAGGAGGACGCGTTCCTCGGTGCCCGATGCGTCATCCTCCCCGGCGTCACGGTGGGTCGCGGCGCGGCCGTGGGGGCAGGTGCCGTCGTCGCCAAGGACGTCGCCCCCGGCGCGACCGTCGTGGGCAACCCGGCTCGCGAGATCAGGAGACGCGAGGTCTGAACGCCCTCACGTCACGGCGTGACGGGTGACACGCGACGCGTGACGCCTGACGCCCTCACTCCGCCTGGGCGCCTCGACGCGCCAACACCACGCCTCCGGCAAGGGCTGAGCACGTGGCCCCTGCGGAGAACGAGATCCCTGCGCCCACGAGTCCCAGTGACGGCACCGTGAGGGCGAGGGCTCCGAGCATGGTGGCCAACCCCAAGCCGCTCGTGACGGCGAGGTCGCGCCAGGATCCGAGCATGCGGATCATTGTCCCCTGCACCTGGATGACTCCGTACGCCACCGCGCCGACAAGACACGCGATGAGAGCGGGGTAGGCGGCGGAGAACTCGTCCCCGTACAGCAGCAGGATGCCAGGCTCGCCGATCAGGGCCATGACAACCGCGGTCGCCCCCCCGGTGAGGAGCGCCGCCCTCGTCGCGCGACCGACGTCGTTCACACGGCGCTGCGTCGAGTCAAAGAGTGCCTTGCTGGCGAACTGCGCCGGCACGATCGTGCACAACATCGCCGTCGACAGTGCGACGCTGTAGGTCCCGGCCGCAGCAGCTCCCGACACGGAGAAGAGGACCAGGGTGTCGGCCTTCTGGAGCAGGACCTGCGCGAAGCGTCCTACCTGCCAGGGCACTCCGGCTCGTGCCAGTCGGATCACCGGACGCGAGCGACCACCTCGTCCTGCCCCGCCGTTGCGGACGAGGTACGTGACATAGATCACCATGGGCGCGAGGTAGCTGAACACCACGCCGATCCGCACCGAGTCCTCGTTCAGCTGCCCTGCGGCCGCGAAGGCGACGGTGGCGGCCACGAGCGCCAGTTGTTGCGCGATCGCTCCCACCGCGCTGACCACAATCCCCGATATCCCCGTCGAGACCACGCCGGCCTGCGACCCGATGAGGAAGGCGAGGGTCCCCACGATGAGCCATCCGAGGGGTGCCCCAGTCACGAAGGCGACGATCAGGACGACACCCCCCGCCGCCGAGTAGACGGCCCAGGCACGAACGAGCGTGGGCCACGCCACGTCCGCGTCGGCACCCGCCCGGATCTCTCGGAGGAGCTGCTGGGGCACGTCGAAGTTCACGAGCATGAACCCGACCGCGTTCGCGGCGGCGAACGCGGACGCCACCCCTTTCACCTCGGCTCCGCCGAGGCGAGCGAGGATGACGCTGCTCAGCACACCGACTACGAGGCTCAGCACCCGCAGGAGAGACGCGCGTCCCACTGGGTGCGTCACTGCCGTCCGGAGGCGGGCGAGGATCGCCCGCGGCAGGGGAAACCTCACAACCTGACCGTCGTGGCTCCCCTGAGCACGTTCTTCGTGTCGAGAACGCGGATGGCAGCACGTTCGAGCACGGACACGTCGATGTCGTCGTGGTCCGTGACGAGGACGGCGACGTCGCAGTCCTGCAGCGCCGAGTCGCTGAGTCGGCGCCTCTCGACTCCGGCGGGCCAGCGGTGCTCCTCGACGTGGTCGTCCTGCGCCACCACGACGGCACCGTAGTCGTCGAGGATCTCGAGGATCCGCGACGAGGGCGCTTCACGGATGTCACCCGTGTTCTTCTTATAGGCGAGACCGGCGACGAAGACGCGGGAACCCCGCAGGGCCTTGCCGTCCTCGTTGAGGAGGGCCATGAGGCGCTGGACGACGTAGTCCGGCATGTGGTCGTTCACGTCATTGGCCAGTTCGACGAATCGGAAGCTCTTGCCGAGCTTCCGTCGCACCTGCCAGGACAGGTAGCTGGGGTCGACGGGCAGGCAGTGCCCGCCGACGCCCGGTCCCGGCGTGAACTTCATGTACCCGAAGGGCTTCGTCGATGCGGCCTCGATGCTCTCCCAGACGTCGACGCCCAACTGGTGAGCGAAGATCGCGAGCTCGTTCACGAGGGCGATGTTGACGTGCCGGAACGTGTTCTCCAGGAGCTTCGTCAGCTCCGCCTCCTTCGTGCCTCCGACTGGCACCGTGACCTGGACCAGCTCGTCGTAGAACGACCGCACCTTCGCCAGCGATGCCTCGTCGATGCCCGACACAACCTTGGGGGTCTCCACGAAGCCCCACGTCTTGTTGCCGGGGTCGATGCGCTCAGGGCTGTAGCCCACGGCGAAGTCCCGGCCCGCCGTCAGTCCTGACCCTGATTCAAGGATCGGGACGAGGAGTTCTTCCGTCGTGCCCGGGTACGTCGTGGATTCTAGGACGACGGTCGAGCCTGCCGTGAGGTGGGGAGCGATGGAAGCTGCCGACTGCTCGATGAAGCTGAGGTCGGGCAGCGATTCGCGAAGAGGCGTCGGCACAGTAATGACGACCACGTCGAAGCCTACGACATCCTCGTAGTCGGTAGTGGCGAGGTAGCGTCCGCTCCCGGTCGCACGTCGCAGCGTGTCGTCCGTGATGTCGTCGACGTAGGACGTACCGGCCTGGAGGAGACCGACGCGGTTCTGGTCGAGATCGATGCCGACGACGTCGTGACCGACCTCGACAGCTCGCATAGCGACCGGTAACCCGACGTAACCCTGACCCACGACGACTGTTTTCATGTACCTGTTCCCTTGTTCATGACGATCATCCCTGACAGGGACGACCAGGATCGAGACCTGCTAACCGGCAGAAGTGAGTGTTTCGAGACTGTCCATTGCCAGCCCCTGCTTCACAGCGTCGAGCCCGGCCTGGTCGACGTTGACGATCGACTGGCCGCCGACGCTTCCGGTGCCGGCCGTCGGGATCGTGAAGAAGTGCATGGTGGTCGCGTCCATGTTGCGGAGGCTGAAGGCGAGGTTGCCGATGGTGCCGACGTCGAAGCTCTGGTCGACGGTGAGGTAGGGCGACATCGCGGTCACGAAGGCCGAGACCTTGCCCGGGTCGGTCAGGGTCGAGCGGCTGAGGATCGTGTTGGCCAGCCCCTTCACGAACGCCTGCTGGTTCTTGACGCGCGTGAAGTCGGCGTCGGCGAAGGCGTAACGCTCTCGGACGAAGGCGAGAGCAGCATCACCCTCGAGGCGGTTGACGCCCTGCTCGTACGAGAACTGCCCGGCCGAGAAGGCCTGAGGCGATTCCACGTCCACTCCCCCGAGCGCCGTCGTCATGCCCTTGAAGCCCTCGAAGTCGATGATCGCCACGTGGTCGATGCGCACGCCGAGCAGCTGCTCGACCGTCTGCACCGTCAGCGGCGAGCCGCCGTAGGCGAACGCGGCGTTGATCTTGTTGTCACCGCGGCCCGGGATGGGGACGTAGAGGTCGCGCATGATCGACATGACGTAGACGTTCTCGCGGTCGGCGTCGACGTGCACGAGCATCATCGAGTCCGTGCGCTGGTCGGACGCCGAGGCGTCGTCGATCGTCGTCTCGTCCGCGCGGGAGTCCGATCCCATCAGGAGGATGTTCATGGCACCGGTCTCGACCGGTGCGGGCCGGGTCGTCTCCTCGGGGAACGCCTGCTCGATCTTCGTCGCGTTGTCGTCGAAGGTGTTCGCGAGTCGCGACGCGTAGACCGCCGCACCGATGACGGCGATGAGC
>Ga0265780_10006840_pt1 | contig 14094 bp, 13 predicted proteins | sample P1T30metagenome_FD_192432 | JGI IMG/M metagenome (GOLD analysis project Ga0265780, IMG submission 192432) | Plant litter microbial communities from East Loma Ridge, Irvine, California - P1 T30 | ecosystem: Environmental > Terrestrial > Plant litter > Unclassified | place: USA: California... | reverse complement strand
ACTGATGACTCGACGCAGGTCTTGGAATTTCGCTGAAGGAGATAACGTCGTCGTCGTCCACTGATCGGAGTCCTTGGCACCGAGGACCTTGTGAAAAAATTCAAAGGAGTGAGGGCGCTTGATTTTCGGAGCTGCTCGTATATTTTCGCAAGTGATACCACTGGTAAGACTGATGGGTGATTCGTCTGGTGATGTCCAAGAGCTTGAAAGTCATCGCTCCCAAATGCAGGGCTGAGCTCATGAAACTTTAACTTTTGCCCTGGCGGCCTGAGGCAACAACACACGCGACTTCACTTCGATTCGTGAGGTCTACCAACAAACTACAATAACTTTACAATCAGTATAGACTGGCCGTCTCTACTATGCTCTGAACTCTATGATTATCTCTGCCTATTCCCTGGCGCGCAAACATCAGGCCCGCCGCGCCACACAAACGCCACTCACCGCATCCCAAGCATGAACGCATGAGCATTACGATGGCAGATCCTGTGCCGACATACAGAGGCTTAGTCAGCGCTTTCACAGACTTCCTCACAGTTGCGGTACACACGATTCTCTATGAACGCTCAATCTACCCTCAAATTTCATTCCTTACGGCGAGAAGATACAATCATCCAGTCCGCCAAAGCCGCCACCCGAGAGTCTGCGAGTGGATCAACGACGCCGTTCTTGCTGTCGAGACTCAGCTATTGAAAGGAACTGTATCCAGCGTAGCTGTTGTGATCATCAGCAAAGGCAACAAGATCATGGAGCGGTTCGTCTTCGACGCATCTCGATTCCCTGTCGTGCCGGTGACAGACCTGGACACGCCACTCGAAAGGAAGGATTCCAATGGAGAGGACGTCGCCGTCCTACCGATGGTCGATATGGAAGAGCAGTTCCGCGCGACCATGAGCAGGTTCACCAATTGTCAGTCCGTTCTGAAGCCTTTGCCGCAAGGTTGCACTTTCACAGTTGCCATCGAGCTCAAACCGGACGGCGATGCTCCTGTCGCCCACCCGCAGCCGTGGATGCCTGTGCAGCCTGGCGATACTGACGGTGGTATAAGTGCTCCGCCGTTTACCACTACGCCTCTTCGCAAGGTCAAGGCTGGAGACCTAGTCTTCGAGACGTGGATCGAAGAAGGCCAGGACAAGCCTTGAGCGGCTCAGATACCCGATTACAGCAGACTGAGGATCTGTTTCCAGGTGTTCAGCATCACAACTTTCCATGCTGTCATAGAGGATCCGGTTCGCTTGTTGCCGCCTCGCAACCCTGGCATCACCGAATTAATTCCGCTTTGCTAGCGCAGGTCAGCTCCGTACTCGACAGAGTGACTGATGACATCAATTGTTTCATCTGAAGCCCTTTGAGCACGTGAGCGCCACTAGAAGACACGGATTGGTAACTGGAAACACCGCACATTTTTAATCTGCAACTCATGTTCATGATCGTCGTATTCTACATCTACATCTATATTTATGTGCGGCCTTCCCAAGGAAGGAAGCCGTTGGAACTCTGCTTTCATTGGCAGTGTTCAATCTCACTCGAGCGAGGTGGAGATCACACCATTGTTCTCAGCACGATTACACGTATTCGACAACAAGGTCGACGTCAACGCAGCCCTCGGTGGTGGTGGAGTTCTCCCACTTGGTGAAGATGGCAGTGGCCGGGCCCCAGCGGAGAGCCCAGTTCTCGCAAGCTATCGGCCAACGTTAGCATCGTATTTCAAGCAGCACAGCTTTCTCGGGAAGACTTACCGAACCAGCTGACAGGCACGCCGTCAGGAGCGTTCCACTTGAGGAGACCGTCCTCAACAGCCATGCCAGCAGTGCCCTCCTGACCGCTGAAGATCTGGGCAATGGAGCTGGGGTACTGCTCGGACATCTCGTACAGGATGAGGCCCTGGGTGTACTCGTCGCCAAAGTTCAGCGAGGTGTTGTCGAGGGAGCCGGAGATGGCGTCGGACTTCTCCTTGTGCAGGGTGGCGTAGTAGCCGCCGCCGTAGGCGTACTCGTTGAACATGTAGCCGAGCGAGTTGTCGAAGTTGTCGGCGCCCTTGGCCTTGGAGTGGATGATGAACTTGCTGTTGTTGTCCGAGTAGGAGGCGGGCTTCTCCTCGCGGGGCAGGACGGCGGCGCTGCAGACGGAGCTGAGCATGAGGGCGGCGGTGGCGGAGAAAAGCATGGTTGCGGTGGTTTGTTCTGTTGGTGTCGGTTTGTGGGAAGGATGTGATGAAGTTGGTGTTGTTGGCTTGTACTGACTACATTCAAGATCCGGCGAACACTCCTATATATATGAACGCAGACAACTGAGATCGACACAAACACCGTGTTCGACCTTGGCACGTATGGAGCCCATACCGGTTCGTATTTTTAAAATAACTTGTTAGTTAAGGTACGGCAGTGGAGCCGTCTGTAAACTCCTCGGCACACGGTTGTGGCGCATGTTAGAGTTTGTACCACATGTCTCATCATGCAAGCACGGTAAGCTTCATGCATTGAGACCTCGAAGTTTCCAGACGTGCCGGTTCTTCTCATTCTGTGCCTGGGAACATGATGGAAGCATCGCATTAACACTCGAGGTGCACCGCGTCATTGGTAAAACACATCCCGATCTTCGAGATTGCACCACAGGATCAGCTCCAAGGATCCATCTCTCCACGATACGCCCATGCACGGCCCAGCGGTCGTTCCTCGCCGACGGTAGCTTTTTCGGCGCTGCCGGTGTTCTTTTTCCGGCGTTACATCTCCATTCGTCTGCCCTACCACGGATAGTGTCCAGTACTCGCTCGAACCGGGAAACGCATGGTCATCCGCAGCGAAAAGTGCGTCATGGTTGGTGATTTTTGGAAGATCTAGTCTACCCCTGCTGTCCTAATCTTCCGGGACGGTGGGACGAGGCATGAATCGGAGGCCGCCGAAAGGTTACATCACTTCCGTAGCTTGCAGATCGGCTGTACCCAAACCCTAACCCTCCTTCGGTCTGAGCATGCTGACATTGTGTTCTATGCGAGGCTGACCGGACATCTGTGTGACGAGTTTATTCATTTGAATTGGACATGTCATCTCGTATACTGTATCAGTATACGAGATGACAATCGGGGGTGCTCATTTTCACATACGAGTGGTGGTGACGATTTCCATAACTAGAAGCTCCACATAAGACACAACTACGCGAAATAGCAATGATTCACTGCGACCCGAACGTCACTTTAAGATTCATTTTTCGTATCGACGATAATCGACGTTACATATCACATGCAACTTGCAGTACTCTCAGCCGCGTCCGGAAGATACGAGAGTGGAGGTGCATAAGTACGGCTTAGAAGGTGAGGCTCGAGCGGCCGAGCTCATCGACGGCTGGACCTTGGGTTCCTGCCATCGATGCAAGGAAATGATGCAAGCTCCGTGGAATCTCGAGTTCGGACCCATGAACAATAGAGGACACAAGGCAAGGAAGGAAAAAGCAGCCTCCCTGCGATCGATGCGAGTTCAACCCAACAATCCATGTATTCAATCGAGGAATGTAAAGTTCCCATTTCGAGCGAGCCTCTTCGTCACGCAAAGGAACACACTCAACCCGTGGTAGGTATTCAGTATCCAAACACGATCGATCTTTGCTTTGAAACTCAGTCATCCGATGCGATCAAAACTGCACCCCCTGCGCCAACCCGCCATCAACAACAACATTCGACCCCGTCACAAACGCCGCCCTCTCGCTCGCCAAGAAGACAACCATATCCGCCACCTCCTCCGCCTTGCCCATCCTGCCCAGCGGATTCTCACTCATCTGCTTCTTGAAGAACTCCGGCATACTCTTCTCAATCCCACCCCAAACCCCATCCTCGACATAAATATTCCCCGGCGAGACAGTGTTAGCCCGCACCCCATCCGGAGCATACTTATGCGCCAGCTGCGAGGTGTAATGGATGAGAGCAGCCTTCATAGCCCCATACGGACTCGGATTAGCAGTGAAATCGATGATCCTGCCCGACACAGACGAAATGGTAATGACGTTCCCCTTCGATTTCTTCAGGTAGGGCAGGGCGGCATTGACGAGCGAGTGGGTGCCCATCATGTCGGTGCCGAAGGCTTTGTGCCAGTCGGCCGGGTCGTCGCCCATCACCAGGGCAGAAACATTGGCGACGACGACGTCGATTTTGCCGCTTTTGGCCGCGCTGCTCTCGACCCAGGATTTGACGTTCTCGGCTTGCGAGACGTCGACGACGGAGCCGTGGGCGCGGTCGGAGGAGTGGGCGGTGGCGAGGTCGGCTTCGGTGCGGCTGCAGTAGTGCACTGTTGCGCCTTCGGCAAGGAAGGATTGCACGATTGCTTTGCCGATGGATTTGGTGCCGCCTGGGATGGGTTTGGTTAGGCTGAGGGGTTTCTTACTGATGAAGATGGCTGTCTACTTACCAGTCACCAGGACCACTTTGCCTTCGAGGTTGAGATGCATGATTGTAGTGGACGAACCTTCAGTGTTTGTGTAGGCCTTGAGTGAGTTGTCAGATCTCTTGTTTGATGTCAATGGAAGCCGAGCAAAAGCTTCGGTGAAAAGTCAAGTGTGGGTGTCTTGATTTATAATAGCACCGATATGCGGTTCTAAGCCTGTTGTCTCGTCGTTGTCTGAGCCTTGACGTATACGTAGGTAGTCTGTCACTTCTTTATCTTTATCAGTTTACCTTTCCCAATTGAGGAGGTACATGTACTTTACCGAGGACTTTCGGCTCATTCCTAGCGCTAGGATTGGCGAACTTAAAAGCCGTTGCTTTCAATTGGAATCGGAGTCAAGGAGCTTCTTGTAGACCGGATGAAGCATGCATTAAATTTATCGCTTCTCATTCTCACAAGTCTCTTCCTGGAAGATCCGAGAATGGCTTGCGAGATGCTAGAAAGACCGTCTTTCGGAGGCCTACAAATAAAACACCACCCGTATGCCAGATCGCCAACCCGACTGCAAGTTAAGAGAATGGATTGTAAATCGGTATATGACCTACAAGCCAGATCAGTACGCTCCGGGATATCTCTGTACAGCCAATAGCAAGAATCAACACAGAAGCCCGCCTACTTCAACACAATAATCAACAACATCAGAACGATGATAAGTATAGCAATAGTGATCCAGCTCCCATTCCCCTTACTCTTCCTCGCAACATTACCGAGCCTCGTCCTGGCGCGATCGAGTGTGCTTTGATGCCTATCCACCCCACTCTCGACATCCGTCAAAAGCTCGTTTTGCTCGTCCAACTCGTTTCCGATCGAGATCCCCAGAACGCGCTGCCGGCCTATACTCTGGCCGAGAACGTTCAGCTGCTCGTCTTGCTCGCGCAGAACATTCTTGTGGTGTTCGTGTATAACCTGGTTAGACAGCTCGCTCTGGTCGGGGCCCGCCGGCTCGTCGGTATAGCGTTCTTGGTCCGAGAAGAGAGCTGCGCGATTGGCCGTGTCGACCGGGTCTTCCTGTTCTTCCTCGCCTGGGTTGTCGCGGAAGCGCACACTCTTGTTGCGTCTGGCTTGCGAAGGCCTGCTTTGCGCCGCCGCGAAGTCTTCGCTCAGGTCTGGGTTGTTGGGCCGTCGCGTTTCGGGAGTGTGCGGCGCTTCACCGTGGAACTGTTTGTAGAGGTCGTTGAACTGCTTTCGTAGGTTTGAGATGTCGGAGTTTGGATCTTCTGGTTCTCCGAGTTCGAATTGTTGGGCTTCGAGGTGCTCGAGGCCTTCTTGGAAGGATGTTAGGGAGCGGGTGATCTGGGTGTCATCTTTGCCGACTTCGAGCTTGAGAGAGACTGCTCGTTGTCGTTCGAGGAGGGAGAGTTTGAGGTGATCGGCGAGGAGGAGGAGCTGGGTTGGTGATGATGTTGTCGCCATGCTGGTGGTTGCCTGGTTGGATGGTGTTGGTCGCGAGAGTGAGGTGCGCTGGCGTTGATGCTCCAGATGGCTGTATCAGGATGGATTCGTGTAGTATCGAGTCTTGGAGTTGAAAAGGATGTTGCCTTGAGATCAAACCAACAGTAGCACTTGCATGCGCATGTGGCTGGCTCGGTCTCCAGGCGGCTGCGTCAGTCCACGGTCGTTTGCGGGGGGACGAGTCCTCGGAAAGCTTAAAATCGGCTGTTGAGCCACAAGGCAGTCTCAACCAATGAAATATATTTTATCTTGAGCCGCATTACTGACATCAACTGTCTGAGATGTAATCTGTATAACAGGCATGATCATCAATTCTAAACACACGTAATCATTATGTACACTCCCAGATTTTGCATCTCATCCATCATCATCGTCATTAGACAAAGGAAAATAACCCATTCACCGACCCTCTCCATTCTCAGTCTCGGTCTCAATCTTCAATCCAGTCGCAAACTCAAAATCTCAAGAAACAACGCAACCGTTAAACCACTGCCTCCCAGGATTCGCCTTGAACTCTCCAAAGAACATCATCTCGCTCCCAATCTTCGAAGCCTTCTTGACCAAGACCCGCTGCCCACCACCAGCAGTCTGTCCCGGCGGCGCAAGCGTATGCCCATGCCCGAGCCTGCTGGAAGCGCGACGCTTAGATCTCAGAACCCGGTTCTGGCAGCGTCTCATGGCGATGGCGCTGCCTTCGTGGGATCTTTGCAGCTGCAGGTCGCGCGAGCGGCTGGGGCTGCGTTGCCGGCTGCGACTACTCTCGCGCTGTTGCTCTAGTCTGAGACTCAAAGAGGTTGTGGAGAATTGCGTTCTCAGCTGGCGTTGGGCGAAAGAGCGGATGGCGCGGGTGAGGGCTCGTCTTTGCGCGATGGTGCCGGCGGAGACTGGGCCGAGGAGGACGACTTTCTTGTCGTTTTGATTGTTGTCGTCATTGCTGTTGTGGTCGCTACTAGGCTGAGGCGTGTCGCTGCGTGTGGCTGGGTCGGTGGTGTCGTTGAAGTCGATGCTGATGTCTAGGCCTAGAATTGGCTGGGCGATCGGTTGGTCGAGACCATAGCTTGATGGTGGTACTGCATTGTCGAGGTCAAAGCCTGTTGTCAGTACCGGGCAGTCCAGAACTAGGCTGGGCGGTGGTACTGGATTGTCGAGATGGCGTGCGAGCGACGTGCTGCTCGTGTTCGTGCTCATGCTTAGCATAGGCGCGACCGACATCTTTGGGGGGATGTATGATGCGGTCGGGCCTTGATTGGCCCCCGTTGGTTGGTGGTGATGAGACTCGTGCGTGTTTGTGATACTCGGTGCCGATATTGTGCGACACTGAAGGCGTTCTTGGGGATGTGTTTTGGTAGTGTTTGACGAGAGAGATTTAGGCAGTTTTGGGAAAACTTTCATACTTACATGGCAACCGACTGGGTCGTAATAATAGTACCGAGCCAGACAGACGACGTCAACACACTAATGACATGACTCTATTACCATTATATGGAGTCATGGCAATTCAAATACCGCGCCCATGTGTCCTATGAGGCTCTGTGTAGTGTCGATGCTAAATTTTGCAATTGGGTCATCCCCGCAAGAAACACGAACTTATCCATGTCATGCCCTGTTTTGTTGCGGTTGGACCCGCTTCTTGACAGCTACACCGTTTAGTAGAAGGTCAGCATGACTTACTATAGAAGGCCATACCCAGTATGCTCATGCTCTGCGGTGTGGTTCGCTCGGGCTGCCACAGCCTACATCCCAGCCACCGAGACGTTCACGGTCGCCATCCTCAAGATTGCGTCCGACGGCACCCACCCAGGGAACGAGTTCAGTTCCTCGGAAACGGATGAGCCAGGTTCGTCCACGCAACTTCGGAAGACTGGTGGCGGCATTTTTTTGTCTGTCGCTATCCGCCAGAGGTCGTACCGCAGAGCACGAAACCCGCCCCCTGCGTGCGTGGGGTTTATCTCAGGTGATGGCTTTCCAGTCGTGGAAGCTCACGAAAGTGACAGGTTGTATTGTCCTGAGAGAGGAAAACACAGGGAGAGGACATGGCGTGGCATGGCGTATCGGATCGTAGTTATCGCATCGAATCGATCGATGACAGCTGCGGCGAGCCGGTGTTGTTTTATTTGTGCGTCCGCCTGATATTGGAGACTAAGGAAGGGCGAACTGGGGTGGGGGGAGAAGAGAAAAGTGAAATGTCGGTGGGCTGATTCGTGTATGGGAATCGTGACTGTTGCTGGGATGGAGAAATGGAGAAATGCGAACTTTGCCATGTCTCGTGCGTGGTTGTTGATGCCGAGACCGCTCACTAACATCATGAGGGATGCAGGGCGAGCCCAGTAGACTCGCCATTTGTTGTTGGTGCGGTGCGGCGTGGGCAGAAATAGGCAATCATGCGCACAGCCTCTGTTTTCGCACGAAATCGCATGTCGCACGCAGATGCGCGGGACCAAGACACGCATGAAAAGCCATCCCTCGCCCATCACATCACACCTCTCATCCTAGGTTCAACCAGGGTGGTGGCGGCGGCGCTGTGACATGCTCGCGCATTGCATCGTTCAAGGGTGCAGTTGAATCATCGATGGTTTGCGAAAACTCTGCAATAACGCATTGCTAGCTATGGCAACGAGAGATCAATGTGTGAACGACTGGCGCACGCGACCGCTCGGTGCCAGCGCTGCTGCAGGCCAGGGAGGAAAGTCAAGCCCACCGCCTGTTGTGCGAATCTTGTTGATATGATTTGTTTTGGGCAGATGCGCATGGCAAGGTGCGCCGGTGGCCAATGGACAAGGGGGAGCAACTGGCGGCGTGTGCATCCTCATCCAACGGCGGGTACGGATGCACAAAGCCGGCGACCGGTAGCGTTGCGAGCTACAGGGGCGGGAAGATCTAATAAACAGTTGGCTGGAAACCAGTTAGATTTCCGAGACCGCCTTTGCCTTGTCGGAGACTACATGTTGGCGCTGTAGGAGTGTGGGACTAAAATACTGTGACGGTATGGGTATGGGGGAGCTTAGGCGGGCGACACAGCGTGCGTCTTGTTAGCTCGCATCGAGTCGAGTCGCGGTGAAGCGGCGTGTCATGGTGCGTTGGATGGATTACATGAGGCGACAAATATTGTGTGCGTGGCGTTTGCTCAACGAAACGACCTGCTTGGTTTTCCTGAAGAGGCGGCTCGCGAGCAATCAAAAACGAGATTGGTGCGTGCGACGCCTGCGACAGAAGAATTGAAGTCAACACTCGAGGGCGTGCTTTCTTCCAGAAGAAGAGCAGAGAGCGTTGCGAGGACGGCAGGCTCGGAAGCTAGGCTCGTCTCAGATGTTTCGAGCCGGCAGACGAAGACGATAGGAAAATAATGCACATACCATCCCGCTATGAGAGGGAGGATGCACTCGGCAGGCAGACGAGAAGGATGACTGTTGTAGCAGCCAAAGGATGCACCCACCACTACCAGCCTCCTCCCCCAGCTCGGAGGCAGACACGGACCGCCCATAAGGCACGCCGCATGCATCACACACAGACACAGACACAGACACACTTTGCGACTAGCACTCAAGGTGCCGTATCTGTACGCCTGCAGAAGCGATGCAGGCACCCTCGGGATTGGTTGGACAGCCCTGAACACGTCTGGACGAGCGTTGGGCGAGCATGTTTCTGGGCGGTGACGCGCCGCTGCTGGCAAACAGCATACATGTCACTTGCATGATTGCATGTACAGGGCAGCATGAACTGCTGCCGTGCCGCTGCGTGCCGGGAGGGCATGTTACCATGTCAAGATGGGTAGCTGCAGCTGGCAGTCCTGAGTAGTATCAGAGTGGAAGAATCTGCAAGAGACTGACTGGTGGACGACGCAGGGTAAGGTACCTTATGAGGGTGACACAGCGCTGACTCGTCCTCGCCCTGCCCTTGACACTTGGCCAAAGTTAGCAATAATGCAACACCTTCGCCGTCGCACGTGGTGGACAGTACATGCGCCGCTTACGAGAGAGGAAGGGAGGGAGTGATCGAAAGTAAGTGAAGGTAGAAGGGAGGGGGGAGGTACCCGGTGGGGGTATCATAGGAACGGTACAAGATCAGCCATAGGTAACATACATGTATATGATTGCACACGATTTCGAATCACGATTCCAAGTACCTTCTCTCACCTCACCTCACTTCACCTCACTTTTCTCACTCCATACCTTACAGTACTCCTGCTGCGCCTCGTCTTCTTCCACCGGGCTGCATCAAGGTACATAGCATCACATCATCATAACGAGAGACTTCCGGGCCGACATGCATACATAGCAGCGGTTTCATTAGTCTCTCCAAACCGCTGGGCTGAGAGAGGCTGTCTCCCGCGAGCCAGCCAGCCCTGCCCTGCGTGTATCTTTCTCTCTGCTCCTACCACTGCCGACCACCCCCTATCCTCTCACGGCACGACCACGACTCGTCGTCCTGCCCTGTCGTCGTCGCCGCCTCGACCGCCTTCTTTGCCACGCTCCTGAGAGGCCACTGCGCTGCGCCCCGGCGATTTGGCTTTGATTTGGGGACGGAGACGACGCCGTTGTCTCCCTTGCCTTTGCCGTGCAGGCCCCTGCTGCGACACGCTGCCTCTGCCTGCTCTAACGCCGGCTAGCCCAACTTCCACTCTTCCACCCGTTCGCGAGCAGCCCTGTGCGCGCCCTTCTCTCCACCCCATATACCCTCGCCTACGCCCGCTACTCGTCCAGCCTCCTCTCTTCTCCTCTGCTATCGTTCTTCGGGACAAACCATTCGTCACCACCACCGCACATTTCAAATCATCCGTCTATCGCCTTCGCTGTGCCACGAGATCTTTCCACGGATCTCGTACTTGATTGCATTCCGTTGCAATCGCCACATACCAGCCCAAATGTACACATCAGAGAACAGGAGCCGCGTTCAACTTCCTCCCTCCACTCCTCCACCCTGTCACCGAACTCGACACCCCAGATAAGGACCCCGGTATTGCGACCGACCGACACCTGATCCATCCGCTCGACCTTTTCTTTAGCACCATCACCTACTACTCAACGGCGCGTCTGGACGCCACCATCGGCCCTCGATGTTCCAGACACAACATCCAGTAGTCCCGCCATACTACATGCCTCAGGACTATCGAACCCCGCCGCACACGCCTGCGCCAGGCGTGGGGCACGGCTACTTCTCGCCTCGACAGTACTCGTACCCGACGACGACCACACCCAAGCCAGGCCACACCCGGCGCGCGACCCAGGACTACACCACCTACAAGACCACCTACACCACCACATCTCCGCGCAAGTCCTACTACGACCCGGAGCCCGAGCGCTCCTCGCCCGGCTACTACAGCTCAGCGTACTCGACGCCCAAGCACCGATCCGACTATGTAAGTGACTACCACCAACAGTACGCCGGCGTTCGGTATAGCTACCGGGTGCCTGCCGCCAAGGACAGCCGAAAGCCGCGTCGGCACTCTAGCAGCAAGCACCACTCCTCCCCGCGGTCGCCATACGTCTACGACGAGGTTGATTACGATTACGAGTATCTGCCGCGCTACGAAAGGTCGCCGACGCGTCCGCCGCCGTACGAGCGTCATCAAAGTTACCACCACGGAACACGAGCTGATCATTATCCAACTGGTCAGGTGCCTACATACTCTCCAGCAGAACCCACTCCGCGCCCACGCCGTGCTTCAGGAGCTTCAAAGCCAACCTATGCCTCGCAGCCGCCGCGCCCACGCACCAGCAATGCGACCAAGCCTCCAGCCGAAGCAACTGAGGAGGATGCCCGTCGCGCTGGAATTCCTGCAGGCTACTCTTATAAGAACTGGGATCCCACCGAAGAGCCGATTCTTCTACTCGGCTCAGTCTTTGATGCGAATTCCCTTGGGAAGTGGATCTACGACTGGACTGTTTTCTTCTTCGGCCCGGCAACTCCCATGACCGAAATCGCAGGCGAACTCTGGCTCCTGCTCATTCAACTCGCCGGCAAGATCAAGCGAGCCGAAGACACCATGTCGCGCATTCGCCAAACCAAGTCCCGCGAGTTGGTCGACGAATTCCTCGACTCTGGCGAACGGCTCTGGCAACGCTTCAACAAGCTTCTCAAAATTTGCGAGAACTACATGTGGAAGGCGGCTAAGAAGGAGAGCCGCGACGCGAAAAAGGTCACCATGGGCAAGAACAGTGGCTGCGAGTTCGTCGATGCCATCTTCGGACGCGACCGCGAGCTGGAACGCACCGAGAAACTCATGACTGGAATTCGCCTTTGGAGCATGCGATTCGACGCCAACGTCGGGCCCATCCTCGCTGCGCCTCACCAGTAGATTAGGTGGCGATTCTTGCCGCCCAAGTCTGAGTCACGCGCTTGATCCACACAAGTCACAACACACCACTACATCACTATCACTATCACCACAACCATCATCACCACTTAGGACAATATACAGTCCACGGGAGTTCGACCTACGGGAAGGATCTAAAACTCATCACATTACGCGGCACATATGGAGCGGCGGCTGTACGATAATTCACAATTCTCGACAACAATACCACGGACGGATGCCACGGCGTCATCCAATTTACGCGTTTCAAGCGTGCTACATTGCTTGCATTTCTTCGGACAGAGATCGGAGGGAACCACGGCGGCGGAACAAAAGTCTTGCCCATCATTCTTGCTTCAGAATACCCCATATGCACTTTTCTTCTTACCTTCATATCTAGCGCTTTATCATTTTTGGGTTTTCGGTCTTAGGCGTGCTCCGGTTTTCGAGCGCGCGAGACCGAGGAGGTTGGCTATGCGCTGGAAAGGATACATGGGTCGGTCAGGTCAGGCGGTATCTACAAACTCGCTTAGCTAGCCTTATTTTTAATCAAAACGCTCGCTTTCTCACTTTATTACACAAGCTGTTGCCTTGCTCTCACCCTCGTGTTCTTGGATTCCTTCCAATCAAATATTTCACGCCACTTCATTCGCCGTTTGATCACCACACCATCACCAGCAACTACCACCATCGTACGATTTCCTGTCCCAATAATCATTTGGTATTCAGTACTCATTTCGTACCTCCAACCTGTCTCGCTAAACCCGCATCTCCTCACGGTCACGCCGGCCGGCCGACGTCCAAACAAAACTCGCGCTGATCGCCCCCCCTCTTCTCTTCCCTTTCTGCCCCAGTCCCTGCTCGAGCATGTGCGTTTCGCCGTCCTTCCGAGGCGTGGCATTTTAGGCGTGGACGCGCGTGGGATTCCTTCGCCTTTGCGGCCTTTCGGGCGGCTCCCTCGCCTCTTTTTACTTTTTCGCCTCGTCTTGCCCTTGCCTCTGCCTTTGTCGTCACGCTTGCCCATTTTCTCGTGACCCGCGACCTTGGACCCACTACAGTACTCACGGGCGAACTGCGATCTGCTGCTGTTCACGTTCGGGGATGGGTTCCTTCTCTTCTGGGATATGGGATCTTCCTTGTTGCTTTACATGTGACCTTTATGACTACATACCTACTGCTACTGCTACCAAGGGACACTACTTCCCAGTTTTCACTCTCGCGAAACTCGATCGATGTTCTGCATCTCATCGGCCAAGGCCATCATCCATCTCCACATCGTCGTCCTAACTATGACTCCCACCTACATACAGTACACCAAAACCTACACCGACCAACACCCACACCAAAAACGCCCAACTCTGACTCTCCCTCTAGTCCGTGACAGCAGAGGACTTTCCCAGGCCAGTACGAGTTCGCCACGTGCTGTATTCCTCCTTAGTATACCTAAGGCTCAGGCAGTGATGCAGGAATGGCTGGCTTTACTGGGTTCGGTAAATGGATATGCAGCTGGGTGGGTTAGCGGGTACATGTGTACGTGTTGGTGGGTCTGACCCGAGCTCGACTTGCATTATTGTTGCTTGCGTTGGGTCGGATAGCATGTGTTATTTTTTGATGGATCTTGTTGATGTTGATGTAGCTTGGTGATGCATGTAGGGCTATGCGAACTGTTGGGTAGCTATTGGCGATGTAGGTCATGTATCTCTAAGCTTCGGTCTCGATGAATATTGGTCCGAGTCACTGACATTACGAACATCTCACTTGTGGGACGATTGTTGGTATAGTGACCTTACAGTACCTTTCCCAGGCAAAGGGCACCCCGCCGGAGGAAGGAACCGAGGACGCATCTCCATTCACATACAGCACATAACCGCAACCGTAAGCGCCCGGCAAGGAAGTAAGTGAGCAAGCGAACGAACA
>Ga0265780_10006839_pt1 | contig 14095 bp, 10 predicted proteins | sample P1T30metagenome_FD_192432 | JGI IMG/M metagenome (GOLD analysis project Ga0265780, IMG submission 192432) | Plant litter microbial communities from East Loma Ridge, Irvine, California - P1 T30 | ecosystem: Environmental > Terrestrial > Plant litter > Unclassified | place: USA: California... | reverse complement strand
CTGCTGTCGGGCCGGCGCCAGATCGAGCGGCGCCTGCATGGCGTGGTGACGGTCATTCCCCTGCCGCCCGGGCGCGAGGGCAAGCCGGTCGACCTGAACGTCCTTGGCACGCTCGACGACGGCAAGGTCTTGTGGATGGCGTCGTTCGAGACGGGCCTGATGGGTTACGTCGACGGCCAGTGGAAGCCGCGCGGCGCCTTCAACCTGCCGCCGAAAATCGTCATTTCCAGCGCCGGCGCGACCGGCCAGCTGTGGCTCGCCGATGGCGACGGCGGCCTGACGCTGTACGACGACGGCAAGCTGACGCGCTACGACGCCGCCAAGGCCGGCATCGCCACGGCCGTGTTCGCCGGCAGCGAAGTCATGGTGGCCGGCGAGCGCGGTCTCGCGGTCCTCCAGAACGGCGCGATGCGACTGCTACATGCCGTCGAACCCGGTTCGGCGGGCCAGGACGTGCTCCGGAATATCTCCGGCATGGCGGTCACACCCGACGGCGACCGCTGGTTCAACAGTGCGGCGGGCCTCGTGCAGGTGCGCAGCGCCGACTGGCAGCGCGCGCTCGGCGATCCGCGCGCACTGCTGCACTATCAGCTGTTCGACGCCCGCGACGGCTATCCAGGCCAGGCCACCAACGCGAACCGCTTGCCCAGCATGGTGCAGGCGGCCGGAGGCGAACTATGGCTGGCGGCCAGCGGGGGCATCATGCGCCTCGAGACCCGCACCCTGGCGCGCAACCTGGTGGCGCCAACCGTACGGATCCAGCAGGTGGGCACTGTCCAGGGCAGCTACCGGGCCAGCCTGGCCGGCGGCACGCCGATTCGCCTGCCGCCGGCCTCGGCCAACTTTACGGTTGCTTATGCGGCGCCCGCGCTGCGGCGACCGGAAAACCTGCACTACGCCTATTGGCTCGAAGGCGTCGACAGCGGCTGGCGCGACGGCGGCAGCGCGCGTACTGCCAGTTACACCAACGTCGGTCCCGGCACCTACCGTTTTCACGTGCGTGTCGCCAACGAGGACCGCGTGGCCGGCACGGGCGACGCGGTGCAGGAGATCGTCGTGGCGCCGACCGTGCCGCAAACATGGTGGTTCAAGGCGCTGTGCGTGCTGGCCGCGCTGTTGCTGGGCGTGGGCCTGTACCGCTACCGCATCCGCGTGCTGACGGCGCGCCTGTCCGAACGCCTGCAGGTGCGCGCGAGCGAGCGCGAGCGCATCGCGCGCACGCTGCACGATACCTATCTGCAAAGCGTGAACGCCCTGATGCTGCGCGTCAGCGCCATGGCGCATGGGCTGCCCGACGACCATCCGACCCGCGAAAAACTGGAAGCGGTGCTGGCCGACGCCAGCCATGCCGTGATCGAAGGACGCGGCCAGGTTGAACAATTGCGCACGCAGGCCGCCACGCTGCTGGGCGACGGCAGCGACACGCAGCCGGACGCCCTCGAACGCATCCTCACGCGCAGTGCTGCCCCATTGCGCCAGTGCTACCCGGACATCGCCTTCGCCATGCACGTCAGCGGCGCACCGCGCGTGCTCGCGCCCGCGGTGCTGGACGAGGCCGGCCAAATTGGCGCAGAAGCGCTGCGCAACGCGTTCATTCATGCGGCCGCCACCCGCATCGATGTGCGCATCGCGCACGACGCGCCGTTCGTGCTGGCCGTGATCGACAACGGCAAGGGCCTCGATGACACCGTGCGCGAGCTCGGCTACCGCAGCGGCCACTGGGGCCTGATCGGCATGCGCGAACGGGCGCGCAGCATCGGGGCGCAGTTGCAGGTAGACAGCGCCGCCGGCACGGGGACGACGGTCAGGCTCAGCGTTCCCGACGTTTACATCGGCACGCCGCCGCGCTGGCGGTGGTTTGGACGCCCCCCTGGACGCGCCCGCGGGCGCACACCTTAACCTTCCGGCTTGGGCGCCGGCCCGCGTGTCGGTCCGGGCGGCGGCGCCAGCTTGACCGGCTTGTGCGTGCGCGCCGATTCATAGATGGCGTCCATGATGCGGTGGTCCTGCAACCCCTCCTCGCCCGGCGTGTGGACGTCCTTGTTGTCGCGGACGCACTGCGCGAAATGGTCCATCTCGGCGGCGAACTGGTTCTTTTCTTCGATCTGGATGTCGCTGGCCTGCTCCTTGCCCTCGACCACGCGGGTGATTTTCAGCTTGATGCCGTGGTAGGCATAGGCCGGATTCATTTCGGCCCACGCGTCGGCCGCGTTCAGGCGCAGCATCTGCGATTTGTGCGCGGCGTAGCTGGTGCTGCAGCTGGCCATGAAACCGCTTGGGAAGCGCAGGATGAACTGGCAGGATTCCTCGACTTCGCGAAAACGCGCGTCGCCCGGCGTCGACCAGGTGTTGCCGATCACTTCGCTCGGCTCCTCGCCGCTGAGGAAGCGCGCCGCGTTGATGCAGTACAGGCCGACATCCGGCAAGGCCCCGCCCCCGGCCAGCGCGCGCTTCAGGCGCCAGTGCTGCGGGTCGCCCATGTTCTGCGAATTTACCGAAATAAATTCCTTCAGCGCACCCAGCTTTTTGTCCTGCACCATCTTGAGCAGCGCCTGGTCCATCGGCTCGTACTGGCTGCGGTAGGCAATCATCAGCTTGCGCCCGGCCTTGCGGCAGGCATCGATCATCTTGCGGCACTCCGCCGCATTGGTGGCCATGGGCTTTTCGCACAGCACGTGCTTGCCGGCGCGGGCGGCGCGCACCGTATAGTCGAGGTGCATGCTGTTCGGCAGCGCGATGTAGACGCCCTGCACTTCGGGCATCTGCCCAAGCTTGTCGTAATCGCGGTAGTCCAGCACCGCGCTTTCGGGAATATTGTACTGGTGCGCGATTTTCAGGCCCTTGGCGCGGTCGCCGGTGACCAGCGCAACGGGTTTTGCGTGCTTGCTCTCGGCAAACGCCGGCAGCATTTCGTTGACGGCGATGCGGCCCAGGCCGACGATGGCAATGCCGACCCGTTCGTTCCACGGGTCGCCGGGCGGCTCGGTCTGCTCCGGCTTCTCGGACTTGTCGTAGATGGGCGGGAACGTGACCTTGTCCTTTTCGTTGGCGGCGGCCTGCAGCGCAGGTGCGGACAGGGCGGCCAGGGTTCCGACATAGCGCAGGAAATCCCGGCGCGGCGGCAAGCTGTGCTTCATGAGTGGGCTTCCTTTCCAAGTGAACGAAAAGCCATCCTCGCATGCGCAGTGGATGCGCAGCGCTAGCTTGCCTGCCAGAAAACCAGGCTAGCGGCCCGCGCCCATCCGGTCCCGCACGGCGCCCAGGATCTCGTCGGCCAGCGCGCCATCGTCGACCGCGCGCGCCAGCACCAGCGCGCCGACCATGCCTGCGTACGCGACGATGGCGGCCCGGCGCTGCTCCTGCGCGCCGCCCCCTTCCATCAACGGCGCCAGCACATCGATCTGCGTGCGCACGCCCGCGCTCGTGATGCCGCGCACCGGCTCCGACAAGCGCGCCAGGTCGCCTCCCAGCGCCGCCATCGCACAGCCCTGCCCCGGATGGTCGACATGCCGGCGCGACAGGTACTGCGCGACGATCTGCGCCAGCGCCGTCTCGGGATCGCGTTCGATCAGCCCGGCCCACCGTGCGGCCGACGCATCGAACGCGTGTGCGCAGGCGGCGCCCATCAAGTCCTCTTTCGACGCGAAATTGCCGTAAAAGCCGCCGTGCGTCAGGCCTGCTTCCTTCATCAGATCAGCCACGCCGATGCCGCTGTAGCCTTTTTCCCGAAACAGCCGTGACGCCGTCTCGATCACGTGTTCCCGGTTTTTCGCTGCCTGTTCCCTGCTGACCCGCATGCATGCCTCCCATGAATTTGTGCTTGACATGATAGATGATTATCGTCATATAATCAATTAACATTACGACCGTAATGTAACCATGCGTTCAAAGAGGAATCTACATGCACATCGAAAACAGCGTTGCCTTCGTCTCCGGCGCCAACCGCGGCCTCGGCCTCGCGCTCGTCCATGCCCTGCTCGCCAAAGGCGCGCGCAAGGTCTACGCCGGCGTGCGCGATCCGGCCAGCATCCGCATTCCCGGCGTGATCCCGGTCCGGCTCGATGTCACCGATGCGGATCAGGTCGCGGCCGCCGCCGCTGCCTGCGGCGATGTCGACCTCCTGATCAACAACGCCGGCATCGCGCACCTGTCCGGCTACATGGACAGCGACGCCATCGCACGCGGCCAGGCCATGTTCGAGACCAATTTCTTTGGCGTGGTGCGCATGAGCCAGGCTTTCACGCCGGTGCTGGCCGCGAACGGCGGCGGCGCGCTGGTCAATATCCTGTCGGTCGCCAGCTGGGTGAATGCGGCGCCGCTGTCGCTGTATGCCGCGTCGAAATCGGCGGCCTGGGGCTTCACGAACGGCCTGCGCACGGCGCTGGCGGAACAGCGCACGCTGGTGGCGGGCGTGCACGTGGGCTTCATGGACACCGACATGACCGACGGCATCGACCTGCCGAAATCGTCCCCGCAGGCAGTCGCGGCCACGATCCTGGCCGGCATCGAAGCGGGCACCACGGAGATCATCGCGGACGACGTGAGCCGGCAGGTCAAGCAGGGGCTGTCGAGCGGTATCTATCTTGCTCCTTTGCAGCGCTGAGAAAGGTGGGGTAGCGCACGGTCGCACCGTTCGCTGCACCGCACAATCGGTGGACATCATTCACGAGGATGCACCATGCCCACCCATTTTTCCAGGCTCGCCGGCGCATCGCGCCGCGCCGCCAAGTCCAGCAGTCCCGCCGTGATCACCGGGGCCGTCATCGGCGCCGGGCTCGCTGCCGCGTGGCTCGCGGTGCGGGTCAAGACCGCCGCAACCGAACGCAGCCATCCGCCGGAAGGCAAATTCATCGAAGTCGACGGCGTGCGCCTGCACTACCTCGAGCGGGGCAGCGGCCCGGCGCTGGTACTGCTGCACGGGAACGGCGTTATGGCCGAGGATTTCCAGCTCAGCGGCCTCATCGACCGGCTCGCGCAGACCAATTACGTGATTGCCTTCGACCGCCCCGGCTTCGGCTACAGCGAGCGCCCGGCCGCCACCACGTGGACACCCGAAGCGCAGGCGCAACTGCTGCACCGCGCCCTGCAGCTGCTGCAGGTCGAGCGGCCGGTCGTGGTCGGCCATTCCTGGGGCACGCTGGTGGCGCTGGCCATGGCGCTCGACTATCCGACGGACGTGCGCGCACTGGCACTGCTGGGCGGCTACTACTACCCGAGCCTGCGCATCGATGCGCTGGTCAATGCGCTGCCGGCGCTGCCGGTCGTCGGCACGGTGTGGCGCCACACGCTCGCGCCATTGCTGGGGCGCGCGTTGTGGCCGGCCTTGTCGAAGCAGGTGTTTTCTCCCGCCGCGGTCCCGGCGCGGTTTCGCCAGTTTCCGCCATGGATGGCGCTGCGGCCTGCGCAACTGCAGGCCGCGGCGGCCGAAAACGGCTTGATGGTGCCGGCGGCAAAACGCCTGGCGCGCCGCTACCGCCAGCTGACCATGCCGGTGGCGCTGTTAGCGGGGATGGGCGACAAGGTGATTGCGCCGGACCGGCAAACCGGGCGGCTGCACGCCGCCCTGCCGCAGAGTACGCTTGAAATGGCACGCGGCGCCGGCCACATGGTGCACTACCACGAGATCGAGGCCATCGCCGCGGCCATCGCGAAGCTGTAAAGGCGGCCCCGTCACCCCATCCCGGTATCGAGCACCGTCATCAGGATGAAACCCGCCACCAGCGCGATGCTGGCGGCGCTGCCATTCCCGCTGGCGTGCGCTTCGGGAATGACTTCGTGCACGATGACGTACAGCATCGCGCCCGCGGCCGCGGCCAGGCCCACCGGCAAGAGTCCCAGCGACACGCTGATCACGCCCACGCCGGCCACCGCGGCCAACGGCTCGACCAGTCCGGACAACACCCCCAGCCCCGCTGAAAACCAGCGCCCGTACCCGACGCTGCGCAGCGCCAGCGCCACCACCAGCCCTTCCGGCACATCCTGGATGGCGATGCCGGTGGCCAGCGAATGCGCGCGATCGACGTCCGCGCCGGCATAGGCCACGCCAATCGCCAAGCCCTCGGGCAGATTGTGCAGCGTGATGGCGGCAATGAATAGCCAGACACGGCGGTAACCGTCGGCCGCGGCGGCGTCCGGCGGCCCGTCCGGCAGGCGCACCTTCACGAGGCGGCCGAGGCCGATCACGAGAAACGCACCGAGTGCAATGCCCGTGCCCACCATCACACTCGACCATACCGGCCCGGCGCCGCCCACGCGGGCCGCCTGCAGCGCGGGAATGACGAGCGAAAACGATGTCGCGCCCAGCATCACGCCGGCGCCAAAGCCGAGAAAGCTGTCGTAGCTGCGCTGCGAATAACTCTGGGCGAACAGCACCGGCAGGGTGCCGAGCGCGGTCGCGGCGGCCGCCAGGCTTGAGCCCGCCAGCGCAGCCCGCATGCGCGCGCTGACCGGGCCCGCGCCGGCCACATGGGCGGCAGCGAGATAGGCAAGATATGCCAGCGCCACCCCGCCGACGATGCAGGCCAGCACGCCCACTGCGTTGCGCGCCTGCCTGCCAGCCTGCACGACTGCCGGGGGCACTTAGAAGGGACCCTTCGTCGTGCCGGGCGCGGCGTTGTCGGGTTCGCCGCCCATGCCCATCTCGGCGCCGGTGGTCGGATTCGCGTCCGGGTCGGACTTGGTGCGCAGCGCCATCGCCTGGGTTTGCGCCATCTGGTCGGGCGTCAGGTTGACGACCGCGTCGCCGTCGCCGCCGCCCACGGCCACCTGCTGCTCGCGGTCCGACACGAACTTCCATTCGCCATGGTTGTTCCACGGCCCGCGCAGTTCGCGTTCACCCTGCGACATGTTGAAATACACGTCGGTGAAGCGCGGATCGCCTTTCAGTTTGCCCGGAGGGAAATTCGGTTCGATCGAATACAGGGCTTTTTCGAACGATTTCTGGTGCGCCACCTCGCGCGTCATCAGGAAGCCCAGCGCCTCGCGCACGCCCGGGTCTTCGGTCAGGTTGATCAGGCGCTCGTAAATGATCTTTGCGCGCGCCTCGGCGGCGATGTTCGAACGGAGGTCGGCGGTCGGCTCGCCGATGGTATCGATGTACTCGGCGCGCCAGGGCAGCCCGGCCGAATTGGTCAGCGGCGCGCCGGCTCCGTAGAGCACCTGCGTGAGGTGGCTGTCGTTGCCCGCGCCGGTAATGGAACGGTAGATTTCGCCCTCGCTGTCGACGCCTTCGGCCAGCTTGCCCTTGGCGCCCTTATTGAGCATGACGACGATATTGCCGATCACTTCGAGGTGGCTCAGCTCCTCCGTGGCGATATCCATCAGCATGTCCTTGCGTCCCGGATCGTCTTCGGCCAGGGCCTGGGTAAAATAGCGGCAGGCGGCGGCCAGTTCGCCTTGCGGCCCGCCGAACTGTTCGAGCATCAGGTTGGCCAGGCCAGGGTTGGGCTCGCTGACCCGGACGGTATACTGCAGTCGCTTGTTATGTGCAAACATGGGAATCCTCTCTGTGCAGATGTAGGTAAAATTGCGATGGAGCCCGTGCCGTTTCCTGCGGCATCCATGCCAGCGGAGACGGCAGCGCGGCGTTTATCATCTGTCAAGCCGCCAACGACCTGCATCGGCGTGGATGCCAGCACCTTGTAGGATCAACTCCCATATATTGCTGTGTTGTCATGTACATTTTCCGCAGGGAAAACGCGCCTTTCGTCACCGCCGGCAACTTCGTGCGCTGCGGTGCAGCATAAGAGTTGCCTGCAAACCAGTTTTCGGCTACGGTTCACGGATTCCCCTCTTTCGCCTAGGTTCAGATGCAAGATCACTCCCCTTTGACCCGCCTGAGCGCCAACGCGGTCATCACCGGTTCGTGCTTGCTGGGCCTGCTGTATTTCGGCCGCGATGTGCTGCAGCCGATTGCGCTCGCCTCGATCCTCAGCCTCGCGATCGCCCCCCTCGTGCGCCGCTTCCGGCGCAGTGGCCTGGGGCGCATGGCTGCCACCATGCTGTCGGTGATCCTGGTGGGCGTCTGTGTGATCGGCCTGTCGACTATCCTCGCGTTCCAGCTGGTGGCGGTCGCGACCGATTTGCCGAAGTACCGCGCCGCGATCCGCACCAAGGTCGACAGCGTCCGCACGCTGACCGAACGCCCCTTCGCCCTGATCCAGGCCGAGCTGAGCGCCGTCTCGCCGACGCCCCCCGCCGCGCCGGCAGCCCGGCGCGGCGCCCCGCTGGCCGCGAACGCCAACCAGCCGATTCCGGTCGAGATACGCGCGCCGCGCCTGACCACGCGCGATGCGATTGCACGGGCGTTCGCCCTGACCTGGGGGCCGATCGGTTCGGCCGGCGTGGTGATCGTGCTGCTGGTGTTCATCCTGCTCGAACACGAATCGCTGCGCGACCGCCTGATCCGCCTGGCCGGCCAAGGGGAGACGCGGCGCACCATCAAGGCGCTGTCGGACGCCACCACCGGCGTGTCCCGCTTCTTCTTTTCGCAGTTCATCGTCAACGTCACGTTCGGCGCCCTGATCGGCGCCGCGCTGGCCGCCGCCGGTGTGCCGCACGCGGCGCTGTGGGGCGTGCTGTCCGGCCTGCTGCGCTTCGTGCCCTACCTCGGCATCCTGCTGGCCGGTGCCGTGATCGCGCTGTTCGTCGCCGCCATCGACCCGGGCTGGCGCCTGGCCCTGTCCTGCATGACGCTGTTCGTCGGCCTCGAAGTGGTGGTGGCGAACTTCATCGAGCCGAAGGTGTACGGCCAGAGTTCGGGGATGTCGCCGCTGGCGATCATCGTCTCGGCGCTGTTCTGGGCGGCGATCTGGGGTCCGATCGGCCTGCTGCTGTCCACGCCGCTGACGCTGTGCCTGGTGGTGGCCGGACGCCACGTGCGCTCGCTCGAACTGGTCACGACCTTGCTTGGGGACACGCCCAGCGTGAACGCCGCCGAGCGCCTGTACCAGCGCTTCCTCGTCGGCGACACCAACGCCATCATCAGCGACGCGCGCGCCTACCTGCGCCAGTGCAGCTTTGCGCGCTATTGCGACCAGATCCTGCTGCCGGGCCTGTCGTTGTCGGCCGCCGATAACCGCAACGGCAATATCGACCAGGTGCAGGAGGCGCGCGTGCGCGCCGCGATTGCCGATGTGGCGGCAACCCTGACGCCGGTCTCGAGTGCCCCCGCGCGCAGGCAGCGCCGGCGCGATGTGTCGCTGCTCGACGGCCACGTCGGCGCGCACCTGCGCCGCATGCGCGAAGCGCGCCTGGGCCAGTGGCAAGGCTCGCTCGACGTGCCGGTGCACTCGATCGTGCTGTGCGCGGGACTGCGCTCCGACCGCGACGACCTCTTGACCGAACTGCTGGTGCGCGCGCTGCGCGAAGTCGGCGTCGATGCGCGCAGCGTGACCGTCGGCAGCGAGGACGCGCCGGGGGAAGACACGCCGGGCCTGGAAAAGGCCAACCTGGTCTCGTCGGTGTTCCTCGCCTACCCGACCGATACCACGCTGGAAGCCTGGCGCAAAGCCGCCATCGAACTGCGCGTGGCGCTGCCGGACGCGCTGTTCGTGACGATCCGCCTGCCGTTCGACGAGCGCGCCGCCCACCCTGGCGCCGTCGAGGATTACGTCGACATGATCCTGCGTTCGTACGAGGAAGGCCTGGCCTTCGTCTCGCAGGAAAAAACGCCGGAGCCGGCGTAACGCCGGCTAGGCGCCCACCAGCGCCTGGCCGCACGCGCGGATGGTCTGTCCGCTGATGCCGCCGGCGCCCGGCGTGGCCAGGAAGGTCACCAGCTCGGCCACGTCGCGCGGCTGGCCGCCCTGCTTGAGTGAATTGGCGCGGCGTCCCACTTCGCGCAGCAGGAAGGGCATCGCGTCCGTCATCGGCGTCTCAATGAAACCCGGCGCGACCGCGTTGATGCCGATGCCGCGCGCGGCCAGCAGCGGCGCCTGCGCCGCGACATAGCCGATCAGCGCCGCCTTCGACATCGCATAATTGGCCTGGCCGGGATTGCCGGCGATGCCGCTGATCGACGACAGGCAGACGATGCGCCCGCCATCGCGCAGCACGGCGCCGCCCAGCAGCGCATCATCGAGCGCCACGACGGCGCCGAAATTGATGTCCATGACCAGGTCCCAGTACGGTTGCTTCATGTTGGCCAGCTTGCGGTCGCGCGTGACGCCGGCGTTGTGCACGACGATGTCGACGCCGCCGTGCCCGCGCAGGAAACCGGCCACCTGCGCAGGCGCCGCGGCATCGGCGATGTCCAGCGCCAGCGGTGTGAAACCCCATGCGGCGCAGGCGGCCCGCAGGGCGGCGCCGGCCGCCGGCACGTCGAGCGCGACGACATGCGCCCCCTCTTCCGCCAGCCGCTGCGCGATCGCCAGGCCGATGCCGCGCGCGGCGCCGGTCACCAGCGCGACCTTGCCAGCCAGCGCCTGCGTCGCCAGGAATGCCGGCGGCGTATCGGCCCTGCCCGCGATCCGCACGGCCTGCCCGGTGACGTACGTGCTCGCGCGCCCGCAGAAAAAGCGTACCGGGCCGGCCAGATGGCCAGTGGCCCCGGTCGCCACGTACAGCAGGTTGACGCTAATCCCGCGCGGCCCCAGTTCCTTGGCCACCGCGCGCATGAAGCCTTCCGCGCCGCGCGCCAGGGCGGCCGCGACCGGCCCGCCCGCGTCCGCAGCGCCGGCCGGGTCGGCAACCGTCATCAGGACGCGCCCGTTCGTGGCGATGCGCCGCATGACCGGGTGAAACGCGCTGTACAGCAGCCGTGCGTCGTCCACGCCGCGGCAGGCGGTCAGGTCGGCGACGAAGACATCCACCACGCTGGTGTCGGCCACCGCACCGGCCCCATAAGCCATGTGCACGGGCACGGCGCCTGCGTCCGCAAGTGCGGCAATGACCGGCTGCAGCGCATGGCCGCCCGGCGCGCCGGCCACGAGCACGCGCAGGCCGGCAAACGGTTGCGCCACATACCCGCCCGTGGCGCGTGCCAGCGTGACCGGATTGGGCAGGCCCAGGGCACGGGCCAGCGGCGCCGTGAAGACATTCTTGTGCAACCCGGCCAGCAAATCGCTCATCCACCCACCCCGCCTGATGATTGTCCATTGTCGAGCTGCCATTCTACGGCGTGCCGGCGCGAATGGAAACGCGCCGGTGCGGACAATTACGGTAGCATTCATGCATTACCCGTAAAGGATAGACAGGCGTCATGTGTGGAAGATTCGACCAGAGCCAGACCGCGCGCTATTACGCCAGCGTATTCGGCTGGGCCGATGCGGTCTACGACAGCGCGGCCGACCCGCTGTTCAATGTCGCACCGGGCACGTACCGGCCGGTGATGCATATCCAGGATGGGGAACGGCGCGTCGACGATGTGTTCTGGAGCTACCGCGCCCGCTGGGCCGAGGGCAAGGTGCCCATTACCGTCAATGCGCGCATGGACAAGCTGGGCAACCGCTACTGGGCGCCGCTGATGAAACGGGGCCGCGCGGTCGTGGCCGCGGAAGGCTGGTACGAGTGGACCGGCGAGAAAGGCCACAAGCAGCCCTGGCATATCCACCGCAAGGACGGTGCGCCGCTGTTCATGCTCGCGCTCGGGAATTTCGGCACCTTCACCGGGCACCGCGCCGAGGCCGGTTTCGTGCTGGTCACGGACGATGCGTCGGAAGGCATGCTGGACATCCATGACCGTCGCCCGGTGGTGCTGGAAGCCGCGGATGCGGCGCTGTGGCTGGACCCCGACCTGACGCCGCAGCAGGCGCTGGAACTGGCGCGCCAGACGGCGCTGGGGCCGGACCGCTTCGCATGGCACAAGGTCAGCCTGAACGTGAACCGCGCCGGCAGCGACGGGCCGCAAGTGGCGCTGCCGCTCGAAGACTAGCGACGACTAGCCTTCCCAAGAAAAAAACCCGCACACCATGACAGTGTGCGGGTGGCAGGTTGATCCTGTGACGAATGCTTAGTGCTGGTAAGCGCCGAGGTCGAAACCGGTCGTGCTGTTACGCGCTTTGCCGTCGATGTCCGTCGCCGGAGCATTCGTGGCCGTGCCGCGGGCGATTGCCGGCGAGCTGCTGGTCAGGTGGAAGTTCGGCGTGGCCGCCGTGGCCGAGTAGCCGACGAACAGCGGATCCGAGCTGATCGTGCCGGTCGCGGTCTTGCCGTTCTGCAGCTTGATCGCCGTGCCGTTCTTGGCCACCAGGTTGTTGGTGTAGCGGTTGCCCGAACCCGTCTTGCCTTCCTCGGAAATACCGGTGCCGTTGTCGTAGAAAATATTATTTGCGACGATGGTGTTGTTATTGCCCGCCGACGTGAAGTAATAGTCGCCGCCACCGACGATCACGCCGAAATGCGACTTGGCCACCGTGTTGTTGGTGATGATGACATTCGTCGCATCGTGCCACAGGTGGATCGCCGCTTCGCCGACGCGGTACACCAGGTTGTTCTTGATGGTCCCCGACGTGGACACGTAGATACCCTGGATGAACTTGCAGGATGCGGGACCGATGTCGTTGACGGTGTTGGCGACGACATCGCCCATCACGCCGTGGTAGTAGCTGTCCACGCCGATGGCCGAGCCGCCGGCGCTGGTGCACGCTGCCTTGTTGGCGATATGGTGGACGTGGTTTTCCTGGATCATGTCGTAGGAGCCGCCCGTGTAGATGCCGTGCAGCCATGCCTTGCCGGAACCCGGCTGGCTGCCGTCGACATCGAAACCGATGATGCTGACGTAGTTGCCGCGGTTATCGAACGCGGTGGTATTGACCGAGCTTGCAGGCGGCACGATTTTCGCGCCCCATTTCGTGGTCGACACAAAATAGATACGCGACGCGGCCGTGCCGCTGGCCGTGGTCTTGACGCCGCCGGCGTACGTGCCCGGAGCCACCCAGACGGTGGTGCCGGCCTTGGTCACGGCCTTGATGGCGCGCGCCAGGGTCTTGAACGGGGCTGCCTTGGTGCCGGCGGCTGTGTCGGAGCCGGTCGTCGCGACGTAGTAATTGATGCTGGTCGCCGGCACGGTGGCCGATGCGGTGACGTCGATGGCAACCGAGCTGGCCAGCAGTTTCGGGGTGCCGTCGGCGGCGAACGATTGTTCCGGTGGCGCGGTCGTGGCGGCATCGGCGCTCAATGGATGGCTGGCGTAGCCGGCCAGGTCGAAGCTGGCCCCGGCCGCAGGCGCGGCATCGGCAACAGCAGGGGTGGTTTCAGCGGCGTCTGATGCAGGGGTCGTTGCAACTTCCTGAGAAGCGACTACGCCACTCTTGGACGAATACGCCGCGGTTTGCGTTGGCTGGGCAGCGCCGGTGTCGGCGACGCCGCCACCGCATGCGGTCAGCAGCACGGCAGCGCTGCAGCACAGCAAAGCATGAACACGGATATCCGAGGCAATAGTGGTGAGTTTTTTCATCTGAGAACTTCCTTACAGGTGGTGTGTATGAGCAAGGTTGGAGTGGGACAACTTGATTAGGTTCAATGGATTTCAAGAAAAATTTCTCGGGAGTATCAAGACACTCACACTTTGCTTGTCGCGCCAACATGAACGGGGACGCTGCGCCAGGGGTTGAGCGTAAAAAAACCCCGCGAACCTGCTGGTTGGCGGGGTGGCACCGGGCGATCGCCCGGTGAGACTGCATGCTGCGCAGCGTGGCTTAGTGATGCTTGGTGACGCTTAGTGACGCTTAGTGACGCTTGGTGACGCTTGGTGAGGCTTGGTGAGGCTGCGCGACGCTTAGCGATGCTTAGTGCTGATAAGCGCCGATATCGAAACCGGTCGCGCTGTTGCGTGCCTTGCCGTCGATATCGGTCGACGGTGCGTTGGTCGCCGTGCCGCGGCCGATGGCTGGCGAGCTGCTGGTCAGGTGGAAGTTGGGCGTGGCGGCCGTGGCCGAGTAGCCGACGAACAGCGGATCCGAACTGATCGTGCCGGTTGCCTTCTTGCCGCTTTGCAGGCTGATCGCCGTGCCGTTCTTGGCCACCAGGTTGTTGGTGTAGCGGTTGCCCGAACCCGTCTTGCCCTGCTCCGAGATGCCGATGCCGTTGTCGTAGAAAATATTGTTCGCCACGATGGTGTTGTTGTTACCCGCCGAGGTGAAGTAAAAGTCGCCGC